>OBMK010000062.1_pt1 | contig 93761 bp, 119 predicted proteins | sample 1539081 | NCBI WGS metagenome assembly OBMK01 (sample SAMEA3355528, study PRJEB22509) | marine metagenome | biome: marine; feature: river plume; material: water | place: USA | collected 2010-08-07 | depth 0.5 m | reverse complement strand
GCATTGACATAGTATAGGCAGGATAAAGTGGCTATACACCAAAGGAGAGCCGGTTAAGGTTGTCCTAAGTCCCTAATTCCCTTGGCAGCGATCAACCTGCCTCACAGTGTAAACATTCACCGTTCCTGTTATGCTCCCTAGCACGAAGCTATATATGGGTAACAGTGGACTAATTGTATCCTAACGTCGATCTTGTTGCAAATCCTGAGGAGGAATTTATCGGTTTTACCAGCAACGTTATTGATCGTAAAGTGAATGCCTCGTTCCCAGACACACCGTTAGAATTTTGGAGCGGACAGGGGGATTCGAACCCCACTCAGCACGGCTTGGAAGGCCGGCGACACAACCCGTGTGCTTACCCGCAAATAAGTGTCAGTTTAGACCCTACTGACAGGTCTCCTAGCTTTCTAACTACATACAAAGCCTGTAGCTTCACAACGTCTAGGACCTTGGCTATTTCTGGCGACCCCTGAAGGACTCGAACCCTCGACCTAGTGCTTAGAAGGCACTTGCTCTAATCCAGCTGAGCTAAGGAGTCATTAACTTTATTTATCGACGACGGTAGATGTAAGCATCTACACTATCTGCAATTTCAAGAGGAAGAGACCGTTGACCTGCATCTTGAGCCCAATGCTTTGAAACAGGACGGTCATATTTATTGCTAAGCCATTTATGCATTTTTTCAGTACGATTAGTACCACGTCCTTGGCACTTTACGTAAAACTGATAGTCATATCCATCTTGACGAAGCATTTTATTCATGTTCTTAACCATGCTGCGAAGTTCGCTTAGGTCTAACATATCACTTGCACAAGCATAGTCAAATGTGCCGATGTAAGCGTCTGAACGATCTTTTGAAACTTGAATACCCATGTTCTTCTCCTCATTGATTATAGTATTATTATACCATATGTCTTTCATAATGTAAACAGGTAAAATGCACTTTTTTAATTTTTACGCAATATTTCTTCGGCTTCGTTAAGAGTTATAATTCCCTTTGTTTGAAGAACTGACAATGTCAATTCAATACCTTGGTTAGTTCCATCTTCTCTTCCTTGGCGATAAGACTTTTTTCCATGATGAAATAGTCCTATAACAAAAAAGGCAAGAAGAATAGCTGATTGTGTAAGATCCATTATTCTACCCAGATGTGATTAAATTTAGTTGGAAGGTTTTCACAGCTATATTTATCATCTTCAACGTAGTTAATCACCTTTACACATTGATCAGTTGAGTATGAAACCATAACGTCTGGAATACTTAAAGCAGAATTAAGAGCCAGAGCTCCAGTTGCAGCAAGAGCAAAGATACCAAGTGAGTTAATCATAATCTTTTTCATAATATATTCCTTAAGCTGCGATTGAAGGATTGTGAGAGAAAGCAACGAAACCGACTGGAGCGATAACCGCTACTGTTCCGTCTTCAGCTACGATAACATCACCAACCGAAAGTGAAGACATACGAGACAAACGTTCAATGTTTTCATCAGGACCGATGTTACCAACTTCGAAGCAATCGTTGTAATCTTCAGCTGTGATGTTAGCAACATGAGTGTAGTAACCAGCATCAAACGCATCAGAAGCCAAACCACCAATTTTGTTACCTGAGAAATGCGTTTTCATTTTTATCTTAGCTGCAAAGGCCGGCACTGCGTCAAAGTCCTTTGACTCGTTGATTGTTTTACGCTGAGCTTCAGTGATTTGGATCTGATATACTGCGAATTTCATAGTGTTTCTCCTCATTGATTATAGGTCCATTATACTATGAGTAGATGAGGATGTAAACCCCTAAAATGCATTTTTTTAAAAAAAGATTCGTATAGAAATCAATAACTTAGAGCTCCTTATCTCCAAGTTATTGATTCTAAAGGATTTTTATTTTGTATTATTTTGTATCAATCTTCAACAAAATCGGTAATAGCAGGGTAGATTTTACCAATTGCTTCACCTACAGCTCTAGCAAGCTCCATATGTTCTAACTGAGTACCATTAGATGAGCGTAGTTCAATATAGTGGATCCAGCTACGAATAGTACCATTGACATATAGACGTGATGGTGTATTACCTTCTGGCAAAATAACTCGAGCTTGTTCTTTTGCAATCCCATTATCAATGGCCCATTTATATGATTTCATAGCTTGTTGCCAAATGTCGCGCTGATGAACTTCCCAAGCTAAATGCAGCTGTGTATCATCAGTCATAACGCTGTTTTGACGATTCTTAGGATCTTGCAAACGTGCTTTTCGAATTACAATAGAATCGCTAAGATCGCGGATGTCAGCATACCTTTGAGAAAACTCCTGGAATGAAAAGCTTCGGTGTCGGAGAAGCTGTCTTGCGATGTCTCGGGTTGTGTTGATTTCAATACAGGCTGATGCCATTTCGAATGGTGACCAATGTTTGTGCTTGATGAGATAGTCAAGTAATTTTGGTGTTGTTTTGGTGTTAGCCTGATTGGCTGGATTGGAGACACGGGCCGCATAAGCGATGAGGTCTTGGATGTTGTCAAGCCCCTGCGCTGCAAGTTCGCCAGAGTGGATTCGAGCTGAGGGTTGACTATGGGAAATGAGCTTTGCATGCATTATATTTCTTCCTTTTAATTATCTAAAACTTGGGCCCCAGAGCCATGTGACTAGAGAGTTTCTGCAGCCTTTTGTTACTGGTGTTACTTTATGTAAAAGAAAAGAAGGAAATACTATAACAGTTCCTTTTTTCTTAATTATTTCTGATGGGATTTCGTCTCTCGAAGATACTTTAAAAATAACGTCTCCGCCTTCGTATTCTTCTGGATCTGTCAAATTTAAAATAAAAGATAATTTTCTTTGTGAATATGTAAACTCTTCTCCTGTTGCGCAGTCAATATGCCAATTATAATGATCTTGATCTAATTCATGATATTGAGTAAATTGAATATCAGGGTTTTGGTTTTGGTATAAATCAAAATTAAAAAAATTTTGATTATAACTATGAGCAATATTTAAAATATTTTCCTTAATCTCGAGGTCTGTTACCCAAGCGGTAGAACTTTTTCTAATGGCATTTGATGGAACTATACTTTTTTCTTGGTGTCTAATCTCTGCAGGTTTTAAATCTTTTTTATGCATTTCTATGATGTGGTCACAAAGATCGCTGTGAACGACATCATTTTGGAAAAAATAATTATATTTCATTACATTTTAAATCCTTCAAATTTCTTTACATTGTTTTGTGAGTAATCAGCAACCGGAGCTGATTGACCCGCATCGATAATATTTTGAGCAGATTGCTCAACGTCGTATAGTTTCATTTTAGATCTGTCCACTCCAATAACGAACCGCTTATTGGCACTTGGATCATTGTATCTGTTTTTAAGCTGCTTGACGAGGATTTGGCCAAGCCCTTCGAGTTCTTCGTTGCTGATGAGGGCAAACATGAGATCTGCAGTCGCAGGAAGTCCAAAGGATTCCGACGTGTCTTCAAGGCCAACGTCAGAGTTTGAATATCCTGATCGAGTTGTTTGAGTCGCTGAGATAATAGGTACATTGAATTCAACAGCAAGTCCTCGGATTTCTTCAGCGATTGCTTTGATATATGAGTAGGAGTTGATTGCACCACCCATTCCTTTCATTCGTGATGACGCACAAATGTTAAGATAGTCAATAAAAACAATATCTGGTTTGAAGTTTTTCTTTAACTGCAATTCTTTCATTAAAGCTCTAAAATGGCCAACGTGAGCTGCACCAGTTGGATATTCTTTAATGACTAATTGACCATGAGATTTGTTTGCGATTTGAGCAACTTTCTTGCCAAACATATCTTTTGATAAATTAGGTAACTGATCGATGGGTGTATTCATTAGATTCGCATCAACCCTTTCGGCGATACGTTCTTCTGCCATTTCCATTGTAATATATAAAGCATTTTTGCCCTGGCTCAAAACTGAACCAGCAACATGACACATAAACAAAGACTTACCTACACCGGTACCAGCCAAAGCGATATTTAATGTTTTATTGGGAAGACCACCCTTTGTTATTGTGTTAAAATAATCTAGATCGAACGGAATACGTTCTTCTTGACGATGATAAAATTCATAACGATTTTCAAAATCACCAATATAGTCATGACCAACATTATTGTCAAAGCCGACAGAAAGTGCGTCTGATAATAGTTCCGGTAAAGCGTTCTTTGTGTGTTCCGGATCTTTTCCATCTAGAATATTTATAGATTTCATAATTGCAAGGTGAATCGCACGATCTTGACACCATCTTTCGGTGTTTTCAACTAGCCATTCAAGGTTAATATCCTGATGGACTGCAACTTCTTTAATAATAGAAACTGCTTCAGAATATTGACCATCACTAATGTCTTGAGCTTCCATCTCAATTGATAGAGCTTCGCCGGTTGGTAACTTATTATACTTACCAACAAAAGAAATGATTTGGTCGAAGACAATACGTTGACTGCCTTCGAAATAATCTTTCTTTAGAAACGGGATAACTTTGCGTGTAAAGCTTTCATTATTAATTAGATTCCTTAGAATTGTTGTTTGTAGATTTGGTTCCATCAGGTTGCTCACCTATTGCAAAATTATTATCTTCGATTGCTGATTCAATAATATGAGTTAACATATCACCGACGTAATTATTAAACTCAGCATCACTTTTTAGTTCGTCTGGATTAGTTGGAGCTTCTTCAATCTGGTATTGAAATTTTAACTTTGGGTTACTTCCATCCATTTGTTCTTGAATGGCAATCTCACCGAACGTAATCACAGTGCCAGAGTATTGACCCGTTTTTATTTTAAAAGAGTCATGATTAGTTCCTTTATGGTATTCAATCTGATCGTAATCATACTGAGTAATATTATTATACATCAAATTCCCCTGTAAGTAAACCCTCTAATGCAGCATCATCAATTTGAGATTTATATCCAATAGTGTAATGCTTTTTTACGAATTCTTTAAAGTCGGTTTTTTCAAAGATTGGTGTCCAGAATTCTTCTTTCAAAGTATCGGCTTCACGAACCTTTGTTTCTGATAGTAATTCACCAGTTGCTGGATCCATTGCTTCATACCAACCATTTGATGGTTTACGAACAAAGCCGCCAAGCATTGCAACTTCAAGTAATCCAGACCATTGTTCTACACCACCATCCCAAGATACAGAGATTGGAATTTTAGATTTTTCTTTTACGAAACGAGACTTATCAACATTAATCACAAAGTCATAACCAGTAATTTCAGTACCTTTTTTGTTTTGACGACGCCCAAGGATCCAAATGTTATCTGCTGAATAGTAGATACCAGTACCACCAGAAACAATTGCTTTTGGAAACAAACCAATTTCTTGATACGTATGGTTAATAGCAAGAAGAGGAATATCTTTCATAGTCAAGTACGGAGTTGACATTCGGAAAAGACCTTTAAGAGCTTTTGCTCGAGACATATCAGCTACTGATTTTTCGTTCTTTGCATCTTCCAATTCTTTCTTAGAAGCAAGGTTGCCGATTGAGTCAATGACAACAATAACTTTATCACCACGTTCGATTTCTTCAAGTTGATTAATCAAATCAAACTTAAGTTCTTCTACGTTTGTAATAGGTGTATGCAATACTCGAGATGGATCGACACCAAAGGATTCAAAATATGATTGTGGAGAACCAAATTCTGAATCGTAAAATAGCATTACGGCATCTGGATATTTTTCCATATAAGCACCTGCCATAAGAAGTGCAAAGGAAGTTTTAAAGTGTTTTGATGGTCCAGCAAGAACAGTCATACCAGGAGTAAGACCACCATCGATTGAACCTGATAGAGCTACATTTACCATTGGCACAGATGTAGATACCATATCTTTTTCAGTAAAGAATTTAGACTTAGAAAGCACTTCGGTGTGCTTAAGTGTAGAATTCTTTTTTAGTTTATCCATTACAGACATATAAGTCACCTTTTCATTTGATATTGGATATATTATACCATAAATTCATCTAGTTGTACACCAATTTGTTTATAGTCAAGTGATTTTGTTTTATTACATTGAATCATAAAATCAGCATCAATAGTATCTAATTGATTATTGAGATATTTTTTAACTTGTTCGGCCATATCTGTTGCTGTAGTTACTGGAACATTTTGGCAAATATGATTTAGATTTTTAAGACCACCCTGTAAAATAAAATCACGAGGAAGCTTCATTACTTCCATAGCTTCACGTACTGTCAAATATCTATCTTCATCCGGATGAGCTGTTGATGTTGGCATATGACCTACAAAAGCTCCAAAGTAATCTTTTGGAATTTCTGTATTCTTACGCATAATGTTACCACCAGCTTTTAGCTTTTCATACATACGATAACACTTAGCGGCTTCACGTTCAAATCCGTTTGATTCCATCCATTCTCCTACTTTATCATATGTAATACCATTTGCTTCAATATAATCTAAAGGGTTAGTGGTCTTTTCAATCTTAGAAGCAAATTCTTGGTGAGTAATACCACCTTCAATAACTTCAAGTACGTACTTATAGAATGGGTTATCAGTTGGCTTTTTAGTATTAGTAAGAATCTGACTCATTGGATCATCAGGGTTATTTGGAACTGATCGAATCATATCTTCAATCTTTTCATGAGGACGATGAAAGTAATCAAATACTGGAATACGATCATCTTTCCAGAAAAAATAAAACGTGCGATCTCTTACTTGAGATAACCCATGCAAAATACTTTTAGTTTTGTAAATAGAAAAAGTATATCCATATTTTTTTCCAATTTCTCTAAGACGTCTAACGACAGGTTCTCCCATTTTACTGGCAAGCCTTGGAGCATTCTCACCCCAGAAAACTCGAGGAGACATAGTACCCAATACGTAATCAGATGTAGTAAACATCCAATCGTTAGCACTGTTGTCAGCAGAAGCTGAAGGAGACAAAGAGCTGAGGCCAGCGCAAGGACAAACTGTGTTAACCACGTCAACAGCGGAGAAAGTAGGGTTATCACTATCAGCAGAAAGAACGTGATAAGGAACTTCATTATTATAGTGCTTGACAATGTGCTGGTCATTATTTGCGAAGGCTTCATAACTTAAAATATATTCTGGTCGTTGGTTAAAAGCGTTTTCCATTGCAATGGTTTCACCACCAATTAATGGAACGATACTTGCATATTTCATCCGAAAAAATCCTCTAATGATTGGTGTTGACTAGATTCATATGCTTTTTTATGTTGGATAGTAGTTGCTAATTTGATTTGCCCTTTCCAAGGTCCGTTTGGAACTTCTTTTTCTCTAACTTTTACAAAGTCTGGCCAAAGTTCTGCAAGTTTACGTTGTGCTTCATTGTGTACTTCAAGTGTACGCCATGTAGAACAACCTCCTTCTGCATTTGTTTCTGAACAGGTTACCATATATTTAGCACTAATTCTATTCTTAAATCCCTTTGTAAGCATTTGCAAGTTGACATCAAAGTCTTCGGCAGCTGCTACACGATTCCATTCAATTCCATCTGGGACATTTGGACCATCATAAAATACGTTTGTCATAATGCGTTGACATTCACGAACTGGCCATTGGCGTACATCTGGGATTACCCAAGCAGGAAGAAATCCTCCATAGACAATACCTTCATCCATCCACTTACCAAACATACCAAATGCATCGTTAAAATCTTGATCTGTAAAGCGACGTGATAACCATTTAGTGCCTTCGCCTGGATTTGGTTCTTTTACAACAAAATCGAGGTCATCATCAAAAACCATATGACGACACTCTCGGTATTTGTTAAAGATCCACTCTCTCGTAGGCGCGATTCTAGATATATTATCAGGGAGACCAATAACAGCTGAACCATATCTTTCTCTCATTTCTTCAAACTCATGAGCTTGAACTACAAAGGTTACTTTATCTTGATATTTCTTAGGTAGATTGTCGTACGTAATTTGTTTATCCATACGACCTAATGTTGGAATAATAATATGCTCAATCATATAAACTGCCAGGCAACCCCAGCCTCCTCAAATAGTTGTTTAGTAAGTTCAAAAGATTTCATCCATTTTTCTGGAGTATCATCTTGCTTTGGCATAATTACTTGCTGTACGCCAACTTGAATAAGACCTTTTGCGCATTCAGAGCAAACAGGTAATCCAGTCACATACACAGTAGATCCATCAAGGGATGTTCCATTGTATGATGCATTATATATTAGATTCATTTCAGCATGAACTACATACTTATATTTAAGTTCGCGATTCATCAATCTCTCTGGTGAATGTTGAATACCGCGTGGAAATCCATTGTATCCTTGAGCAAGAACTTGTCCTTTAGAACCTACGGCAATTGCACCAATTTTCTTTGAAGGATCTTTAGACCATTGAGCAATTTCATACGCTAGATTAAGATAGCGTTCATTCCATTTATGTTTAAGAGTTGGCATCATCTTCTCCTAGCATTTTAGTTTCCATTTGCTCTTTAAGATCTACTACTTTTTCTGTTTCAATCATATTAATGATTATATTCGTGACATCAATATCTTTTTGAATAAACCACATTTTTTGCTTAAGTTTTTCAAGTTCTTCTTGATAATATTGAAGCTCTTTTTCTTTACGAACTTTTTGCTCGATAATATCGGTAATTAATATTAACTTACTCATTATTTTACCAATCCAAAATGGCGTTCGTATACGTGCAAATTCATTACCTGCCATTTAAGCACACCCTTTTCAATATAGTCATGAGTACCATACGTATCAGAGCAATCATTCCAGTCTTTAACAAACTTATCCATCAAATATTGGGCCCATGCATAATCATTCTTGTAACCAAATACGACATCATTAGAACGCATTTGCGAGACCATATGTAAAATACCATCACGAATATAGAAAGTTTGTGCATTAGTACAGATGAAATCTGATTTACCTCCTTCGTCAAATTCAACCCAGATAGATGGACGATTGTAAACCATTTGAGCACGACGGCTATCAGGGTTCTTTTGTAATTCGTCAAAAGCTTTCTTGTACTGATTATGATACTTATCTGCAAAAACTAGATGGCCATAGTTAGAATTAATATTGCCATGTTGATCAGCAGCATATTGCCATGCTTGAGGTGGTTCTTTATCATTGCCATGAATATCGTAAATGCTTGTTGAACCACTTTCATACCAAGCAAGCTCAGCATTAATATAAGATTTAACTGGTTCACCAAAGATTGCTGGCTCAGTTGCTAAGAAATTAGCACCAAGCATTTCAATGGTGCGTTGGCCAGTTTTATCAATAGTAAATGCTTCATCTTTAAGTTCCATAATAAAGAATTCGCGGATATCTTTTACACTATTTAGATGCATCACATACTCTCTTTCTTAGATCAGAGGATGAGAACCTATGATCTCGTTTATTAAAATATAGTTGAATGCCACGTTTACGGCATTCGTCTTTTCCAGTAAAATCTTTGTCTTTGTACTCATCGCCTAGAATACGAACATTAATTGGATACATGTTTATTATATCAAGTAAATCAGCTTCTGTACAATACGGAATGATCTCATCAACATAATTTAAAGCAGAAAGTTGAACATGCCTTTCAACTAAACTTTGTACTGGTGAGTTCTTTTCAGGCCGATCCATTGATGGATCTACTTGTAAACCACAAATAAGATAATCACATTGCGCTTTTGCTTCTCTTAACATAGCAATATGACCCGCATGAAGCAGGTCAAATGTAGAACATGTAAATCCTATAATCATTTCTTTGGTCTCGTAATATTATAACGATCATCCATTTCAGGATGCTCAAGTTGATGGATACGAAGAATAATCAACTGAGTAAGAGCATGAACTAGATGGCTTTTACCAGATTCAGGATCAATATCTTCACCTTGCCAAAACGTATTTAGATGACGTTGAATAGACGAATAGGTTCTACCATAACCTGTAGAACCACCATCATCACGCCAATTGTTTTCACCATATTTTTCAGCACCAAACGCAAAGATTTCAGAAATTTCAACTAGAATTTCTGGTGGAATGAGATGCAAAGGTGGTTTATTTGAATCGTATTTCATAGGTACTCCATCAATATAATAGGTATATTATACATCATCTTCATCGATATGTAAACAAAATTCTTTACCATTCCATAAATAAATTCCATGTAGTTCGTAATCATATGTTTCTTTATTACCAATAAAGATATAAAGAATTTCTGGATATTTTCGCCAAGTTTCCATTGCGGCATCATTACATCTTTGCAAAACATATTGAACGTAATATTCGCCTTCAGTAACTTTAACTTCTACTTGGTTCCCTTTTGTATCAATTACATCTTTATACTCACGCGGATCATCTCTAAAACTTTCATGGTCTATTAGATATAATTCTGCAGCATGACCATACATAACAGTTTCTATAATATTTTCTAAAGATCTACCACGAGCGGTTGATGGTTTACTGTGGATTAGTTTAGCTTCTGTTTCAGCTCTATTATATAGCCTTGCAGGATCTAGGTCGGTTTTAGCATTAAATTTCATTACATATTTCCATAAACAAATTCGATAGCTCTTTCAGCTTCTTTATCAAGTGGACGATTATCGTACCAGTTTCCAGTTTCCATATCAAGTTCTTTACACAGTTGAACAACTTCTTGAACTGTGATTGGATATTCTCGTTTGATTGCATTACCAGCAATTGATACCATAATTCTATACATCATGTGATACCAACCAGTTCCAGTAAGTGCTTTATATTCTACAACCAGGTTCTTATTCATAAATGGGCAATCATGATAAGATGTCCATTTAATCATATTATTTTGCATTTGATCTTTACGATGCTGAATAATAGTCTTTTGCATTGATTCTGGTAATCGTTCAAAAAAGGTTGAACCCTTCTTTTCGGCAATTGGATGCTTATCAATTAAAGCATAAGGATCAATGTAAGAGCCTGAAGAATTAGTAAAAATAAAATTATTAGCACCTGCATAGTTAGCAGGAATATAATACATGCGAGATAGGTCTTTAGTCTGCCTGTCTCCGATTGATCCGAGTTCGGTGTTGAGTGCAAACCAAAATTTCTTAATTTGATCGACTCCAATCGAAGCCTTAAGTGGGAATACAAGCCGAAACTTCGGATGATCGACAGTACTACTAGCAGTTGAGTAACAAACGTAATACCAATCACCATAACGATTATATAGTTCATTTTCTAAGTTACCTTCAAATACGTGATCGTCAACATCAACTGCTGCCCAGCCTGCCCAATCAACTACATTAGCATTTGCCCGTGTAGTGTTGGGTTGGTAAGTTGCAGGTGAAATAAGTTGTGCGTCTTTCTTGTCTTTTCTTTCAACAGTAGAAAGCTCATATAGCAGACTCTCGAACTGTTGCCAATTCGAGAGATCCATTCTTTTATCAGTTTTATTATCAAAAATGCTGTTAAACAGCGTCAGGGAAATTCCCATGATTAGCCTCATGTGTTGGAGCAGTCCAGCCTTCAGGCTTGATCAAATCTGGAAGACCAAATGGATTTGGTCGACCTTCTTTTACGCCTGGAGATTTTGCCATATTTGCTTCATACACTCGATCCCATGCTTCGTTTGCATCAACACCAAAGACATCAAGGGTACCAATTGCAAAAACACAAAGATCAATTAAGCCATCAACAATTTCTTCTGGATCTTTTGCTTCAATAGCATCCATAGTTTCGTCAAGTTCTTCTTTACACATCGCAAGACGAAAGTTTAGATAGTTGTTCATCAATTCTTTATCATGCTTATTCTTTTCAAACCACTCTTTTACACCAAATTTATAGTGCATCATAGTAATATCATTTGCCCAGTCAGACATTTAGTTCTCCTGTTTCATTATATAGATTATTATACATCTTTTTCTGCAATTTGTACACCCATATTTTCAGGTAATGTGTAACCAATTGCAAGCATAAATCGTTCAAGCATATCACAGAGCTCGTAAGTAGAAATATCATCAGCGTCAGTTTGCATTTCTACAGTCTCCTGTGTTGGCGCGTGGTAATAACTAAAGTGAATCATATCGTTTTCATCCTTTTCCAAGTATCATTCCAGTCTTTTACTTCAATGGCTCTACCGCCAAACCTTTTTACAATTTGTTCTGCTAATGGTCTATCATTTCCACCGGGCATCATTTTGTCGCCAAAGAAAATTGCAGCACCCTTTATATGCAGCGCGATTTGAGATTTATCTAATCCCTTTGGAAAAATATCAATTCCAGTATCTCCGCCAACCTTTGCTTCTAGGTCAGGAAACATTGTATTGAATGAATCTGCGATTGTATGACGTTCATTAAATTCTTTATCAAATAAAACGTATTGGCTTCGTTCTTCTTGAGTACAATTACGGCCAATAGTACTATAGTTTACCATACCAGGACGTTCTTCAATATGAGTTCCAGTACGTATATTAAACTTACTTTCATATAAACAGCTTTCTAAGAAATACCTAGCAAGTTCTGGTAGTTCCCAATCAGCACTATATACTTCTTTACCAGCAACCCAAATAGAGTTACCTGAACAATTATAGCAAGCTTTTACTGTTTCACATATTTCAGAACCAATTTGTTCTACAGTCTTTGGATAATCAGATCCTGTCGCAAGATATACTTGATGAGTTTTTGCAAACTCTAAAAAGTATTCTTGAAATTCAGAATCCATTTTACTCCTACTTGGTGTAAGAGTACCATCAACATCAAATATCCACTTCATAACTAATCTTTCTTAGTTAGCGACCAATTGCCACCATCAAGCTCTTCCCAAATGATTGTATCGCCGTCATCCCACCCGACTTGATTTAGTACGTCGCTTGGTAGATCCAGATACAGCTCCTTTGTTTCTTGGTTTTCCTTTACCTGGATCACCCACTGGTTTTGCCCTACTTTTCTTACGTTCATTGATACTTTTCTCTATTCGTTTCCAAGAGGCCCATACACCTTCAATGTCTCCATGTCGGTACATAGTGGCCCATCTTTTTCCAATTGAATGCCAGCATAAAATACGAGTATTTCCCCTTTTAGTTTTAACTAATTGAAGGTGAGTTCCTGGCTTTTTCTTTGAGCCTATGATAACTTCGTCTAAAACTTCGTAGCTGACTTCACCAAACATACGCTTCTCCTCATTGGTATAGAACTATTATATCACAACCAAAAAAGAATGTACACAGTTATTTTGAAGAAAGTTGATAAATCTTATCTTTCAAAGCTAACTTTTCTTTTTTTCTTAAAGTAATAATTTTATCTGGAGCTTTTTCTGCTTCAAGAGCTTCGATAGTTTGATGCAAATGCTGATGCTTTTTCTTCAATGATTCCAAATATGCGTCTGTATTAGTCATGTATAAATTCCTTATCCGAAGAAGTCTTCAATTGACACCTTTTCTTCAACTGACCAGCCAATGGCGTCAAGAATTGGTTCAATTGGATCCAAAAATGTTTTCTTAAATTGCAAGTCATAATTAATATATTTATGTAACTGCAATTCTTGTGGAAGATAATCAGGGAACGAAATAACATTTTCCCTAATTGGGTTTGGCACTTTCAAATAACAAAACTTGATCTTTTCACCATTTTGAATAAGAGTGTATTTCTTATCAAGGCTTTTGTCTTTTACATTATGATTATATAGGAGTGCTCCACGTACATGAATTGGAGTGCCCTTTTTATAGATCAGCTTACGATCACGCCATTTAGTAGTGTCATTTACACCACGAGGAAAAGATACTTGTTCTGGTGGTAATGTGAGAAAGTAGTCTTTGAATTGTTGAATTGCTTTTTGAGTAGCACCTTCATCACCAGTCACAATTACTTTAAACAAAGCTTTGAGTGCATCCCGGCATGCTGATGGAGTTGAAGATTTAATAGCTTCAATACCCATGATTTTAAGTTTCGGTTCAGCATAACGAACACCTTCATTATCATGAACATTCAAAATGTAACGTTTTTTCGCAGTCCAAATACCGCGATCAGCAATTGCTTCACGATCCATTTCCATACGTGGCATATAGCAATTGAATGCATCATATAGATTTTGATAAGACTTTTCAAGCATTGGCTCGAATTGGTCTTTGCATATTTGAGCAATATTATCTACTTCATTGTCTTTTACATACTTGTCAACTAAAGGACCAAAGTTTACATATACAGAATCAGTATCGATTGCAATTACATAGTCTTTATTATTAGTACCGACAATTTTATTCATAAATTCGTTTACTGAACGTTCAGCCCAACGAATAACTGTTTGACCAGTTAGGGTAATACCTTCAGCAACGCGAAGATCAAAGTAACGGAAATACTTATTACCCAATGCACCATAAAGTGAATTCAACAAGATTTTAATTGCCATTTGTTGGTTTTCATATCGAGCAATATCACGTTCAACTCGATACTTTTCAACAACATTTGATTTGTCAATTGTTTCAAGTTCTTGTTGAGATACAAGCATTTTCTTTTTGACAGCTTTACGTTCATTGTAATAGTCAACAATGATTTTTGGTAATACACCCTGCTTTTCTTTAGTGAAATATACACCATTAGCTGCAAGCGCATAGTCACCTTTTAGTTGTGGCATATTGCCAGCCAAGGCCATGTCTGGATCCATTTGTTCACGTTTACCATCAACAATAGTTTCAGGTGACATATTCCATTGAACAATAATGTTTGGATAAAGAGAAGCCAAGTCAAAAGAAACAACCCATTCATGTAAACCAATTTGAGGTGGTTTTACATAGCCACCTGGATAATCGGATTTGAATTTGTCTTCAGCAGCTGGAATAACAATACCTTGTTGAGATAGATCTCGAAAGATAATTGAATCCCAGATTGCGGTTGTTCCAAGAGTGTCGGTATAGTTTACACCACCACGATAAGCCATAGTAAGCGCAAGGGTAACCAATCCCATTTTGTCTTCAAGACGATCTACCAACTCAACATCTTTAATGTTATAATCAATAAACTTTTGAAAGTCATGTTTGTAAAGAGAATGGAGTGAAGAGAACTCTTCGTAAGACAGTTTGCGTTCACCAAGAACAACGTGACCAATATGATCTAGCTTGTATGATTCTTGAGCACCATATGAGTAACCAAACTTTTTGAAAAGTTCAAGGTAGTCAAGAGATGCAATACCTTCGAGATTATAGTACTGTTGTTCACGACCCATAGTTGTCACAGATCGAGGATTAACTACACCCCAAGGCGACATCTTCTTAGCAAAGTCTTCACCAATAAATTTAGTAATACGATTTACGAGATAAGGAATATCAAAGAAGCGAGTATTCCAACCAGTAATAACATCTGGACAATGTCGATCTGAGTTCCAATGAGCAAGGAATCGCAAAAGTAATTCACGTTCGTCATCACACTTGACATAAACAATATCACTTGCAGCAACAGAATCAAGTGAACAAGCTGAAGGGTCATAATCATATAGACCCCACACATAGTAAATATTATCAATATTATTTTTGATAGTAATTGATATTACTGGATAAGCTGCTTCTTCTGGAGTTGGAAATCCATCATCGGAAGCAACTTCAATATCGATTGTTGAGACATTAATAATATCACGATCAAATTCAATATTGCCTGGAAACTTTTCTTGAATAAAAGAAGAGACAAAGTTGGTTTGACCATATAGGGTTTTATCAGCACCACCAACATCTTTCCATGCTTGCTGATAATCTTTTACTTCGCGCATTGTATCAAACAAACGTGGCGAAACGCGCACACCATTCATGGTATACGCGGTTCCGTTTGGATCGGCTTGATAAAGTGTTGGTGAGAATTTAATACGGTCTTCAAAACGTTGGCCATTTTTGTAGCCACGATAAAGAAGACTGTTGCCGTAACGAGTTACGTTAGTGTAGAATTCCAAGGGTTTACCTCCATTGCATAGTAAATATTATATCAAAGTTTTCGGAGAAAGTAAACAACTTTATGTAATTAATCCTTGGCTTGGAGTAATAATTTTTGAGTGAACTGATTTATATTGCTTTAATAGACCTTCAACTGGTTCAGAAGTAAAAGCAACAAAGTCAGATTTAATTTCTAATCCCTTATCTGGAACAGTAGAATAAGCCATAAAGTCCATAAGGCCAATTCCCTTTTCGGTCGGAATAATTATTGAAACATTACTTAAAACATATGTTAATTCTACAAGTTTTGTTTCAGCAATTAGTTCTTCGCCAGACTTTAATCTAATAATTTTAATCATGATAATTCCTATAATAAAAAAAGAGGGACCGAAGTCCCTCTCAAATTTAGTCTTTTTTCGAAACAAAAGAATACATTTCTTTTGCTTTTTCCATAAGTTCGTCCATTGAATACATCTTACACATTTCTTGTGCTTCTTCAATAGACTTCTTACCTTGCTCAACTGCTTTTTCTGCAAAGTGCATATTCATATGGACTTGTTGGTCCATATAGTCTTTTGCAAGTTGCATCATCTCTGAGCGAATTTCAAACGGATTTTTATTAGACATAATAGTCTCCTTTGTGTGTTGTGTGTTTACATGCATAGATCTTCGTATTTAGAGGTATGAGCTCTATGCAAACTCAGGTCTCTATTCTGAGAAGTACTTGTTAAGAATTTCCATATGATCTTCATACTTTGCCATCTCCTCAAGTTCTTTTTCGATTGCATCCATAATATCAGAGTGTTCACCAATTCCAACCGGATTTGTTAAATAGATTTCAATATTCATTTTATGTTTTTCAACATGTGCTTTAGCGTGATCGTACGCCGCAGTAATCATTTGTTGTCTTAAACTCATTATATAGTTCCTTTATTGTTCTTCACCCATTGATTGCAGGTATTCAATAATAGCTTGGCGCTTAGACTCTTTCTTTTCTTTGAAGTTCATCTTAGTACCTTTTACCAATTTTTTAGAATTGGTTAGCCACTCATCCATAAGCTCAGGAGTCCATTGAGGATTTTGTTCTGCCCATGCTAATAGTTTTTTACTATAACTATAATCTTCGTTTGTTGCTACACCACGATTCATAACATTCCATAGGTTTGGTCCAGCACCATTTTTTGCACCTTCTTCAATACTATGACAAGATGCGCATTTTCTAAATGCTTTATCTGCGTGGGCTGTAGATCCTACTACAATAAAAAAAGCAACAAATGCTACTAAGTTTTTAGTCATGTTCTATTTCCTCTCAATGCAAAGAATAATCCACCTACCCATAATAGGACATGGAAGTTGTCGTGCAATAATACTTCAGTAAAGCTTTCTGGTTGAGCCATCCAAATAACACCGGTCATAATGCTACAAATAGTAATACCTGAAAACCGTGTTAATACATCTCCTAGCTCTTTTAAGTACTTATAAAGAGCTCCACCAACTAATAGTCCAATGCCTGCTCCAATTTCGCCTAGAACAACAAATGCCCAAACTACAAGAGGTAGTTCCCATGACGCAGCTGTCTCAGCATCAATTGGCCATTTAGCTAAACCTTGTTGAAGAAATACGATTGCAAGTGGAATTCTTAGCAACCAATGACTCATACAAAAATCAGGTATTTTGTTAGTAATATTCTTAAGCATTCTACTATCCTTGTAAAATAGATGGGAGGCTAACCGTGGCCTCCCGCGCACTTATTAAGTAGTGACCCTTACTTTTTAAGCTTAGCTATTTCTAGCATACACTTTTTAGCTTCTTCGTGTAACCCTTGATTTGCCAAGGCGGCGGCCGCTCTAGAGTAACCAATGATTTCGCATGATCGCATAAATGCACGACCAAAGTTAGCGAAAGGATTTACTACGTAGTTCATTGCAATCGCAGTCATTAGTTGACTCCTCTTTTCAGAGATGGATCACCTGTTGCTACTGCATAGATATCTCCACGTGAGATACCAATATCCTGAAGCTCTTTATTAGTCAATTGATTAAGTTCTTTAATCGTTTGTCTAACTTGTTTTGCCCATACGTAGGATTTACGTACAGATTTAATATAACTTACAATGCCCTCAATCGGATTCTGTAAGTAGTTGTTGATTGTTAGTATGTGTTGTGTCATTTTGACCCTCGTTTTTTCCAATTGAAATTTTACGAGGACGCATTTCTTCTGGGACAATTACCTTCAATTCTACTGCAAGGATACCGTCCACTAGATCTGCTCCGTGCACTTGTACGTGCTCAGACAGCCTAAAGGTTCGCTTAAATTTCTTTGTCGAAATACCGCGATGGATAAATTCTCTACCTTTAGAAATATGATTTCCAGTTACTGAGAGAGTTCGATCTTTTACTTCAATTGATAACTCATCACGAGAGAAACCCGCTACTGCAAGCTCAATAAGATAATCATTCTCACCGGTTCTAATAATGTTATGAGGTGGATAATGATCGTTAGCATGAGTTGCTACTTGATCGAGTTCATTTAAAAGATGATCGAAACCCACGAAAGATGAACGTGGAAATAGTTGTTTTACGCCTGTCATTGTTTTTCTCCTTTTTCAAGCAAGAACAGTATGAGACCGGACTATCCGCATCTCGATTTTATTTATAACGGTAAAAATGAAAACCAGCCTGTGACAATCATTTTTTCTTCAGTTGGGGATGGAACTCCACGGTGTGTATGGGTCCAATCTGTTGGCCAAATTAAAGTTAAACCTTTTTCTGGTTTAACTTTAATGTTTTGGTAAAAAAATTCAGTTTCTCCACAATCTTCTACATCGTTAAGATATGTCATAAAGACTAAATGCCTTACAGCATTATTAGGATTACTAGAGGTTCTTTCGCAGTGCCATTTATTAAAATGCCCGCCTGGTTTATATAATTGTATATTAGGAATAATTGCTTGAAAGGCAGAACAATTGCTAGCTGCTTGATACTTATTTAAATATAAATTTAAAGTTTCTTGTAAATTTTCACAATATATTTTAGAAAATTCACATTCACTCGGTTGAGGCAATTCCATGTCATAACTATCTTTATCATCAGTTATGACTGTTGAAAAGCCGTTTTCTACTAATTTACCTTTATGTGCTAGTTGAATATTAGATTTAAAATAACTAAAAATTTGATCTAATGCAGATGTATCTTTCCAATAATATCCAGAAATAAAATTGTTTAAAGAATTTACTTTATGCTCTTTCACTATAAATCTTTCTCAATTGACTGGCGAAACTCTGACATTCAGTTTAATTTTATCACCAACCCTATATCTACCCTTTAGAGTTTTAATAGTATAAAGATGACCTTGATACATATAGTCGACTGAATATCCAGCTTGAACCATTTCTTGAGCAGTTTCATAATTAGTTACACAACGAAGTTCTTCGTGATATTCACGAGTTTGAACTCTATTGCCACGATTATTATCAGCAGAAATTATTCCGCCTAAGATAGCACCGGCAGCTGCACCACGGTCATTACCGCTTACTCCTTTACCAAGCAATCCACCAATAATCATACCACCAAGAACGTCTCCGCCGGTTGCACCACCGTTATCGTAATACCCAATGCGCGGCACTCTTACAGTAGTGCATGATTCATATGGAACACGAGTTTGTTGCCATACCCAATTTTCTGTTACAGAAGTAACAGTACCGTACGCTTGTTGATAGCCAGCCGAACGTTGTGGGCCAGCATTTGCGCATCCAGATACAAAGATTGTAGCTACAGCGGTAAGTGCCATAATAGTCTTTTTCATAACTTTTCTCCAATTTCTAAGTATATTATACAACAAATCTGGCCAATTGTAAACAGTTTTTTAGCTATTACCAATATTATATTTTGGACATAATTCCCATTGACTTTTCTCTTTATGAGAAATTACTTTAATCTGCCTTAGAGGTGCAACATTAGATGCTTCCTCAGAATTCACAACAGAAATCAAACCCCAATCAGACAACAGGGTTGCAATAGTATTACGACGCTGAATATCATTTTCAGTCAAATTAGAAGGTTTAGAGTCGAGCAAGAATAGCTCTTTGAAATGCACAATAAAGTATCTACCTTGCTTGTGCAAAATGTGACATGACTGATATAGCTTACGATCTTTACGAGAAGCCACACCAATACGAGTTAATGTTTCTCTTACTTTCAAAAAGTCATCAGGCTCGTTCAATGTGATTTCCAGCATAGTGGCTGGAGACCAGTCATGAATTTCTTGGTTATTATTTTCCACCTTTGAACATCCTCTTTTTCAATTCAATTATTTGTTCATTAGAAAGTAGAGAAAGAACTTGGCGGGCTTTTTCATTACTATAGCCATAATATTCTTTCACTACACTTAAAGCATCTGGATCAGTATTTTTTGCCCATTTACTGAAACGTTTACGCTTTCTAATGATATTTATAAGAAAATCAAATTGAAGACGAGAGTCAAGGTGATGATACCTATTCATTTCATTTGCACAAAGAATAGTATCTTGAAAATAAGAAAGACCACGGTTAACCATAAATGAGTTATATTCATCTTCGGCAATATCGTCAACCATGATGTCTTTTTTAGAATAGTTAATAGAGTTAAGGTAGTCAAAGAAGTTCATAATATAAGCACCTTAGTTTAAAGATTAAGTAGTTGTTCTTTTGTAATGCTATTGTGATTGATATGTTCCAATTCATTATAAAGAATAGGCACACTTCGATGGCCTTGCTCAACTACAAAGCTTTTTGCATCTTTATTTTGTTCGATATTCACTTCTTCAAAAGCAATTCCCCAAGCATTAAGTTGATTTTTCAGTTTAACACAATAAGGACAATTATTTTTTGAGTACATAGTTAGCATTATTTAAACTCCACATTTGCCATAACTTCTGTCATACAAGCAACCACATTAAGTTCATGGTCAGCAACAAAAGCATTTTTGTATTGATAGTCAGCCAAGATCAAAACTAATTGAGGAATTGACTGTGGTACTATATATTCATTCATTGAATCGTATAGTTTTCGAAAGATTGCTTGAGGTTCAGTATCAATATTACTAACAACCCATTGACGCATAGTTTTAAAGTCTTTAGCTTTTAGAGCTGACATAAGAGATTTGATATTGGTATCATTCAAATCAACAAGCATTCCTGCATCAATTTTACCTGAAACAGAATAGCGCTGCATTTCATTTAGAACACGACGCCAATCTGGAAAGTGCTTAGTAATTAATTTAGCTACAGCATCAGGAACAAACTCTACGTTTTCTTTTTGTAGAATTTCACTTGCGCGTTTGAAAAATTGGCCAGCCAATTCGGGCTTTTGATCATTTGGAATCGCAAATTCATAAACCGAACAACGAGAATGGAGAGGCTCGATGATACGATTTTTAAAGTTACATGTCAAGATGAATCGACAATTATTCGCAAACTCTTCAATAAAACCACGAAGGGCTGGCTGAGTTGATTGTGGATTAAGATAATCAGCTTCATCAAGGATGACTACCTTATATCCACCATGAAGTGAAACAGTGGAGGCAAACTGTTTCACTTTATTACGCAAGGTATCGATGTTTCCCTCTTCCGAACCATTAACTAGAATATAATCTAGGTCAAGCTCATTACACAAAGCTCGAGCAATGGTGGTCTTACCTACACCGGCAGTACCAGTGAAAAGCATATTAGGCAATTCACCTGTAGAAATAATCTGCCGAAATGTTTCCTTGAGGGACAAAGGAAGGATAGCTTGTTCAACAGTACGAGGACGGTATTTTTCAACCCATAGAAAATCAGACATTCACTTACTCCATAATTTAATAAGACTATTATACTATAATAGCGCTTTATTGTACACCCAAATAATTTAAATTTTCCCACATTCCTATAGGTTCATCAAACCATGTATTAAAAGCTAGAGATAACCTATTTTGATTATTTATATTTTCCACAACTGAATGTTTAAGATACGAAGGAAACAAAATCAAAGTACCAGTTTTACAACTTAGCGTGACATCAGTATAGTTATATTGATTAGTTTCATTTATATCGACCCAATCAATATAGTTTTCTCTAAAAACATTATCTTTATAAAAGGTTATTCCAGATTGATTTTCCTTTGCATTTAAGTAAAAAGATCCGCTTATAATAGAATTTTGATGCCTATGTGGAAATAGGCTGGATTTTTCGTCTTGCTTTGTAACCCAACTCTGTGTCACTTTCATTTTTTTGTTTAAGTTTAATACCTTGCGGGCATATTCGTGAACATAATTTAAAATAAGAGCTTTAAGTCGTGGGGTAGTATTTAAAATACCTTTATCTTTTGATACTATAAAATTATAATACTCATGAACTTCAAAATCAGCATTAACTAAAGAGTCAATATCTAATAAAATTTCGTTAGACATTTCGCAATTTAGTTGACCAATAACAGTAGGAAAAATCTGGTGAAAATCCATTTAGCTAACAATTGATTCGTATAATTCTTCAATTTCTTCACGTTCTTGTTGGAACTGCGCAAAGTTTTGTTTATGAAACATTGTTGCTAGTTTATTCAAATATTTCTTTTCAATATCAACTTTATCAGACAAATCTTCAATAATATTTTTTTGAAGATCTTTTTCTGCTTCTACACGAACTGCAGAATTTGACCATTCCTTCAAAGCGTTTACAATGGTTTCACGTTGGGTTGGATTATTCACTACCATCTTCAGAAGATTCTCCATCTTGAGGTTGTTGTGATTTTGCTTCTTCTTGAGCTGCTCGTACAAAAGTTGAGAATTTGTCATAAACTTGTCCTACAAAAGATAATTCATTTGCCTTAAAGGCTCCACGTTCAGTTGCGGTATTAATAACTCGCAATGCATTCATTAGATCATCTACACTTAGACCTACATCAGATTGTTCACTCATATTATTCTCCAAAGGTTGAGTTCTTTTCAAGGGCTACCCAGTATTCAATCTGAGAGTTTTTAGCTTTGAAATTCGAAATTAGTTTACTAGAAATTGAAACATCGTAATCGTCATTTACAAATTTAAAGTTACCAATATTAAAAACAAACTTACACGATGAGCCAACACCAACGGATTCATCTAGATCAATCTCATAAGAGTTAGATGTAGAGTCCTTAGTGTCAGTCACAATAAGTTGTGGTGTAGAACCAGGTTCACACTTAATAACGCAATCTGTAACTCCGAGTGCACTAGCAGCTTTACGAAGGTTTGACATATCTTCAGAAGTAAGAGTAAATGTCACATCACATGGAGGCATTTGAACATCTTTACTAGGTGTAGTCAAAATAGAAGGTTCAGAGAAGAAGTACTTAACAGCACGTTTACCTTCAGTTACTCGAACAGATTTGAATTCGTTATCAAACATAAGATCGGGATCGTCAAACATATTAACAACACCGAGGAATTCATTCAAATCGTAGATACCAATTTGAGCTGGAATATCTTCAGCAATAGTAGCTGATGACATAATAGTTTTTGATTCAGACATTGTCTTGACGACATTGCCTGGATTCAATACAACATTTGAATTAATACCAGCAAAGTTCTTCAATGTTGATAGTGTTTCGTCACTTAGTTTCATCATTTATTTCCCATATGTTTTTTAGATACGTGATCCCACTCTTCAGGAGTAGCATCATCTATAGAATTACCAGTTGTGATAGTAATAGTATTATTATAATCCATATTGTCTACATTGTACATACCTGAAAGTGAAAAACTTTCACTATTTGTGAAACCAATTACAGTGTAATCAGGAATATCTAGAGTTGGCTCTTTTGCAGTTTCAGTATAACCAGGAATATCTAGAGTTTGCTCTTTTGCAGTTTCAGTATCATGGATGTATAATTGGATAAGAGCATAATGAAGAACCTTCATCAAGTCTTTTCGAGCATCTTCGCGAGTACCCTTTTTACCATATCGATTTGAGTACTTATCAACGTTGCCCATACAAAAACCAGTACCATGACCACGTTCAATAATTACTTCAGTTGATTGAAATTTATTAGTAGCATAGTGACCCTTATATGTAGAGTCAATATACGACTGAAACTCTTCAATCAAGTTGCGTTCGTTAAATTTATAATCAATCATTTAAAGCATCCAATAAAATATCATCTAAGGAAACATCAGATCCAAGTGTTTCTTCGATGGTGGGTTGAACATCAACCTTCGTATACAAATCAATGAAGGCCTCTTTAGTATCTTCGTCAAAACGATTTACACAAAGCTCAATTGCTTTTTGGCGATCATTAAAGATTGAAAAGCTTTGAACAATGTGACAAAGGCGACGAGTAGAAATGATTTCATCTACACCGTCATCTTCAAACGTTTTGCGAATTGTTTCACTCCATACAGTAAGCAAATCGGCAAATTCTTTATCAACACAATTATACTTTTCCATGTGCTTCATTACGATTTTGCGTTCAATTGAAGATGTAGGATAGGGTTGCTCGAGGGTGATTGTAAAGCGCTCAAGGAAGGCTTCATCGATGATAGTTGCTGCAATAAAGCGACCATCATCTGAGCCTTTACCCTTGGTGTTCGCTGTAGCAATCACATTAAACCCGTTTGAAGGAGAAACGACCTCACCAGTTTTTTTGATGAGAACGGGTTTACCCTCGAGCACTCCTTGTAGACACATGATCTTATTTGATCCACGATCGATTTCATCGATGAGGAGAATGGCGCCACGTTCCATTGCTTTGATGACTGGTCCTTTTGCAAAGACTGTTTCACCATTAACGAGGCGGAATCCACCGATCAGATCATCTTCATCTGTCTCAGGAGTTATTTGAACTCGTACGTATTCACGATTGGCTCGAGCACAAGCTTGCTCTGCCATCATGGTTTTACCATTACCAGAAAGACCAGTAATATAAGTTGGATAGAAAATTCGAGATTGGATGATTTTTTCAACATCCTTGAAGTTACCCCAGACAACATATGTATCTTCTTTTTGAGGGACAAAAACTTCGTCGTTAACAACAGAAGATACTGAAGTCATAGGAGCATTTACCTCTTCTTCTTTGAAAGGGACAACTTGCGCAGTAAGGCTATAAACACCACGCTTTACCTTTGGTTGTGACGTAATGTATTTATAAACTGGGCTTGCTTTCATGCCAAGAGATTTACCTACTTCAATAACTTCGTCTGGTTTGAAATCAGTACGATTAGGATATTGGCGAGCCAATTCTACCAGTAGTTCACGTTCATTAATCATAATATAGTCTCCACATCATCATCATTTATAAGTATATTCTACCATACTTCTCAGTGAATGTACACAGTTATTTTCACTTTTATGCAATTATTTCTGCAAATTTTGCTGATAGAACCCTATTACCTTTCTTAGAAGAAGAGTACTTCTTAAAAGCTTTGGCAATCTGAGCCTTTGAAGCGTTTTCATCAATTTCAAGTTCTTCAGTATCTGTATCAATAGATTTACGATCTGACTTTACTACAAAGTAACGATCAAAGCCTGATACGTTATCCATACTTAAGAACTTTTGCTTATTGTATTTTTTGCGAAGATCTTTCAATTCTTCGGCGCTAATATAAGTATTGGAGTTTCTCCAAATAGCTCCATTGAAATCATATGCTCGTTGAGCAAGGAAGAAGCCGACTGTAGTAACATCCATATTACGAAGCTGATTCAACAAGAAAGATGTTACTTTACGCGAATCACGAGCTACCTTATGTAGTTTACCTCTAATATTAATAATAGCTTCACCACTATAAGAATAGTAAGGATTATTTACACGAACGTTATGACCATCACCATCTGAAAGAAGAACAAAGTTTACTTTTTGTACTGGATTTTTAGCTTTGAAATCTTCAATAATATATTTCGAAACCATTAAAGTTTCATTCAATGGAGTTCCACCAAAATGTTCTACTTGTGAAATATAGCCCCACTTACCATCATCAATAGAACGCTTCCACAAAGATTTAAATGCGTCTTCATAAACTTCTTTTTTCATTTTAGAAGAAAGCAATTCAAATACTCGTTGACTACGGTGATCTATCTCTGCTACATCAACATGAGAATATGCTCGACCCGCAGAATCACCTCCAGTAAAACCATAAACTTCAAAGGGAATGTTTATCTTTTTGCAAAACATTGAAAGGTTCAAAACTTGCTTTAATGTTCCACCCAAGATGTCTGCCATAGAACCAGAGAAATCAATCATCATAACCATGCCATGAGATTTTGCATCTGCAAGATTAGTTACACGAGCAAAAATATCATCAGTAAATTTATAGTTATAAAGCTTATTTACATCTAAGGAACCTGAACGAGCCGATTGAGCTCGACGAGTACGAAACGCAGCTTTACGCATTTCAAACTCTTTTGCGAGAAGATTAGTTACTTTCTTAGTTTCATCAATAAAAGCTCTATAGTCTTTTTCTTCAACTTCAATATTATAACCAGTAGCAGCACGAGATATTAGAACTTGATCGTATGTGAATAGCATATCTTTGAATTGCCTGCGAGTAATATGCTTCATGTAAACTGGTTGGCGACCACGCTCATCTTGATCAAGTAAATCGCTTTCCATTGACCGGAAAACTTCATCAGTTTCTACCTTTTCAGGAGAAGTGTCACCAGCTTCAGCTTTAATGGATGAACTTTCTTCTACTTCGTCTTCCGATCCTTTTGAAGCTTTAGTTTCTTCTTCATCCTCGATAGAGTTCTGTTCGCCTGCCATAGGTAGATCATCCCTCGTATCTCCGAGATTTTCATTCTGATTGACATCGTCATTTTGCGAATCATTATCATTTTTCTGCTCCTGTGCGTTTTCTTTCATATACTCGTATAAAGCTTTACAGGCTTCTATAACATCTTCCCAAGTATCTACTTTGAATGCCATATCAACTAAAGGTTGCTCTTCAGTAGAGAAAGGAACTTCAACTAAATCACGAAGCTTTGCTTTAATGTTAATCCGATCAATTAAAGAGTATGATTCAATAACACGATCTTTTGTGCCAAAGAAATTCTTATCAAATAGGTCTTTATAGCCAAGTTTGAAACAGCGAACAAGACCAGGATATTTAGATTGAATCTTTTTCTCAATACGAATATCTTCTACAACATTCACATATGACCGAGGGCAACCAGGAATAGTAGTTGCAGAATTATGCCATCCATCAGCAGGAGTATAAAGGGCGTGACCAACTTCATGGCCAATCAAAAGATCAGTAAGATTTTTAGAAACATCTTTCCAAAGTGGAAGACCAAGAACACGCTTTTCAACGTCAAAGAAAGCTGTCTGGTAATTGCCATATTGAACATCAATATTTTCATTAGCCAGCAGCTTTGCTAAGATAGATTTAGATTGTGTAGCCATGACATTTCTCCATTTGTTAAGTATATTCTACCATAACAAGAAGCAAATGTACACAGGTTTGTGCACTTTTTATGAAAAAAGATTTCCTTAGAAATCAATCACTTAAGGTCAATGTCTAACTTTTTTTTCATTTTCTTTTTAAGACGGTCCATCTGAAGCTTGGAAATATGATCGTAATAGAACTTACCTTCCATATGATCGTACTCATGCTGAATGATTCTATTAGAAATACCAGTAAAAAGCATCTCTTCATGATGATTTCCCTCAATATCAATATAAGATATTCTGGATGCATCAGGTCTTTTAACACCAATAAAGACACCAGGAAATGTTAGGCAACCTTCTTCTAAGACAAGAGGTTTATCTGAAAACCATGTAATTTTTGGATTAATAAATGTTTGCTCATAATCTCTATATTTAACAACAAACATTCTTTTATTAATACCAATCTGGTTAGCAGATAATCCGGCACCACCAAATTGAGCTACTAACTGATACATTGATTTTGCAAGTTCACTGAGACCTTCGAGATCTTTTTCAGGGTTTTCAATAAACTCCAAAGGCGAAGTAAGTAATGGGTTATTATAGTCAGCTAAATTCATTTTTTTGTTATCCATACATTATCATATTCACTAAAACCACGCGCAGTCTTCAGAAGGCCATCATTATAAGAACCAGCAACTGCGTTTCTTACCATTTCTGTTTGAAAATCGTGACCAATTAGTATTCCTCCGTCTTTAACTTTCGGCCACCAATATTTAATATTATCTAATATTTCTTCAGAATTAGAATAACAGTCTAAGCAAATAAAATCAAAGTAACTATTTTCAAAGTCTTTGCTAGCAATTTCAGAATCTTTTTCTATAACTTCTACTTTATTATTAACTCCTGAATATTTAAGGTTATGTTCAAAAATAGTTTTTGATAACTCTATATATTTAATATCATAAACTTGCCCATTTTCATCATATTTATAATCAGTATGAGGTTTCCAATTATCAATAGCATATATTTTTTCAATAGAGCTACAACGCTGGGCAAGATTTAATAAACTTAATCCTCTATCGACACCAACTTCACATCCAATTTTGTAGTTCATAAAATTTATTAAATGAATTACTGATTTATAAGATCCTTCTGGAAAATCATAGTTATCGATCATATTTTCACCTTACTAAAGTTGTGTTCTTTAACGAATTCAATCTTACTTCTAAACTTACCATCTAATAGATCCCCTTTGTGCGAAATAACAAATACGTTTGTGGCTTGATCATCTAGAGTGTAAAGGATCTTCATAAGGTTATCAATACCATCATGATCTAGAGATGAGTCAAATGTTTCATCTAGAATAAGCAAATTAGTAGAAGTTGAATTCTTCATTCTAGCAATTTGGCGCCAAGTAAACAATAGGGCCAAATCGATTCTTTGTTTTTCTCCTTCAGAAAAAGAAGCATAATTAAAGGAATCCCTATGACGCGACTTAATAGTTTCATTAAAGCTTTCATCTAAATTAAAAGAAACAAAGAAGTCCAGTACCTGTAAATATTTATTTACCAAGTTATTCATAACAGGCAAGTATTGTTTGATTACTTTTGTTTTAATACCAGTGTCTTTTAACATTTCTGAAGCAGCTTGATTATACGATTTAGTATCAATCAATTTTAGCTTTTCTTCAGATAAAATATCACGAGATTCTTGTAATTCAGTTAACTCTGCGTTAGCTTTTGATAAATCACCTGTAGAACCTCTTAATGAATCTATCTCAGTCTCAAGAGAGTGTATTTGTCTTTGCAGCCCGGCGATTGTAGAATTGTTAGTTGATATACTTGTGGTTTTTTCTCTAACCTGCTCCGCAATGCTATTGAGCCGTTCAATAGCCGATTCCACAATAGACGACTGGTCAGACGCATTAGAAATTGCTTCGTTAAGTTCTTTGGCTTTGGACTGGGCATTGGACAATTTTTCGTGTCTAAGATTAGAGTCAATACCTTGGGAACATGTTGGGCATACATCATTCTCTTCATAGAATTTTGCGGCTTTGACAACATCTTGGACTTGTGTTTGAAATTGGAATTGGAACTGTGAGAGTTGTTGCCTTTTATCATGCGACTTTTTAAGGCTCTCGGCAAGACCTTCTTGTAAACCTTCGATCTCTTTTGACAATTCGTTGTTGACCATATTGAGCTCTTCAATTTCGTTTTGATTGGCATCAATCTGGTCTGCTTTCTTTTCAATTTGCTCATCATTTAACTCCGTAATATCACGAATATATTTTTTCTGAAGAGTAATCTTTTCTTTATTTAGATCATATTCATATGCAATACTACTAATTTCTTCTTTCAATTTTGAATCTTTATCACGAAGGATTAAATTCATTTTAGAAAAGACACCAATATCTAGTAGATCCTCAATTACATCTCTACGATGACCAGCCGGTAATTGCATAAATGGAATAAAAGAAGAAGAACCTAAGACCACAATTTGGTGAAATGACTTATGATTCAACTTTAAGATATTTTGCTCTAAGAATTTTTGATAATCTTTAGCGGCAGATGATTGATTAATCATATTGCCATTTTGCCAGATTTCAAATTTAGTCGGTTTAATACCACGTTTTACAACAAACTTATGAGAGCCAATAGAAAACTCTACATCGACCTCAGTATTCTTATTATTAATCGTATTTACTAGTTGTGGTTTATTGATATTGCGATGTGGTTTACCAAACAAAGCAAAAGAAAGAGCATCGAGAAGAGTACTCTTTCCTGCGCCATTTTGGCCAACGATTAGTGTGGTTGGCGATTTATCTAGTTGAACTTCAGTAAACTCATTACCCGTCGATAAAAAGTTTCTCCAACGAATTTTCTCAAATCGAATCATACTATTTCCATGCTTTGAGCTTCTACATAAAGCGTTCTCATAAGGTTCTTAATACGACCTTTATCTAGGTCAGTTTCAACTGCTTCAACATATGAATCTAAAAGTTCGGTAGTATCTTCTACAGAAACAGATTCATCTTGAACATTATCACCAGTAAACTCTTCAAACGTTTCAGCAATTTTTAGTTCATGAATATCTTCATTTTGAATACGATCAATAAGTCTATCAAACATAAATGGATCAGTCTTTTTTACCACCACAACTTTTACAAACTTATCTTTTAGATTTGACGTATCGTAACTATTATAATCTATTTTTTCATCGTTGTAAAATACTTTTTCAAAAATAGTATATGGATTACGAATTGGTGTTAGTTCACGGGTTTCAGTATCAAGAATATGAAAATACTTAGGGTCATCACAATCAGACCAAGTAAATTCCATTTGCGTGCCAAGATAATGGATATGTCCCTGATTAGATTTAGTGTGAAAATGCCCAGACATTACAAGTTCAAAACGTTCAAAGATTTCAGAAGTCATACCATGAGTATTTGGCATACCTTTCATCATATCAAAACCAATCAATTCCAGGTGAGCTCCAAGAATTGGTGCATTACACTTTTTAATAAAATCAATTGATTCAGCATAGTTTTCTGAGTTAATCCAAGGGACTACAGCAATATTCAAACCATCATAATCAAGCACTTTTGGCTTCATGATAATATTAACATTTGATGTATAGTAACCTAGTAGCTCTTTTAGAGATGTCAAATCATTAGTATTCTTATAGAAAACATCGTGGTTTCCTGGAATAATATCCATATGAATACCTTCTTTCTTAAGAACATCTAAGAAAGTCTTACGATTCGAATTTTGTGCTTTGAAATTGATAAATTTGCGGTGGTCGTAATAATCACCTAGGTGCAGAATTTGATTAATTCCATGCTCTTTCAAATATGGAAAAAATACATCTTTATAAAATTTTTCTTGATAATTTAAAAAGATTTCTGATGAATTACGAATACCGCAATGGGTATCATTAATGATTGCTATTTTCATCTAGTCCCTCAAGGATTTCACGTTTGAGCTGGTTAGCTCTTTCATATGCGGCAATAGTATCTCGGCTTTCAGGGCCTTTTAAGCTTCTTTCAAGATTTGCCGCTTTTTGTAGCTCACAAAATTTAATAAACTTGTCTTTAAGTCCCACATCACTCTCCCATAAACAATTCAATACCTTTAGCGTTTTTGGCTTTGATTTTTTCTTCTTTTGCAAAATCTTTTAGCTGATTATCAGTATCTTTTACTTTATCAATACGAGAACGAAGTTGATCAATAAAGTAACGACTATTATCAGTATCACCATCAAGACCCGATTGCATAAAGTCATCAATAGAAGCTTTTTCAATCCATTTGAATTTAATGTCTTGTTGTTTCTTTTCTTTTGCAATACGGCGTAGGAATGCATAATAACAAATTTGTGTAAAGTATGCAAAAGCATTAGGATTACCTGTACGAGTTGCAGCTTCTATGTTATAATTCATAACAGCTTTTAAGCAATTCTCAACAGCATCCATTACCATCTCTTCACGGTAAGTGTATCGAATAAAATTAGATTTGTGAGACAAGCCTTCGGCAATCTTAAGGAAACAAGTTGCAATATAATCAGTAACAATTGGAAGTGCTTGACCTTCCTCTTGGGCTTTATTTACTGATGAGACGTATTCAACAACTTTATGAGAGAATTCTCTATTGTTGACATAATGTGGTTTATCTTTTGGTTTGATTTTTGCCATGATATACTCCTAGCATATATTATTAGTTATATTATAAACTAATTCTAAGGAAATGTACAACACTTTTTGCAACATATTTTTTAAAATAATTGCATTTTTATGCACTTTAGGGGTTTACAGATTGGGAAAACTGTGGTATAATTAATAGAGTCCGGTGAGAGAGGGGGATATACTATCTCTAATGTAACTTCTTAGATGGTGATTTCATAAAATTTAGATCCATGTCTTCATCACTAGTATCTTCCATACCATTATCTATATCACTAGTATTATCAGATTTAAGCGCTGCTCTGATATACTTTTCTTTAATTTCATCAGTAACTTCACTCGCAGAAATTACATTTCGCGAGTTTAACTTAACCAAATTATGCTTTGCAAATGGAAAATATTTTGTAAAGAAATAAGTATCATATCCATTTGTAGTAGTAACTAGATTCAAGTTCATGGGTCTTTCAACAATTATTGAAGCACCTTCAGTAGAATTTATATATGTGACTATCTCACTACCATCAGATAACTTTACGTGTTGAATATCCATAGTATCTAAAGGATCATTTTCTTCTATCATAATGTTATCTCGTAAATTTTATATTTGAACTTTTCTTTTGTATAAATCTTGATGCGTTCTGCAGCATGATTAAGCGTATAGTTCTTATTACTCTTCCAATGGAGATCATCCGCTATATCGTATAACTTTGTTTCTCTACCATCTTCGGACTTTCTCAATCCTCGTCCAATTGACTGAAGGACTTTGATTTGAGATTTTGATGGGGATGCAAATACAATATTATGCAAATTACGAATATTAATCCCAGTGGAAAAAGTGCCAAGGCTTGCAACAATAATAGCATTCTTTTCTTTTTCAGTAATAGATCTGACTTGTTCTCTTGTATCTACATCGGTAGCACCAGAAACAAAAAATATTTTCCTTCTAGCATGAGCTCTACTCTTAATCATATCATATAATGGTTTACCATGCTTTTCTACTAATTGGAAAAGTACTAATGTATTACCATCTTGATCAAGAGCTAAATTTGAAATAAAGCTATTTCGTTTTTCATGGCCAACAATAAAATTGATTTCTTCTTGGTACTTAACTTTATTTATAAGCCTACATTCAGCATCAGAATATTTCATAAGTAAAACCGAAATATCTAGCGCAGATAAAGATCCTTCATCCATAAGACTCTTAGTTGTAGTCACATAATATGCAGGTCCAAAGTAACCTTCAAGAACAAGTTTATGAGTATTAGTACCATCAAGAGTACCTGTAGTACCAAATCTAAACTCAGCTTCTCTACACTTTGAAAGAATGGATGTAAGACTTTTTGCTTTAAATGTGTGTGCTTCATCACCAATAACCATACCGTAATCTTCAAACCAATGTCCTGGCATTTTATAAATTGATTGCCAAGTTGTAATAACAATCCTTTGATCAAAAATCTTTTCCTTTCCAGAATAAATCTTATGACAAAGTTGTTCTACATTAAAGCCATCATCAAATTCTGAATAATCACCAAAGTCTTTATACATTTGTTCTACCAACGAAGTAGTAGGAACAACAATAATTACTTTCTTATCATAATTTTCAAGATACCAACGAATCAAAGAATAAATGATAAGTGATTTACCAGACGCTGTTGGAGAGATAAGCAAACTACGCTTATTGGTTAAACCCTGCTCAATAGCATTTAACTGATAATCCCGCGGCTCAATTGGTTTTCCTCTAGATGTAATAGTCATATCTTTCATGAATGACATATCAACATCAACTTTAGATCCAGCCAATCCGTAATAGTTACTATGCTCTAACGCGATTTTATAATCTCGGCCAGGTGTATTCGCGAATTCTTCTACGTACTTGTATAAGCCAGCTGGTAGCTCTTTATTGCGATTATCATATAAGCGAATTTTACCATCCCATATTTTATTCTTATAGGATGGCATAAATTTATAACCAGGAACATAGAATGTGAAAAAATCTGAAAGCTCATTAGCAACAGATGGTTCACAGTCAATGTGTAGGAAAGCATGATTTTTATTATGTATTTTAAGGTCGCTCATCCACCACTCTCAAACCTTCTCCAGTCAATCATATTTTTAATAGTGGAGTGTCTCCATCTAATGTTATTTATGATCTCTTCCAGAGTCTCAATTAATGTTTTTAGATAATCTATTTTTGCTTGCGACTCTTGAATATGCGGATCTGAATTATAATAATAATCCATTTCACCCTTTAGAATCTTAAGACCATTTAAAGCATCGTATTCCCAACCACGTTGCTCAATATCTTCTTTTGGCATCTTACCATTATACCATAACCACTTATCTCTAAGCAGCACTTTAAACTCCATATCTCTACGCTTCAATTGAAGTTTAGATACAGACAACATTTCTAGATATTTTGCATGAAGCGAAGCTGTTTTCTTAGAAGCTTCATCTAATCTGAGATCATCAATCTCAGAATCTTTTGCCCACATTTTTAAAACGTCTTCAAGATTTAGCATAATATAGTTTCACCTTTATAAAAATTTATAATAACTGTAATTGAATTCCGCTACTGCTGTTAAATAATTTACCGATTCGCCCGTAACTTCAAATGGTAGTGAAGATAAACTTGTTGGATGAGCATCGACAAATTGGATTTGTTGTACTACGTTATTACTGGAATTATATATTATCAGCGCAAGATCACGGTTTTTGCGAGTATTCAAATCATCTTGTCCAACCATACCAAACATCCAATCATGAATCTCTTTATAGTTGGTAAAGTTTTCGTCTACAATAAAAGTAAGTTGCAATGGTGCATACACAATTTTATCAGCGGAAACAAGAATATTTCTTTTTGGTGTATTCATTGCTGCGCCATCAACTGACATATCAGGAATAGAAGCTAATTGAACTGTATATTGAGCATTTGGATATTTAAGATTATCAATCACTAAACGAAAACTTGAAGGATTTGCAAAGCTAATATTTTCTACAAGAGTAGAAGTAGGTTCAGTAGAATAGTTAATTTCATTAGTATATGCCATAATCGTTCTCTCTAATGTTAGATTATATCATTATTTATATGATAAAAAAAGGGGCTCCGAAGAGCCCCTTAAGGTTGGTAGGTTAAACCCTACTCTTTTTATTATGTGCCTAAGATGTTTGTAACAGCAAAGATACGGTAGTACTGGTTAGCACGATCTGTACCAGTTTCAGCAGAAGCTGCGCCGCCCGCGAATGGGTTAGCAACCATGCCGTAACGAGTTTTGAAACCAATACGTGGCTGGAAGTCTTCTTCACCAACTGCACGAACCATTGTTAATGGAACATATGGCGCATAGAAGAGACCTGCATCGTATGGGTTTGTGCCACGGTAACCTACGTTTACATAATCCTGTGTTGCATATGGATCGATGTATACTTTTGTGCGACCGTTAAGAACACCAGCAAATGTGTTGCCTGTGTCATCTACGTTCAAGTTAGCTGCAAGTGCTGGAGTGTAATCCAACATGCCAGCTGCTGCAAGAGCAGATGCAACGTCTGAGGAACAGATGATGAAGTTACCTTTACCGCGACGTGTTTCACGAGCGATTGTGTTAGCTTCACGTTCGATCTGCATGATCAAACCTTTGAACTTCTCTACTGACCAACGACCGTCTGAGTCACCGTCAACATCAAATACGCCGTTTACAGCAGTGTTAGATGTTTGTGCGCCAAGCTTAGCTTTTACGTTGATTGTACGAATTACTTCGCGGTTGATTTCTGCAAGGATCTCAGCTGACAAGATGTTTGCCAATTCTGATTCTGCATCAAGACCGTGAATTGCTTTCAAGTCTTGTGCAAGTTCCATTGTGTACTCAGCTTTGAGTGCACGTGATTTTGCAGTTACTGATGTTTTCTCGATTGAGAAAGCCATTTCGCCGAAGTTACCACCTGAGTTACCAAGTGCTTCAACAGCTGCAGTAGCCATACCAGTACCAGTTTCGAATGAATCTTCGACGCCATCAGCTGGAGTAGTATCTGTACCGTATGAACCCAATGAATCGGATGCACCAGCGTGTGAACCTGCACCGGAGTGAGATGTATCTGCTTCACCAAAGAGAGCTTCTGCGCCGGCTTTTGTGCTGTAACGTGATTTCATTGCGAAGATCAAGCCTGTTGGGCCGGACATTGGCTGAACACCAGCTACATCATATGCCATAAGGTTAGGCATTGCACGACGTACAAGTGAGATAAGTACTGGATCGAAAGTATCGATGCCCGCACCAGTTGCGTTAGCAGCTGTTTCGTTAACCATACCGAAAGCCGCACGCTCTTCGCGCATTGCTTTTTCTTGGTTTTCGAGAAGTACCGCTGTTACAGATTTACGGTAGTTGTCTTTGATCTCTGGAATCGCAGCGTTCTCGAGGATCGGCTGCCATTTTTGAGATGCATTTTCTGCATTAAACATTGTTGTTTTCTCCTAATGGGATATTTTTATTTTACTGATTTTGCAAGAGCAGCGGAATATCTTTCCATGATTGATGATAACTGAACTTCTTCAGTGCTATCAGCATTCATAGATACTTCTGCAGCTTCTACATTTTCTGTTACGGGTTTAGCAAAATAAGATTCTTTCAATGTAGATACTTTTCTTGCGAATGTATCTGCATCTTCAAAATCTACATCTTCAGCCAATGACTTAAGCTTTTCAGCTTCAGTTACTGCTAAGTCTTTAGATGCTTCTGCTAAGATTTCTGCACGACGAAAATCCGATACTGATTCGCTTAAACGAATATTATCTTCAGTAGCTTTTGTTAGTTGGCCTTCAAGCTCTTGTACTTGCTCAGCAAGATCATCTACCATATCAACTTTTGATTCTGGTACAGTGATGTAATGCTCAGTAAATACACCTTTCAGCGCATCCATAAATGATTCTGCAATTTCTGTGCGTAAACCATTTTCAACTGCTACACGATTTTCTTCCATCCAGTTTTCTACAACGTAGTTTAAGTAACCATCTACTTTTTCTACTAATTCGTTGCGAATACCAGCAGTTTCTTCTTCTAGATTTTGAGTATACTCATCTTCTAAACGATCAATCTCAGCTGAAACTTTGCTTTTTACAGCTGCTTCAAAGATTGTTGCTGCTTTTTCCTGGAATCCTTCAGACAAAGAATCATCAGAAGATACTAAGGCATCAAGGTCAGCTTCAAAGTCATATGACTCTTTTACTTTACCTTTTGTTTCTTTCATTTCTTCTTCATCATCATCATCGTCGTCATCGCCGTCTTCGTCATCTTTACCCATCATACTTTCGTAAGCGGCTTGTAAGTCGGCTTTTTTCATCTTGGACATTTCTGAGTACATGGCATTAATAATACCAGCCTTAGTTTTAGGAGCGGCTGCTTCTTCAATAGCTTCTTCAGCTACTACTTCTTCAGCTACTTCTTCAACTTCGGCATCTTCCGCGATGCTTTCCTCGTTCTCAACTTCAACTGTTTCTTCGAGGTTTTCATCTTGGAGTTCTACTTCAGTAACATCTTCAATGAGATCCAACTCTTCTACTTTGGTCTCTTCAGACATATTTTACTCCTTGATTGAGAGTTAAAGTTTTGAGAGGAAATCGTTCCACACCTTCAATTGGCTTTCGGCCAATTGGGATGAAGATGCACGCTTGATTTCAGTCTCATATTTTTCAATCTCTTGTTTTTGTAACAGACCATTTTCCCAGATCCATTCGACGCCTTCCATAATCCCATTAACGAAAGCTTCTGGTGCTGAGGGATCTTGGACAATGTCCACTGTCGCAAGAATAAAATCATTGCCTACGACATTTACCCCGTTACGGTTTACAAGAGTACCCATACCACGACTTGAAACACCCAACTGAACACCGCCTTCGACAAGACCTTTTACGATCTGTCCCATAGGAGTATCTAGTACAAGTGCTTTCCCCATCACATTATTACCATCCCACTTAAGTTCGGTAATACGATGAGAAACTTTATCCAGATTAATTGTAGGTCCTTCAGGGTGATTTAGTTCACCCACAGCTCTACCACGACTAACCTGTTCTGTAACATATTTATTTACGGCTGATTCCATTACTCCGCGAGGATAAACACGGCCGTTTCTATTTTTAGACTCAGCCTGCATAAAGATACCTTCAATGATGGTATTCTTTTTACCGTTCTTTTCTTCGGTAACGTAGCTTAGATTATCTTCATAAAGTTCTGTAATAAGCTTCATTTAATTATGCTCCCATAAGATCTGCGAATTCCTTCGCAGCCTTTTCTGCTTCTTTAGCATTCTTATATTTATCGTCCAGCAAATCGCCGTCGATATAAACAGAAAACTTGGAACCATTCTGTTTAATAACAGCTTTAGATTTTTTACCAACCTTGAATGATTTTACTTCTTTTTCAGAAGCTTCACTCAGGGTTAAGGTCTGTCTCAGTTCCTTGAACTTCATTGTTCCCAATTTCCTGTTCTAATTCTTGTGTTACGCCATTATATGTATCATTAGCAATTTCAATCTTTTTAGTATCAATTGCTACATTTAATTTACTTGCCATTAGATCATTAAATATGTTATTAGCATCAGCTGTTTTACTATTTGCTAATGCGTTAATTAAATCAATTGTTTCAGTCATAATTCACCTTTTGATATATTTATAATAAATTAAATTTCAAGATCGTCTTCATCTGGAATTTTACCAGCAGCTCTTTCTGCATCAATTTGTTTAGACATCATATCTATATCCTCATCAGATTGTCTGAGAATATTCTTTTGAACCCACTCTTTAGAGTAATAATTACCAACATACTCATCTAATTGTGCAAGTAGTTCCAATCTTTCTCTAATGATTTCTGCTTCTTTTAATTCCGAGAAATATGAATCACGAATAAAGTCAACAGAAATATTCTCTCTAATATTTCTCCAATCAGCTTCGGTAATAATACCTTTTAGTAAAAGCTGAGTTTTAAGAAGATCAAGGAATAACCAAGAGAATTTTTTACGAAGACGGTTGATAAATTTCTGGAATTTAACTTCGTCTCTCGAAATTTCAGTAGAACGTCCAAGTGAGAATTGAGCTTCTTGCTCTAATCTATTTACTGGAACGTTTAATGATCTATATAGTTTTTTCTGGAAGTAGAAAATATCATCAATTTGACCTAGGTTTTCACCACCTGGAAGTGTTGTAATCTCTGTACCTCTACCACCTTCACGACGTGGGAGCCAGAAATCTTCCAACATTGACATATGTTTACGATCATCTTTGATTTCACCAGTAGATGCATCATAAACTAATTTGTTTCTATATTGGTTCATAATACTGCGTAAGTATTCTTCTGATTTACCTTTTGGAAGGTTACCAACATCAATATAGAAAATACGACGTTCTGGAGCTCTTGATAAGCGATAAATTACTAATGAATCTTCCATCATACGAAGTTGATTCACTGGCTTAATTGCTTTATGCAAGTAAGAAAGAACGTTTTTGCGGGATGTATCTAATAAACCTGATGTAGTATATTGGATAGCATCTTTAGAAATCTTTAAGCCTGAATTGGACTTTGACATCGAGGTGTCTTGATAAAGATAATACTCATTGACACTCTTAATAATTTGAGCGCCAGTTTTTGGATCTTTTTCTTGATCAATTTCTTTAACTTTACGAATACGTGTAGGATCAATTGGACGTAACTCCAAGATACCCTTTTTAGGACTCTTTTCATCAACAATAAGATGATAAAATAAACGTCCATCAACATACCATTTACGGAATGTTTCGTGACCATAATGGTTAAACTGTAATAGTTCAACTATATTTTCAAATTCTTGTCTTACAAGTTTTTTAATATTATCAGGTAAATCTAAATCATCAGTTACAATATCAATTGGTGCAGACTTAGTATCCGATACAATTGATTCATTAATAATATCTTCAATTGCAGCATCACATTCTGGATGCATAGCAATATCTCTATAACGCCTAATAAGATCTGCTTCGTTTTTAGCTCCTTCGGTTCCAGACAAGTCAATGTACTGGCCAAAGTGACCTCCGCCAGCTTGGACATAACTAGAACCATCATCCTCTAATGGAGCAACAAAAGATTGCTTTTTAGCATCTTCTTTATCTTGCTCTTTTCGCTTTATTTCGAAACCAAATAATTCAGCCATTAAATCTTCCTACGTTATAATAAGCAGAGAGGTTTTATCCCCTCTGCTATTATTTATATGCTATTAAGAAGTGGTATTAGATTCCCAGTATTGAACTTGAAGCTCAACTGTGAATTCTTCGATAGCATTTTCGTTGTCAAACGATACATCAATTGCTGCTACATTTGTTGGCCATAAGCCTCTGAATGTATAACCTTTGACTTCTGCACCATCTTTATCAAGTTGATACACTGTTGCATCAGCAAAATAATTTGATGGAGTGACTTCACCAGTATTTGCATTGTGAGAGTTGATATAGTTCATCCAACGCTCGAATGCATCACGAAGCAAGAAGTTTGTATCATTCAATACCGTAATAGTCCAAGGTTCAAATGTACGATCGCCCGCAATTTGAAGTTGGCGTCCACGGAATGGAACAGTAATTGGTGCAATAACTGATGCTGGAAGTTGTGCGGCTTTGATTAAGAAACCACCTACTTCAGATTCAGCTGCACCTGCGATACCAGCTGGGAAACCCATTTCTACCTTGAAAAGGTTAGAACGTGCGCCACCACCAACTAGCTTTGATTTGAAATCATCTACGCCTAAGATTGCCATTGTTTATTCTCCTTATTGACCAATAATTTCAGAGAATTCAACGCCGGTACGAGTCGCGATGAAGTTCAATGTGATGAAGTTAATAGAACGTGCTGGTTTAATGTAGATATCCGCAACAAAACGGTTTGTATCTACAACTTCTCCAGTGTTGTTTGTTGCATCACATACAACTGCAAAGTCTGTAATACCACGACGACCTTTGACATCACGCAAGAATGGTTCTACCATGTTGCGGAACATTGCACGGGTGAATTCGTCGTTGAATTCAAATAGTTGGAATTTAGCAGCAGTTGAAATCGCTTTTTCCAAGGTGATGAATAGGCGACGTACATTAATGCGATCGAATGCAGAAGGTTTAGCTTGTGCAGTCTTATCACCATATAGTACAGTGCCCTGACCAGGGAAAGAAACAATTGGGTTAATGCGTGCTTTATAAAGAGTATCACGATCAGCTTGCTTAGGATTAAAAGCAATCTTTGTAATACCCAAGATTTGACCACGTGTAAAGCCTGCTGGTGAGAACCATGCGTCAGCTACGTTGTCTGTATTAGCACATAGACCAGCCATGTGACCTGCAGCTGGAATCCAGCGATACACATCATTGTACTTGTCGTATACTTTAATTGCAGTAGAATCAATTACACCATAAGATGTTGATGTGAGCTGATCAGCCCATGCTTTAACATCTGCTGCTGGTGTAGCAGTTCCTACTGTATCCTCGATTGGAGGAGAAACAAATGCAACTACATCTTTACGAGCAGTAGCAATGCTTAATAGATCATTAGCAAGAGTAACGTCGTCACCACCATTTGCACCTGGTACAGCAAACAAGAGATTTACATCTACGGTTTCTGCATCTTCGAACATATCGAAACCAAGCTGAATTTCGCCAACTGTTGGTACATTATTATCAGCACCTGCTGCAAGTGATTCAGAAACTACTGCAGCTGTGACACCATTTAAATAGTCGCCAGCTCGAGTTGCTGTATCATCACCAGCATGGGTTAATAATGCTGGAGCATCTCCTGCCCATACGTATGCTGATGTACCATTAATAACATCAATCCAGTAATTAGATGTGCCTTGTGGTGATTTTGCATCTGAAGCCTGCGATACAAATGGGAAAGTTTCAAGAACTGTTCCTGGAACTCCGGACCATGCACCGTCTTCATCGATTACTGCAACGTGCATTTCATCGTTTGAACAACTGCGAGCTGAAGCAAAATCTGATGTTCCTGGCGCTGCGTCAAATTGGTTAGCATATGCCCAACCAGTAAAGCTTGTCACATCTGCTGGGCAAACATCTACTTTTAATGAATTGCCTAAAGTACCTGGATACTTAGCAATAAATTCAAAGCCTGTGGTTGTTACGTCGTCTAAGTGGTCGCGATTCTTCACTAAAAGACCAGTTGCTCCTGTGGTAGCATTAAGCATGCCGGCTGTTTCAGCACGGACAACTTTTAATGCATTACCATAAGTTAGGAAGCTAGCTGCTGTTAGGAAGTATACCGCGGTTTGATTATCTGGGGTGCCAAAGACAGCCGCAAGTTCTTTTTCTGAACCTAGTGTGCGGATTTCTTCTACAGGACCCCAGTTGAATGCGCCAGCAAATCCACCAATACTGGTAGATACAGCTGGAATCACATTCGTCAAGTCAATTTCTTTGACTTGAACTCCTGGTGATACTAGAAAAGCCATGTGTATTCCTCTCCAAAAAAGATTATAAGCTCGGGATATAATATGATGTCATAATACGATTATTTTATTCACTCGATTATATTTATAAGATTAAAAGATTCCAGTATTTACGGTCTCCCAGACCATACCACCTTCTCTTTCATATTTGTCTTCTCTTCCATCTTCAAAAAATCCAACTGGAACAATTTCTTCTTCCATTGCTTTAATTCTTTCAGAATATAGTAAAGACTTCATATCGATATCTGTAAGCTCAGCGAAAAATGCATTTGTTGAAAACCATCCAAATAGAACTAAATTCATTACTAAGTCATCATGATTACCGGTTGAAGCTTCATAAGAATTACCTCTTGCTTCAAATGTTGATAGTTCTAAAATAGTTTCTGCATCGTTTATTGTTAGTTTTCTTTGCTCAATTAAGTCTTTGATATTTGATGTACCAATACGCTTAATTTTACGAGTCATAGTAACACCGATTGAATTAGCTTTAACAGCTGACTCTACAAAGATATTCTCATACTCTAAATCATAATATAAACCATTACACACAACTGACCCTTGGTCATTACTTTCAATCACAATAAATGCTTCATTATACATGTTAGCATATTTGTAAATAACATCTGGAAATAGAAGAGGAGATATTCTATTATCTTGATAAACAGCAACTTGTTCAAAAGGTCTAACAGACATATCTATAATGGTAAAAGTAGAGTAATCTTGTCCTCTACCTTTTGCAACATCTACGAACATCATATATTCATGAAGTTCTTCAGGATCTTTATAGATTCTCATTTCAGTTGTAGATTTTATCGGCTTTTTAGCCTGCATTCCAAGTAATATTTCAGGAGCAATAAGAGTATTTCCAGTTCCGTGGAAAGTATTTCCAAATTCTTGTTGGAATTGAAGTTCGGAAGTGTTATTAACTGTTTGCTGTTTCCAAGCTTCATCTCGACCAGGAACATCCCACCAATCTACTCTAAATGGCCTATACTCATTTGTTTTTTGAACGGCGCCTTCCCAGATTTTATGGTAAACATTACCAACACCATTTGCAGTACTAGTAATAATAACTCTTGTACTTTCACCAGATGAAACAACTGGATAAGTTGATGTATAGAACTCAGCATCGTTTTCAACAAATGCAAATTCGTCTAAGAATAGCAAATTAACTGACATACCACGAATAGAAGAACCAGACGTAGCAGCTGCGATAATACGAGAATTATTAGAAAATTCTATTGAACCTTTATTAAGCGCTTTACATCCAGGCTGCAAAAAGAAAGGTAAATTTTCTAGCATTAAGGTTACCCTTGCTAGCATTTCTCTAGCGGTAGAACCTTTGTTTGCTAAAACTGCAATTGTTTTTTCGGGATTAAAGATTGCATACCATAAAAGATATGCCACTGATGAAATAGATTTACCTGATTGCCTACATGCTAAAACAATAGAGAATCTATTATCTTCGAAGTGTTTAAACATTTTTTCTTGATAAGGATATAGATCAAATGAGACTAAACCTTTATCAAGAGAGATTACTTTTAAATATGTTCTAGCAAAATACGCAGGATCTCTCATACATTTTGCGTATTCTTTTATTTCTTCTTGAGTCCACTCTTGCTCAACACCATCACGTTTTACATTAGGGTTACCAAGATAGCCTGCTTCGTTATTCTTTAAACTCAGTGACATTTACATCATCCATTTTTTTCAATAGCATTCTTTGTAAGTCCGTTGAAGAACCTACATATACATTATTTTGTGTCAATTTACCAGGAAGGCCTTTAGAGTCTTTAAGCCTAACTTCTTTCTTTTTCTTTTGTAGTTCCATTAGACGATCAGCAATTTCTGCGTTTTGTTTCATCATATTGGATAGTACTTCGAAAGCACGAGGATGCTCAGACTCACGGGCTAATTCCATCATGAGGTCAATAGCTTCATCGCCTTTTTCTGCTAGATTATAATATTTGCTTCTAGCAAAATCATAATCGTCATCTACGTCATCTTTACCATTATTCATGGAGTAATTTCTCCGTCATCAACTTCATCTTTTCCAACAAGAGCATCTTCAATAACACCATTAGCATTAGTGCCATCCGCAACATATTCTTCAAGAAATCCAAATGGATCTTCTGCTGCAGAATTAATCATATCTACTTCTGACTTAAGAATAATCCCTCGTTGTTTTACTGGACCATAGAATCTTACTTTTAATTCAAAGTCTAGTGTATATACAATAGCCCTACGAGATAAGAAGTCTCCTTCATAATCTTCGGCTAAGCCTATTGATGATAATGTAATAGGTACATCAGATTTTATCCCGAGCTCTGGTACTTCATTAATAGTAATTGTATATTCTGGTTGGAAATATGGAATAATTTGTTCAATCACTTGCAAAGCATCATCTTGGTTCTTTGCCATAATTGATAATTGGATACCCATATTATATGGAGAATACGTATAAATTGCATCTCTTGTAGTTCCAGATCCACGAACAATTTGGTTCATCTTAGGTAGCTTAGATGCTGCATCGTACGCAAGTGATGTAATCTCAAAAGACATTCTGGGAAGCTTAATTGCAACCTTTGGATCTGTAAGTGATGCTTGTGATTCTAATCTTGCAAGAAACTTTTGCTTAGGTCCATATGCTAATGGAACTCTCATTATGTTCTTTACTTCACCATCGGTTCCCTTGCGCATAATCTTTATATCATTAAAGATAGTACCAAAAGCTCCAATAGTTCGTCTAATTGCTGCATGATAAAAATGATCTGATAACATTATTAACTCCCAATATCACCGAATGGATTAGATTCAGAGAAATCTATAATTCCTTCAGCCTCTACCTCGAACTCTTGGTTGCGTGATTGAGGATCGTTAAGAGCTTTATTCGCAATTGGATCGTCGATATTATAAACATCAGTCACAGTCCATTGAGCACCAGATGTATTTCCATCAATAACACTTGTGGTAAATTCATGGTATTTACTGTCTGTTGTTGCCCATCCAGTGACAAATAATTTCTTACTAGTAGCATCAATAGTCTCATAAGAAACTACTCTACCTGTTACGTATTCGCCTGTTACACCAATTTCTTGTTGAATATCTTCACCAATTGTAAATTCTGTTCCATTTGAATTGTTGATAACTAATACAATTTGTTGTGATATGTCTTCCATTGCAGTATCAATATCTGACAAGCCAGTTTGAATTTGCTCACCTGAGTATTCGAATAACTCGCATTGAAGAGTATATGTTGGAAGATTTGATAATTGATAAAACGGTGATTCATGTTCTACGAATCTAATTTCAAATAAAGACTGAGATAAAGGAAGATATATTAAATCACCTTCGGCCGGTCTTAATCCAAGACTTGTACCAACTTGTTGTACACCAATATATTGATTCCAGCGTTTTCTTGATACAATAAAGTTTGCCTGATCTCTAATTTCGACACCAAACTTAGAAAGTAAATTACCGTCACCTTCAAAGCCATCGACATTAGCAATATACATTTCAATAATATAAGCATCTGCAAATACAGACTCAATATCTTCATTAAGAATCGTGTCTTCTTGCACGACTGTCCGAGGAAGATAATACACATCTTGTCCATACATTTTTAAGGATTCGATGACAATATCTTCGTATAGATCTTGCTCGGCTTTTACCTTTTGTGAGAAGTATACGTTAGTAGCCAATTGTATTATCCTATGTAAAAATCTACAGGCATTTCATAATTTAATTGCATCTGTTCTCTAATTTGACTGATTTCTTCGGTAGCGTCATCAAACAACTGTCTACCATTTAGAGTTACACCGCCCGGAAGTTGCATGCCTTCAAACTTAATAAGGTTTGCACCCCATTGCTGTTTAATCAAAGCTGTAACATATTGCTTAAGAAACATGTCGTTATAAACATCAGAATATGTTGAGGGATCTACGATACGCATGCATTCTACAATGACGTAGTCGTTTTCTTTTACGTCAGATTCCCAATCTAAATCTAAGTGCAATTGGTTCATATGACGATTAAATCTTACAAACTCACCGTTGCCATTTAGTTTCATATCTAATAATGAAACATATTGTTGAACCATTTCGTAATACATTAGATCGCCAACATATGATAAATCATAAAGATCATTTAAATGCATTTGGTATTTTACAGAAAACATATTAATAGATGATTGTGAATCGCCGATAGGAAATACACGCTTCACATACAAAATATTATCGTTTAATGTAATATACTTGTTAGTTACATCGGCTGCTGTAATTTGATGTTTTAGATAGACTCGCATTGTTGCATCTGAATGATATTCTTGATAAAATTGTAAAGCATCGTCGACACGGTCTTCTATTTGGTCATCGTCAATATTAATCTCAATAACCGGCGCGCCCAAACGACGAAGAGCGTAGTCAATTAATTCTTGTCTTGTATTTGGATTTGCCATTGAGTTACCTTATTTAGAAAGTTTTGCTACCTGAGCTTGTAAGTCTTTTACTGATTCAATAAGTAAACCAACCATTGCTTGGTAGTTAACCGATTTCAAACCATTTGCGTCAGTTGCAACAAGATATGGTAATACCTTTTCAACTTCTTGAGCTACAACGCCCATCGATTTTTGACCGGTTTGCTTCCAATCAAAGTTTACACCACGAAGATTTGCAATAGTATTTAGTGGACTATCAATAGTCATAATACCATCTTTTACAGAAGCATCTGAAGTCGTATTAAAGTTTGGAGCTGTAACATCACCTGTAAACGTAGCACCACTTAAATTAGCTTTACCGTTTAGTGATGTTTGTAATCCATCCACATTAGCAATTGTGTGATTATGTGAGTCATCAGCAATAGTTAGTGTTAAAGTTGCGTTACCCAAGTTAGTAAATGTGGCAGAACCGGATGCATCACCATTAATAGTTAATGTTGGATCAGCTGTAGCAGTTGTCGCAATACTCACATTACCAAGGTTAGTCATGGTTGCAGAACCAGTAACTGCGCCAGTTAATGTAATAGTTGGATCATTAACATTAATATCTAATGTACCATCTGCATCTTGATAAGTAACACTTACACCAGATTCAGTATTGCTTGACCACATTCCGCCAGCAATATCTTGAACTTCCTCTGTTGAAAGTCCATCGTCCGTAATACTTACTGAAGAAGTTGATCCTGCTGCATCGGTAAAAGTAATTGTATCATTACTTACAGATGCAGATACAAAGGCAGTACCAAGATTGACTCCACCTAAAGTTAAACTGCCATCTATATTTACATTACTATCAAAATCAGCGGCAATTTTAACATTAAAATCTGTTTGACTTAAAGAAGCAATATTAGTACCTGCTGCATATAAGTTTAACGTGTCATCATCGTTGCCAGCAGATGTTTCTGTCAAGATATATGTATCTTGATCAACATCCATAACGCCTCCAAGTGAGCCCCATGACCCTCCAGGGCCATAACCTTCAAATTGAGATGTAGATGAATTATATCTAATCATACCTGCAGCAGGAGCTCCAGGTCTATTAGCTGTCGTACCAACCGGAATCTTAATTGAATCTGTAGAATCAAATACCGTTTGGGCAGTATCTACTGTCAATGAACTTCCAGATGGGACAATATTTGAAACGACTAGCGTGCTCATATTTTTCCTATCCTTTAATAAAACGTTTATTGTCTAATCTATTTATACTGTTATCCAATTGTAACAGAAGTACCAGCAGAAATAGTTAGTGTTTGTCCAGCCGCGACATTAATAATGCTTGAACCAGATCTAATTTCATAACCAGAAACACCGGTTAAAGTAGTATCTGCATTAACCTCAGTTGCATAATATTGGAATGGTGAAGTATAAGTTACCGGATTGTCATACTCAATTTCTCCATTATATTTTACACCTTTACTATAAGCGAATTTATCTTCACTTGCATCATATAAAATTGTAGCATTAGCGCCATCAATGGTAATACCAGCCCCATCTGCTGCGGCTGCATTTGCTGCCCCTGAAGCCAATACAATATTTTTATCGTCGATTTCTAATGTTGTAGAATTAAGTGTTGTGGTTGTACCATTAACTGTTAAATCGCCTTGTACAATAAGAGCACCATTTAAAGTAGTATCAATCCCACTTGCTATTGTGAATGAGTTAGAACTTAGAGTTAAAGAAGATGCGCCAGCATTATAAAATGTAAACGTATCTTCATCGGACCCAGCTGAAGTTTCAGTAGTAATATAAGTGTCTTGATCAACGTCCTTTACGCCACCTAATGAGCCCCACGCATTTCCAGGCCCATAACCTTCAAAACTTGATATTGTAGAATTATATCTAATTTGCCCATCAGCTGGAGTACTAGGTCTTTGAGCAGTAGTACCAGCTGGGATTGTCCAATGGCTTGTGCCAATAGAATTTAATTCGTCTAAACCACTAAATGTGTCACCAGTATCACCAACTTGTAATTCAGTTGTACCGATAGTAATAGCAGATGTAACCCAGCTTGGAGCTGTAGAAGCACCAGTAGATCTTAAAACAAATCCAGATTGTCCAGGAGTAATAAAGCCAGTATTATCTTCGGAAACCTGATAAACTAGATAACCAGAAGAACCACCTTCAATGTTTGTAGCAGTCGTAGCAACTGTAGAGGTACCAACAGTAAGAGCAGAAGCATTTACCCAAGTAGGAGCATTTGTTCCACCTGAGGTAAGAACTTGACCAGATGCGCCGACCGACGAAATACCCATTGCATCTGAAGTTGAATAAACGATACCACCGGCATCTGCAGTTAATGCAGCCCCAGTACCGCCATAGGCAAGATCAATAATACCACCTTCCCAAGTTGACCCAGTACTTAATACTTTATTTAAAAGCGTCTGGCTAGCATTAGTAGTAGCAACAATCGCACCACCGCCTGGAGTAGATCCATCATGTAGTCTTAGTGTTTCAATTTCTGTATCATATGTAATCTCACCAATAGCTCCAGTAAACGCATTATTTTGCGTTGTGGTGCCTCGTCTAAACTGTACCTGAGTTGCCATTATTTTTCCTCTAAATCTTTATTCTATTTATGCTTGCGCTTCTGACCAGAATAAGTTTAAGTTAACATCTGCGCTACTAGATGATAAATTATTTACAACAATTGCTAGAACATCAGGCCCATCAGGGAAGTTATTATAACCACCAATGGCTGAGTTTGATAATTCTTTCAAGTTTGAAAGGTCAATTTCAGAAAAACCATTAGGTTGTCCTAGTGTAGCAAAAATTTGTTCACCTGGAGTAGCTGTTGTAGAACTGCTGGTTGAAATTTGAGCAAATGAAGGCTGAGATCCCAATGCAACAGTATTAACTGATTGCCATGTAAGAGCGCCAGAATCAATATTACCTGGATTCAAAATACCATAAACTTGTACAGCTTGTGAAGATTGAACTTGTAATTTTTGTAGAAGCATCGATGATCTATTTAGCAAATCCCGCTCTCCTAGATTACCAGCAATAGAGTTACTTACTGCAGGAGCCAATCTTACAAAGAACACCGAAGCCTCACCTCCAGCAGAAATCGTATTGTTCAATGCTGAATAGTTAAAGTAATATCCGCGGTCTGTATCAAAGCCACCATCCATAATATACGATGAACCCCAGTGGTTTAATGTTGGAGATGCTGTACATGAAACAAGTATCACTGCGGTATTTCCATTACCTACAGCATGAGAAGCAGCACTTCCACCCGTGAAGTCTTTATTAGTACCACCAATAAACATTGAAAATGTTCCACCTCTTGTACAACCAGTTAATGTATTTTGTGATTTACCAGTATAATTAATACATTCATTCTCAATTAGAACAGTACCAGAAGTTGGGAATCTAGAAGCATCTTTCAATGGAATGCTTGTTGCCGAAGCTGAAATTGTAGATGCTAATGAATCAATTGCAGATTCGTTAACACATTGATACCGAACCGCTGTGTTACCAGAACGCATATATGCTTCATCATTAATATTGTTTTGTTTTGCTCTATGAGCAAGAATCATATTACCATCCGGTCCACGACACATAAAGTCAATAAAGCCAGCACCATACCATGAGAATGAAATCCCTAGCATTTGCATTTTATTTAGGTTTAGATTATATCCTGAAATGCCAGTTCCATCGAGTTTATCAATGTTAAATTCAGATTGTTTTACTCTATGATCTACAATTGCTGCCATTTTAATACCAGATGAATTACTTACACCGCGATATTCTGGGTTAATTGTTAGATTATTATCATCTGTAATAGTACCAACCTTGTAAGTCATACCACGAATAACGACATCATCGCCAACTTTTACTTGCTGTGTAAATCTACAATTGGTGCCTGTCACTGCTTGAGATCCTGATTGAACATCAATAAATCCAGATAATTGGAATGTTGATGCACGTCTTACAACAGAAAGTTCTTGACCGTCAAACTCCCAGAACAAGCCATTTTGATCATCAAATGGTCCAACGCGCACCGATGCGCCATGCCACTTTTTAATAGTTACACGTGGCTTAGTTGTAATAACAGCGTCGATACTTCCAAGAGTAGCAGATGCTACAATAGTAAATTCATTTTCTGAAGTAATTGTGTTTACGCCATATGAACCATTATAACCTTCAGTTACTACACCGTCAATGGTAACCTCCGATCCAACCTGAAGGCCGTGATCTAATTCTGTTGAAACCGTAATTGCTGATCCTGGAGCTGTGCCATCAGCAGAAATTTGATCAAGATTAAGAACTGGATTAAGAGACACACCTGATGTCCAAAGAACACCTTTACCAGATTGGTATCTCATATATTTTTTAGTTTGTCTTGAAATAGAGGCACCATGAGATGGAACAAAGTTTCCTAATTGAACACCACCGTCAAATGGTCTATGGAGAACAAAAGCATCTGTTCTTAAGAAAATATCTGAAGTAATAGTAGTACCATTATCAACATCTCCGCCGACTCGAGCGGTAAACTTAAATGTTGTTGGTGATGGAACTTGTTCAGCAAAGAAGTTACCAGTAACAAGATTATGTCTTGTACCGGCTGATGATACAATTGAAATAAGTGGTGCACCTGGAACAAGACCATGATTAGCAGAACATGTAACTGTAATTACCGATGGGTTTCCTCCATCAGAAGCAATTGAGGAAATTGGCAAAGATGCTCCAGTATAAAAACCGCCTCGTCTTGCATATGTAATACCAGTCGCAATCGATAATCCATTAGTACCAACAATACCTTTTGCGATAAACTTAAAGGTAGTTGAATCCGCTACTTCAGTAATAACAAAAGAGCCTTCAGCTCGAGCATAATCCGATGTATTACCTAATCCATAGATAAAGATCGGATCATTAACATTTAGTTCGTGAGGAGCTGTTGTAGTAACAGTAATTTCTGATGGAGATGCGCCATTAGATACAACATCATCTAGGAACAAGTCAAGACCAGGTTTTTCAAAAATACCTGGAATTCCTCTGATGTTAGCATAGTTTTGCCATTTAGTAGTTTGTAGACCATATTCAAAGTCAGCATCAATCAATGAAGTTGGTTGTGATACTCGCATACGTTCTACAGCATCGACACCAAATGCATATGGGCGAATAATATTACCAACTTGGCGAGGAGCATCAGTATAAACAGCAATCTTATGACTACTCAACATAGTTGAAGTATCTTTAGAAAGAGTTACTGTTGTCACACCGTCCTGTTCTGAGAAAAATGTATCATTATCAGCAGCATCATACGAAACTGTACCAGTACGTGTTGGATCACCAATCGCATAAATGTTTTCTTGCGTTGTTTTATTTGCAATAATTAAAAGTTGAGTTTCATCAACCTTTCCTGGAAATTTGACAGTTCCAAGTCCTGCAGCGTTGGGAGCAAAGATATATTTTTCAACTAACTGGCGCGCCATATTATAGTAATCCTTTTAAAATCCGAAAATAATTGAATAACCAATATAATCAGCTTTCACTGATTGGTCAATATTTGATAGTGATACGATACCATCAAGTTGCAATGAGCCAAGGTCGTATCTTAGTGTTGTTGTATCATTTACTAATCCAAGATCTTCGTCGTCTTGAGCAGAAGCTGCTTCATAAACAAATCCAAGATCAGTCCTAGCTTGTGGAGCAAAGGCAGCAGAAGAAGTATTTTCACCATTATACGAAATTTCAACTTGACCTGCAGAACTCGATACTTGAATTCCGGTGCCGCCTAAAATTCTATTAAGAGTAAATCCGCCAGCATTGTTACCAATTGGAATTTGACCTGAACCAGGAGTAAACCCTTGGCCCAAGCCACCTTTTTCAGTAGGTAATGGATTGTTTGCGTCATATGCTTCTAATGAAACAATAGATGCAGTACCATTATCTTTCTTAAAAAATAACTTACCGTCATATACGTTAAGGGCCAACTCCCCTTCAGCTAAATTAGCCGTTGTAGGAGTTGAACCTTGCGTAGTACTTCTTTTTAGCTTAATCGCTGTAGACATAATGTCTTAGACCTTTAATTAATATGATCCACCATCAACATTATTTATAGACACAGCTCCGGCTGATACTGTGAAGTTATTGCTTGTAAACGATGCAACACCTTTTACTGCTGTCGTAGCAGTTGCCACCGCGTAATCAACAGCATTATTAGCATCGTCATAAGATACTGTAATGTTTGATTGAGCACCAGCACCAATCGCTGATCCCATTGCATCTTGAGCAGCTTCAGTAAAGTCTGTAACTTGAGACGATGGAATTGCAATTGCTGTTGTACCAGCAGCTGTTAATCTACCTTGTGCATCAACAGTGAATGTTGAGATAGTAGTTGCATTACCATAAGAACCAGCAGACACAGCAGTATCATCAAGATCAAATGTTACTTGATCAGTACCAACCGTTGATGTGAGTCCGGTTCCACCAGTAAATGTTAAAGTATCTGATAGAAGATCTACTGTATTATTATTACTACCATCTGTAATATCAAGAGCTGTTGCAACTGATACAGTAGAGGCAGCAGTAACACGACCTTTTGCGTCAACAGTGAATGTTGGAATATCTGTGGCTGAGCCATATGATCCAGCGGTAACACCAGATGCAGCTAAGGTTAAAGCAGCACTTACAGCAGCAGTACCATCAACACCCGAAAGTGTAGCTGTTGCATCACCTGTTAAACTAAGGTTTCTTGCGGTTGCCCAAGCTGTGGCGGTATCAGCATTACCAGTTAAGTCACCAGTTACGTTACCTGTAACATTACCGGTTAAGTCACCAGTTACGTTACCTGTTACATTACCTGTTACATTACCTGTAACATCACCTGTAATATCACCTGTAATGTCGCCAGTTACATTACCTGTTACGTTGCCAGTTAATGGACCAATAAATTCTGACGCAGTAAGTGTTGTGCTGCCCCAGTTACTACCATCAAACAATTGTGGAGAAAACGTATCATTTGTTTCATCCCATACAAAACGAACATTTTCGTCAGTGCCACGCTCAATTTCAAAACCACCATTTTGAGAGGCAGCACCTGTTTCATCAGAGTTCAATAGAAGGATTGAATCACCAATATCAACAGTATTTGAATTAACTGTAGTTGTTGTACCATTAACTGTTAGGTTACCTTGAACAACAACGTTACCAGATGCCGTCATTGTAGCAGCTGTAATATCATCCGAGGTAAGTGTACCATCAACTGTTACATCATTAAATGTAACATTAGCTGTTGTTGAAACATCTTGGCCAATAGTAATTGTAGGAGTAGCACTTTCACCAGCGGCCCCGACTGTAACACCTGTACCTGCAACAAGAGATGCAACGTAATTACCAGTTGTATGAGTACCAAGATCCACTGAGTCAGCTTGTTGAGCAACAGTAATTGTAACATCACCAAGATCAGTCATTGTGGCTGAACCAGCTACATCACCGGCAATAGTGATTGTTGGATCAGCAACATTAAAGTTAATAGCATTTCCAGCGTCATCATATGTTACCGTGATACCGTTTTGAGTACCACCAGCAATCATTGCACCAATATCATCTTGGATATATTCCAAATTGACATTGCTTTCAAGATATGCTTTGGTTACAACGTCTTGAGCATTTACTGGATCAGCAACACTTGTAATACGTTTATTTGAACCTACAATGTTACCAGTACCATTTGGTGCTAAGGTAAGATTACCGTCAACGTCTGTTGTAGAAATTGTATTACCGTTAAGTGTAATATTATCAACATTCAGAATGTCAATCTTATTATCTGCATCTGTGATAATTGCAGATGACGCAGTAAGTGTACCAATTGCGTGATCTAGTTTATCGGTGAAGTATTGTCCACCAATAACTAAGTGGGAAGCAGCATCGCCTGCTGTTTCTGCACCAATACCAATGTAAAGTCTGCCACCACCAGAAACGGCACCCGAGTCGGCGGCGGAGTAAGCGAGTTCGCCGTCACCCAGCGTACTAGGATCACCGGCTGTAGTAGAACGTTTAATTCTAATGATAGTTGACATTTAATTGCCTCTCCGTTATTATTATGAAGTTAGTACCTACCGCCATTTAGCGATGTACCATCTTGGATATCTTGTTTTGCAACCCATTTCTCTGTTGCTTCATCCCAAACTACCATTGCCCCTTGTTGCAATTGAGTAATATCAATATCGTTTAAATCATTAAACCTTTGTTTACCAAAGCCTGTTGATTCAATTCCTTTGAACTTACCAGTAGCTGCATCGTATGTTAATACTTTTCCGTCTGTAATATCACCAAGATCTACGTCAGATAGATCTTGAATCCTGCCAGCAGAGCCTACAGCAATTGATTTTGCTTGAATTTCTTTTTTAGAACTAGTCCTCGCAGCAATTGCCGCTGTATTTACTCTATTTACTGTAGCTTTAATCGCCATTTATATTACCTTATGGTCTCGTAACTCTAGGTGTAATTTCTAATTGTCCTTCTAGTACTCTTGAAACTATTCCTGTTGATGATTCAATTTCAACATCATAAACATATCGACCATATTTCATATTACCAGTTTGAGTAGCTGATAACGAAAGACCAATATTACCAGAAGAATCTCTTGTAGTTGTAAAATCAACAGCTGTAGAAGAATTGTAAGATTTGCGAACCTGCGCTCGTATAGTATATGTTGTAAGATCAAGCGGTGACCCATCTGAACCAGTCACATCAATTGACGATTCAAAGGTTGATCCTTGATCCGCGGTAAGATTCGCATAAATTGCCATAATAGAAAACCTTTAGTCTGTTTAATCTATTTATAATTTTTTCAAATTGAGATTTATACAACTATTTATAAGTTTTCTATGCATAAAAAAAGGGAACCCGAAGATTCCCTTTTTATTTTTTTTTATAAACTCACCGTAATTTAATCTTCGCCAAGAATTTCTTGACGTACTCTTATTCGAGGTGAATAAGCTTTAATGTCATCAAGATTTGATAAAGCTTGTATTTCTTCATTTATTGTTTTTTCTGCGTCAAAGCATAATTCTATAAAAGCTTTTACAGAATTAGATAATTCGGAAAATTCAGAACTATCTAAAGTGATAAATGTTCCATCTTGGCATTTCCAATTCACTGAAGTAATATTAGCAGAATCAAAAGACTGTTTTACACTTGCAATATGCTGCAATGAAGCATTATCTGTTGATATTAGTGACCCGTTATGATTAATTCCATCTAGCTGATATGAATATCTATAGTTTGCTGTCATATGTTTTAAATGATTTTTACACATATCAAGAGTAAATTCATCTTCAGCTTTATCTACTACTGGGTGTTCCATATCAACCCAGCCAGAATCTTGAAGAGTAAAAACCGGTTCTCCTACTTTAAGCCAAGGTTCAGTAACCCCGTTAGATTTAGTATAATTCACTGGAGCATATCCAATATTTTCTAAATTTTCAATAGAAACACTTTTTATAGAATTATTTAAATTTTCTACAGTAAGTGGAAAATCTACTGGTGCACCATCTTCGATTTTTATAACGTGCGTTATCATAGTTTTTCTTCCTTAGGTAAATTGTTTTTCGAGGTTAGCTCTACCTTTAATACTACAACCTCGCTGGGATCATAAATACTAGAGGCCGTTACGTGTACTGGACACCGCATAGCAGCATCTTTTACAGATTTTGCTTTTAAAGCAACTAATGTTCCAACACTTGTATTTTTTACATATGAGTACTTCACATCATAGTAATTATAATCTTTCATCACAGGATTGACGTCAATTCCAGTGTAATCAATATTTTCTTTATTTTTATAATACATAATGCACCTCGATATTAACTGGCCCCAACGTCGGTTGTTGGAAATTGCCGGGCATTACCTGGCCATACGATTCTAACAGCTCCACCACCGGCCGGGCCGTTCCATACGGAGTTTCTGGTGCCGGATGCGCCACCACCATAAGCTCCTCCAGGTTGACCGGTGGTGTTGGAATTTCCAGAGGGACTACCGTTACCTCCGCCTGAGCCGCCTTTTCCACCATTGTCAGTATCATTATTGTTGGCGCCCGGTTGTCCATTCGGCCCTTGGCCGAGAAGACCAACACCTCCCCCGCCGCCGCAGGTTGCATTGTGCGTGGCGCCCCAGCCGGCGCCGCCACCGCCGCCACTACCGGCAGTTGACGGAAATGTCGCGGTATACCCCCATTGATGGCCGCCGCGGCCGCCTTGGCCGGTATATCCACCAGCACCTGCTCCGCCGCCTTGTGTTCCACTCCAACTGCCCGCGTCACCACCGTTACCTCCACCGTCTCCGTTAAATTGTCCGCCTGGAAATGCCGTATAAGAATTGTTGCCTGGATGGGAATTGGACGTGGTACCAGCGCCACCATAAACAGTCCCAGTATTAACAAAGGATGAAAGAGTAGCGCTGCTGCTGTTGCTAGTAGCTCCACGACCGACGGTAACCTGATACCCTTGGCCAGGGGTGACACTAATATTATTTTTCCAGCCACATCCGCCCCCACCACCGCCAGGAACATCACCACCACTGTAACCGCACCCGCCGCCACCAACTGCAACAACAGAAACGGATGTTACGCCCGTGGGTGGTGTAAAAGTGAAAGTTCCTTCTGTAGTATATATTGTTTCACCCCTAGGTTCAGGAATAGTAAATAAAACTGGAGTAGACCAATCAGAATCGCCGAGTGTTGCTTGATGGTGTTTTACTCTTACATAATACGATGTTGAGATACCCATTGTCCCGGTTCCACCGCTACCATTCCAAGAGGTTTTGTTGCTAGTATTTTCAATAAGTTGTGTAATTATGTTGGTAAAGCCAATATCACTTGCTACTTGCCAAGAGGATGATGTATGAGCAAATCCACTTCCACCAGTTACAGTAAATGCAGATGAGTTAAAAACATCGGTCGATGGAGTGAAAGTTTCATTCGCTGTTGGATCAGTGATTGTTGGGTTAGCAACAAAAGCAAAAGACGATCTTGAAGTAAATGAATTTACGGAACTCCATTGACTAAATTGGCCGGCTGTATCTCTATATCTTGCTCTAATATAAAGAGTAGTAGATGTAGGGATTGACTCATCGACCGCGTTAATTGTTACGGTAGCTCCACCGGTCTCTGTCACTGCGTCATAAACCGGTGAGCTAAAATCAGAGTTATTATCAATTTGAAATTGGACCGCATCTGATATACCAAAGATTGCTTCGTACGGTCCAGCAGTTAGTGTCATGTCCTTACCAACGCCGGTATCTGTGGATCCATTGGCTGGAACTGACATTGTTAGAGATCTAACAATGTTAGGAATATCTGTAATATTTTCTAAACCTCGGCTATCATTAATAACCGTAGTGCCTGATACTTTAATCGCCATCTTCGTTCTCCTTATGAACTATTAGCGTTTCGCTAATTCTTTAATTGCTTCTAACATTACTGGAATAAGAGAGTCATAGTTAACGCGTTTAACTCCGTCTTTACCAACAATAACTAATTCTGGGAATACTTTCTCAACTTCTTGAGCAACAATCCCAATTGCATCTTTTTTATTTTCTTTCCAATTAAATGTATAACCATTCAATTGTTCAATTTTTGATAATGGTGAATCAATGATATTTAAATTTTCTTTAAGAGCAATATCAGATGTAGTGTTAAAGTTGGCTGCTTCAACATCACCACTTACTGATAAGTTGCCAGTAATAGAAGAAATATCTAAAGTCAAGGTTTGACTTGCTAAATTTGTAATAGTAGCAGATCCTGCCGCATCACCATTAATTGTTAATGTAAAATCGCCAACATCAAAATCTAAAGTATTATCAAGATCTTGATACGTAACACTAATACCTGATTCACTATTACCTGTTACCATAGTGCCAATAATATCAGAAACAGTTTCTGCTAGATTATCTCCTGTTGCTGTTTCTAAGGCAGTAACATCGCTTTGTAGAGTAGTAATATTGCTTTCAGCAGTATTTAAATCTGTTTGTAATGTACCCACATCTGTTTCTAAAGTAGAAATTTCAGTATTTAAGTTAGTAAAATTATTGTCTACCTCGGTATTAGTAAGAGGTATCCCTTTTACAGATCTTAATGTTAATGTTGCAGCCATCAGTATTTTCCTAAATTAATTTGTCAATAATGCTCTGTAGCATATTTTTAATATCATTGACGTCCGATTTAACTTTATTTATATCTTTTTCAACGTCTATTACTCGGTTTTCAAGAGCATTTTTTTCATTAATATTTTGTAAAGCTATTTCTCTTTTTTTCTTATATTCTTTATAAGATTGTGGATCGCCGTTAATGATCCCACCTGTAGTGGGATCTTTAACTAGATTTGAATAACCATCTACTTGCAATTTTGTCATTATGAATATGCGATAAGTCTTAAGTTTTTAATTTTTGGTACATGTACCGTATTAGTAGATTTCATTACAATTTTAATGCTAATCTTAGTATATGGATCAACATCAGCAACTGTAATTTCGCGCTGGGTAAATTCACCATCTGGGTTTATAGTATTATTTATAAAGCCCGTATTTGTAAATATTTTACCGAGAATATCTTCAGTGCCTGTTGTAGTTCTATAATAAACATCTACATCAGTAGAAACTGGAATCTCAGCATCAAAAATGATTTTAATAGAATCAGCAGGTTCATTTAAGTATAGAGGTCTTGTAATATAGTTTGCGTAGTTATATGTTCCAGAAGGCGCATAGTCTTCAATGAACTTATCTAGCTGCTGAATAGTATATGTTGGTGATGCGCCAAGTTCTTTACGAATTGTATAATCTTCACCACTGATCGTAACAGCCGAAGAGCTAGTCAACTCAAGTTCTGTAGCAGAAGTAATAGAAGCAACTTCGCCTAACGTAGTTCCATTTAAAGTAATTAGTTTATCACCAACATTTACTTCTACAAGAAAGTTACTACCACCGGAGCCTATTACAGTTGTTGAACCGTTTGATGTAATACTTCCAGAGCCATAAAAGTCAAAAGTATCAGCAACAATATTAAGTCTCATTACATTGTCTACATTGAACTGATTAGAAAGTGTAATTACAACTCTATCACCATCAATATTTCCTGGCCGGCCTGGTTCAGCACTTTCAATAAGAACATCTTCAATTTGATGATAACCATCTACTTGATTAGACATTCCATCGATATACAACCATTTACCAATTGAAGCGTTTCCAATTAAGTTATCAGCAGTATCAAAGCTTGTTTCAATAATACCTTTACCTGCTAAGTTATAAAACTTTACATGGTTATTGTTTTGAATTTGGAATGCTTCAGCCGACATAGCTATCGCCGCACCAGATCTTAGAGTAATTGATGAAGCACTATTTACATCATGAATTTCTCCAACAAAGGTTCCGGAAGAATTAAGTAGATAATCACCAGCTTCTGCCATCCAAGTGATATCAAGACCTGGAGCCGCAATAGTTACTGCGGTATTTCCAGAAGTTACTGTTGCAGTACCAATTCCTGAACCCTTTGTATCAGTTACAGTGACATTTTCGAGAGCTGGAGTAAGTAAATCTGTAGCATCAAGTTCTAAAACATTGACATTATTTTGTGAATTATTATTAATTAAATTCGAAACAATATAAACAGCACCTTTTTGAAGATCAAGCGAAGGTGATACATTAGGATTATCTGTTGTTAATGTAGCTTTAAGTCTTAAAGAACTTCTTTTAACTAATGGCGATGAGGAAACTATTGTTTGGTTTTCATAAGAAAGAATAGTTTGTCTTTCACCAAACATATAGTTTGAATCGCCTACAACATTTCTAAAAGTATTAATACCAAATTGCTCATGGTTGATTGAATAAGCAATATCAGTTCCTTTTACAGCTGTCGCTCCAGATTTAATATAAGCCATATCCATATTCAATTGTCTTGTCATAAGAATACCGCTACCGCCATATTCTCCACGCTTAAGATCTGAAAGAGCGCCTACAATTAATGATTGGCTATTTCCATCAGTAGTTTCAATTTCAATGATGAATGAATCTTTATCTAATCCAGTTGCAGTTACTGTATGTTGACCATTTAATAGAGCTGCAGGAATGCCATTTACACCGTCAGCGCCATAGATTCCATCAGCAACATTAGAAATTACGACAATATCATTAGATCTAAATCCATGATTGCGCGCTGAAACTCTAACTTTATTTGTCCCAGTTGCCACGGTAAACGGATTATCCTGCAATGTCATAATGTCAGGAGTAGACGTTTTTAAATCAACAGTTACTGGAGTTGTAGAATATACAGCTTTGCGAAGATTAAACTTCATATCTAATAAAGGATTAATTTCAAACTCTAAACTGTTTTGCGATAAGTAAAGAGACCCAGTAAGTGGCTGTGACGTAATTACGTTACCAGTAACTGTATCAGTCTGACCTACTTCAGAAACAAAGAATTTACATCCTGGCTCATCGGTCTTAACAATAAGTGCGTATGTCTCACCTTCCATCAAGTAAAGCGGGGCTTCAAATGCGAATGTTGTTGCTACAGAGCCATTGTTAGAAACACTAATTTCTGCTGGTGTTTTTGTTACAGTAGAAAATGGTAGAATTTTAGTTGATGGAATACCTTGATTAGTTGTTCTTAATTCAATTGTTACTGGACGATTTCCAGCTTCAGAAAAGAATAGATCGACTGAAGTAACTGATGCTCCACCGTCTGATTGGACAGTAAATGTTTGTGCTACTGGATCGTGACCGGTCCAATAACTAAATAGAACCCTTTGAGAAGTACTAGTACGTCTTACTGGAAGTTCTTCGTAAAGTCTATCTTCAACAAATCTAACATCGCGCTGATTAACAACAGTAGCTTCTTTTGATAAGCTTAAACCAGTTGAATAATATGTTGCAGAACCTTTTGAATCAAAATCAGCTTCAGAGTTTGTTCTATTATCGATAAGCTTAAATCTACGCTCACCGGTACGGAATGCTAATACATCATTTTGTGGAATACGGAATACACCAACTCCAGATCCCCAAGTATCAGTTCTAATATCATCTGTAGAAGAAAGTACTGGAGCCGCAGTCGTAGCATCGGTTTGACTATTGATTGATACAATATTAACTGAGTTGATTTGCCCACCGCCAGTAGTAATAGAACCGGTTATAGTTTCACCTATACCAAATCCATTTTTTTGATTAACAATGTGGATATCTCTGTCGTAAGATGTGAGTGTTCCTGTGCCTGAAGTATCAATAACACCTTGAAACACAACAACACCAGAAGCTGTAAGTCTTAATAATTTGCCACCATCAGGAGACGTATAAGCTGTTGTATCATATGCAGAGAACGCATCAATGTTAGTACCATCAATATTAGCAAGAGTAATAGTAGTACCTGATACAGCTGTTACTTTAAACTTCTTTAAGTTTAACTCTTCAGAAGTATTTTTAGTAAAATCTGTAATAGTTGATTCTGGAATTGTAATATTATCGCTAGCAGGTGAAGCTGTAATAGCTCTGTTTGCACCTAAGTTATAAAGCATAACATGGTGACCTGGTAAAATACCAGTTGTAGAAGTAACCGTTAGGTTAAATGAAGCTGCAGCTGATGTAAGGTGGGTAATAGCAGAAATGTTAGTTGCAGTATGCGTTGAGTTTTTGACTACATCGCCAATACCAAAGGCTGGTTCAACTCTACCATTTTCAAGTCTTTCGTATTGATCAGAAATTACACCTTGTTGTAGGTTTACTGGATCAAAGTCCATGTATGTCGCACCAGATGAAAGAGTCACTTTCATTATCTGAGCTGGAATAACGTAATCAGTAACTGATTTATCGTCAAAGAACGGGAAGAACTTTGTATCTGGCTTCAAGTTTTTAGCAACGAATGTTACAGGTCTTGGTCTCATATATGGAATGTATGATATATCAACCACACGATCTCCATAATTCACTGAGTTAACAGAACTTGAAAGATTTGTTTGTACACCAGTACGAGACTGAGTACCAGTAATTGTTGTTACGGTTTCTTCAAATGCAGTGACAGTTTGACGTCTTCTATTTGGATCTCCACTTTGCCATGTTCTAGATGAAGTTGAAGAACCAGTCCAATTTGTTTCCCATTCATTCCATTGAGTACCTGTAATACCAAGCTCTTCAGCAATATATTGAATTGCATCATAGCCGTTATTATCAGTTACAACAAGATCTGGTCTACGATCGGTTTCTTTCCAGTTATCACCCTCAGGATTAAGAGTGATCTCACCCTTAAAAGCACCAATTTTATATGGGTTAACGTCGATGGTCCGTGATGCGTATGGATTAAAAATAAGAGACTCTTCGGTATAAGGAAGAGTAATAACGTCTCCAGTTTTTTGATAACCAGCAGCTAATCTTTCAGCCTGATCTGAAACATCTTCAATAATATCAAGTGAAGATGTAAAGTGCATAGGACGCATAATTTTATTTAATGCATCAACAGAAGCTCGGTAATCGTTAAGCTGAACATCACCTAAAGAGTGACCAGTGAATTGATCTGTAATAAATCCGTTTTTAAATCTGTCAATACCAGTAAGTGGATCAGTAATTTGTAGATCAGCCGTTAATTTTTCTAATTGATCAAGAGCAACATATTCTTCAAGAGAAGACATACGACGTTCCATTTGACCTAAATCTTTAAACGTATAACGTCTATTATCTCTTTGACGAACTTTAACATCTCCAACATTTTTTGTATATGGAGGAACAAAGAGAGTAGCAATGATCATGCCACCGTCAGAATCAGCAGGTTCTTGTGGATCTTCTGATGGAACACCTTTAATAACTTTCCACTCACCCTTTGATGTAAGCAAAATCTTATCAATGCGAGCTAAATAATATGCAAGGTCAGTAGTTAAATCTGTTCCAACTGCTGGAAGTTCGATTGACGTAGTATTATCACCAGAAATAACTGGTCTAAAGTCTACAACATCGGCAAGGTTTATTGAACCACCATTATCAAAATTAGTAGTTCCGATTTCATCGTATGTAATACCAACAGCTGGGTTATCTGGTCGAGTATAAGAGTCAACAGTAAAATAGTTGCCAGCTGAGGAATGAGTAAAATAATCATAAGTTACTCTAATTGCGCCAGTAGGAACTTTCTTATTTGATTTAAGTACCAATGCTGCAGCTTGATAGTGAGTTGGTCTTTGACCATTATCAAGAGTAAAATTATTAAAGATAGAAACAGCGTTATTAGCATCAAATGTAGTATAGTCTCCAGGAGTAACTTGAATATCTGTTATTCTAAGAACATCAGCTTTTTGAAGTGTAATTCTAGAACCAGTAACAGTTTTCTTTCCAGTAATATCTTGGGTGAATCCAGTTTGTAGCGTTTTACTTTTTTCTGCTCCTACTGTTCCGCTTTGTCGAATAGTGGTTACAAGAGTATAAGCAGTATTATTACTTAATCCTGAAATAGTAACAGTTTTACGATTTGAATCATTATCAAAAGAAATATCACCAGAGCCAATATCTACAATATCGCCGTTATTATCAAATAGCGTATAATTTTCAGCGTTTTGATCTGATAAGAACGTCTCACCTTGAGCAGAAAGAGTACTTGAAAAATTACCACTTGAATCTGTAGTATCACTAAGAATTCTGCGAACACTTAATGTACCAAATCTAGTTCCATCAATGTTATACAAAGACTTAATATATTGATAACCTACAGGATAGATTAAGTTTGGATACTCAGAATCTTGTAATACTGTTTTAAGTTTTTGAACTCTACCATTTAACACATTAGCATTTTCAGATGTGTTAGTTAGTGTTAGTGATGTATTTGATTCAATAGAAGTTACTTGGCCAGCTACTGATCCATTAATTACTATTACGTCTCCAACTAAGAATTCAGAGCTGAAAAGAGTTCCAGTACCAGTTACTGTTGTAGATCCACCAGAGGTATTAGTGGCGGTACCTGTAACATAACCTTCATCAATGTCTGGAACAATATTAGCGCCATAGCATACATTTCCAATTACGCCAGCAGCATCACGAATACCATTCACATCGTTCGTAAATGAGTATCCAGATTTCATTTGAATATCAAATAGTCCAAGCTTAAACGTAGGATTAGAGCCATAATCACCTGAATGATGTTCTAATGATTTAACTCTAGCAGTACCAACTACTTCATCAAGACCCGATAAGGATCCTGGTGTAAAGTGATCAGAACCAGCTGTTGTATAAGCTCTTGTAAGATTTACTTGCTCATATGTCGTAAAGTCTGGGTATCCATCTCTTAAGTTATTAATAAGAACATAGTTACCAAGAGGCGTTCCAACTGGGAGAGATTCTAATTCAATCGTGTGATCAGCATCTCTTGCTTTATCATGAGTAACAAAGGTTGTGGTAATAGCTTCTACTTCATAACCATACACATAAGCTCTACCAGCATCAATCGCCATAACGAATTTATTAGTATCACCACCATCAGCAGCAGTATAGACACCATTATTCGTACTATTATCTAAATGTTCACGCTTTGTAAGCTTGAATTTATCTACTTCAAAGTGGCCATTCGCGTCATATGTTCTTCTAGCCATAGCTTTTTCAAGCTCAGCATAAGATGTTCTAGAAACTTTAGTTTGAACTTGACCATTTTTAAGACGAATGAGTTCAATAAATTTAATATTATCTGCGCCACTTGATTCTTCTGGCAATTCAGTAAGCTCTAAAGAAATCTTATATCTGTGGCCGCCTGGAGCAGTATAGTTATATGTACCTTGTGCTGGATCAAGAAGCGTAGTATCTGTTTCTGGAGTAATAGTTTCTTCTATTACTTTAAAACCAACACGTGCTGTAGGTGTATTTGAGAATCTACCAGTATATAAGTGAAGCTCGTCGTTTCTAACAAAGAACCCATCAATATAGTAAATACCTTCTTTAACTTCAACAGCAAATCCACGGCCAATAACGTCTGTATTAGCATTATTTGTATAAGTAGTGTTTCCAACAGGAGCAGAAATAGTAACAGATAAATCTTCTGCTAGAGGAGTAGTTAAGCGATAATTATTTGCAACAGTATTATTTGCGACTGTAGCAACAAGATTTTCGCCTGGAATAAATCTTTTAGTTTCACCATCTGCAGCAGTTGATTCATACTTAAAATAAAGTGTTGGAATAGTGCCATCAATTACACAATTACACTCTGAAGAATCTAAAACAACCGCAGTAACTCCAGATGTAGATCCAGTAATAATCATATTTTGGAAGCTACTTAAATAACTAGTAACTTCAACAGAATTAAAAGTAGTATTTAATTTCGCAAAGTGTACATCGTTATCTACATTAACTGATCCTGGAATAATTTGACTACCATTTTTAAAAAGATGATCGCCAACCCTACTTACTTGTTTTTGTAGTATTGTTTGAATTTGTGTAAGCTCACGGGCCTGAACCGCGACACCAGGACGAAATAAGATTCTATAAAAATCTTTTGTTTCATCATAATCATCGTAGTAAGGATCAGTATTAAAATTTATTGTCATTGCTGCTACACTCTAATTTGAATTAATCTATTACATTTATTTATAAGTTAGAATTTAATGAATGTTCTAAAGACTACAAACTGTTCGCCCGAGGGTGTAAATGCTTGTTTATTGTCAACATACAACATGTTTCCAGAGAATTTATTAATAGTTGGATCTGTTAAACCTGCAATATTGAAAGAAATAGTTTTTTGAGTATTATAGTACATTTCACCATTGGCAGGAACTGATCCATCTAAAGATTGAACTAGCATCGAATTATCATTTGAAGATACGATTCTTAATGTTTTTGTATCGTCAGATGTTACAATATTAGCGTCTTCTGGAAAATCACTTCCGCTAAAAGTACCAGTAATTGCATAACACGCCGAACCTAATTCATTATTAAACTTTGTGTGTATAGATCCAAAATCCATAACATCTTTAATAATTCCAATTTGTCTATATTCGTTATTTACCTGAAGTCCCTGAATAGCTTCATTTTCAAAAGAAGTATAAAAACAAAGTGTATCTGATATTAATTCAGCTGGAGCATTTGATCCATGACCTCCAGTAGGAGCCATGATTGCTCTGGCCGCAGCATCATTACCATCGCCAGTAATAGACACATTAGCAAAACTATACCCAGATCCTTTATTATTAATAGTTACACCAATGACTGTTCCATTTGCATCTAGTACAGCGTCAAAATCCGCGCCGGTACCATCACCTGTAATAACAATATTAGCACTAGTATATCCAGTGCCACCGTTTTCAATTACGATATAACTTATTTCTCCATCAACAGCAAGAAGCTCAACATTCGATTGTTGTGTCGCTAAATCACCTTCTGATAGATTCAAGGTAATTGATCCTCCAGTTCCAGGATCACCAATATCTTTAGCAATACTTAGATTTGCAGAAGTATAACCGTATCCACCATCTAAAATCTGTACGCCCGTAATAACACCACTTTCGATTACAAGTTGAATATTTGCTTGACCTTCTACTCCAGCGTTTTGTAATGTATAAACTTGGTTTCCGGCGTATTCGTCATTTTCGCTATAATAGTATAAATCTGGAGCACTCTCAGGAACTACAATTTGTGTATATGCACCAGAAGTACCAGGTGTTCCAACATAAGTTACACCCGTCGTATATTCGGTACCACTATGCCAAGTGCCATCGTCTGTTGTTGAAAACTTAATAGTTGTACCAGCGTTACTTGAGTGCGATTGATCAAATCTATACGTGTTTTCTTCAACTAAATATAATTCTGGAGCTACAGTATTGTCTATATAGAATTTTTTGCCAAAACCATTTTCGTTAGTTCCGTCTTTATATTGAACATCATAGGTTACTATAGATGAAAGTCTTTTTGCGTATGGACCAGATCCATCACCACTAATAACAGCATATGTTTCATTTGGATCGTAATCTTGGCCACCATCTAAAATATTATAAGAAGTAATTGTTCCTTCAGAATAATATCTGTTTTTAATAGATCTTGTAATAGGCATAAATGCAGTAGTTAAGAATTTATTTCTTAAACCTAAGGGAATAAAAGCAATAAATTTCCAAACATACCCATCAGAGGTTTCTATATAATTGGCACTGGTTCCAGTAGGTTGAGCTGTAGAAGCTCCGCCGTTATTATTAAAGATACATTTATAGATATTAAAGTCTTCAGTAAGAACATAAAATACTGCTTCAGCTAGTGATGTTGCTCCAGTGGCTGACGGATTATCTAAAGTATAGGTATCATCGTACATATCATAAACTGTTTGCGCTTCCCAATTTATTCTTGGAAGAACGTGTATTGCGTCATTAATTTGAATCTGTTTAGTTTGTACAATATTATTCCTTACACTATTTTCATAGATATAAGAACCATTGGGAACAGGAGGATCATTTTCATCACTCCACGCCAGTACTTGCCCGACAAAATAGTGATAGATTGCGCTTCTGCTTTGAATTTCTTCATAAACAGAATTAGCAACATTGGTGTGAAATGATGAAGTGATTACAGCAGTCATTAATACTTCTCTTTATTTTATTATGAGATTGTAATTGCCCAAGTGATAACCATTGTATCTGCCGCGGCTTTATTTACAACATCAAAGGTTGTACGACATAGCATTGTGCCAGCAGAAGAAGCATTTAAAACAGCAGCTTCTACAAGGGCGCCAGTTGAAGTGCCAGGAGCAAAAGTAGCTTGGTACGTTACAACGTTAGCAGCTACTGCTGTAGAATCTAAAGCAACTCTGCCATTTTCAGTTCCAAGAGTAGTATCACTAAGCGCTGGAGTTGTGTTATCTGTACCAGTAGCCATATGACTCATCACAGCGTCGTCAGTGTTTGCCATACGACGAGCAATGTAGTCTCTACCTGTGGTTACAACAAGGTTTGGGATGTGAATTTTTTCTTTTAAAGAGCCAGACGGATCAAAAATCTCTACTGAGACTTGGCCGGTAGCCTTTAAGCTTTCATTCATTAACATTTGGGTTTTCTCCTAAGTTAGGTAAAATCAGAGCGAGCTCCGCCTGAATAGTGTTCTTCAAAATAAAACGGGGAATACGGATTAATCTCAGCCATCCCGTCGACAATAGTATTTATACTGTCTCCAGGTAAAGGTTTATCTATATCACTCGATAATTCATCAATTGATAATACATTAGTAGATAATACTTTTTGTGTATCTATTGTTTGAATCTGGTCATCACCATCGACGTAATTAAAAATTGGCTTTGTAATATTTTTATCAACAGTTTGCGAAGTATTTACTAAATCTGTATTGGACTTAGTAAAATTAAAAATGGGATCAATTTGAGAAGTAGTAATGTTTTCAAAGTGCGGTTTTGTTAAATTCCACTTATATCCTTTTAAAGTATCAATGGTTAAATCAGTAGAATAATCTTGCAAAAAGTAATCATTTGCATAAGCCTGTGGCCCTTCAACTAAGTTACTATCTTGGGCATCGATTAATTCTTCAAAAGGCTTTGTTATATTTCTATATACATGTTGAGAAGTAGTAGCAGTATGAGCTAATGGCTTTGTCGAAAACTTTTCATGTAGATCAGATGTATTAATAATATCATCTGTATTTGCGACACCCTTAGTAAATTCATAAAGAACAAATTGAGAAGTAGTAGCAGTATGAGCTAATGGCTTTGTTATGTCAAATATAGTATCAGTGTCATCTGTTCTAACTTCATCTCTATAAAACCCACGATAAAGTCTTCCTAATAGCTGAATCGCAGCAGTAGCATCAATTTGGTTAGTAATTTCAAACTCACCAAACATAATCATACCTGATGGGTGAATGGTTTGTTTTACTATACCTTCATACTGTGAAAATTGTTCATCAGCTTTAATTGCATAAGAGTATTGTTGATAATAATAGTTATCTTGCAAATAAATATCGTCAGACAAAAATCCTTTATTAGTTGAATACGACCCAGAATATCTAGAAACAGCAGTATTTGTAAAAGAAATTATAGCCTTTTCTGGATCTGATATTTTTAAAGCTTCTATATTTTCTGCGCTAGTATCAGTAAGTAATGATCCTATTAAAATACTATTATTTAGAGAACTTGTATCTACTGATATTTGTAGTGTTACTGTAGATGGATAGTTAGCTCCAAATTCTAAAAATTCAATACCAGTAATACCACCAGTAACATTTACTGAAGTGACTTTAACTTTAGTTCCAGTAATTGATCCACTTACTACATCTAATAATTGGCCAACTTTAAATCCGGTTTGGCCTGAATAGGTAACTGAATATGCTGACAAAGAATCGATGACAGTTCCAGTTATAGAATTTTCTATAAATGTTGCAGCATTATTAATTTGGCCAACAAATAATCTTGAAATAATAAGTTCAAAAATTCCAGAATCATTATATTTTCTTACTCTCTCAACTTCAACTATTACGGATGAACCATCAGTGTTATTAATTGTAACAAAAGAGTTTACTAAATCAAAAGCATTTCCTGCTGATACATTTACAAATAATGATGTTTGTTGGACCCATCTGCCGTCAGAAGCAACAAGAATTTGCTCTTTTGGAAGAGAAATTTCTACATTTTTATTAAAAAGAAGCCTAAATAATAATTTAAATGAATCAATAGAACCTTTAGACCTATAAAATTCACCAATATGTTTATATAAGTTTACTTTATTAGCTTCAAGCTTAGTGGCAATTCCATAACCAATTTCTTTGCGAACCATATCAATATATGCGTCAACAGCATCATCCAAATCTTTGTTTTGAACAATTGTATTAATTACTTGAGTTGGCCCTTGATCTTGATTAAGGAACTTGTAATATTCTTTTAAGAATTCAATTAGAGCTTGAGAGTCACCTACTAATTGCTGAGGAATTAATTGCTCAACACTAGGGCTTTCTATATTTGTTTTATTATCAGCCATGAGACCCTATTAATGCCTTGGGAATGTTGTGTAAGTTGCAGCACCGCCAGAGCCCTGCGTCGCAATAGTATCTATTTCGCCAGTTACTTCAATAGCATCTTCAGCGTCATCTACTTCAATAGCAACAAGTTGATTAAATTTTGGAGCAATATCGTTTGAATCGGCTTTAGCATATATTTTTATTACTGATGTTGAAGTAATATTTAAACTAAGGTTAATTGTTCCAGCCGTTGGATTTATTGTTCCTGCATTAGCAATTATTACATTTCCAGTTGTAGAAGATACAACTTGGACTTGTCTATTAGTAGATCCTGCAATTGCAATATCAGTAAATGTACCTTCAGTACCAAGAGAATCTGTATGGAATGTATTAGAACTAATAATTGATTCGTCTGAATCAGACAAATACATTGAAGCCGAAAATTTAATATTATATGAAGACACCGCTCCGGCAATTGGGAATAAGTGCTTATGCATTTTTATTCTTATTGTAGAATTCAAAATACCTTGATCAGTATCGTCAATAAGACGTAACAGCTGCGACTGTCTAAATACACCATCAAATTTTTTCAATGCTGTACTATTATAATTTATAATGACTTGTCGAACTGCTGTTTCTAATTGTGTTTTAGTTCTAGAGGTATTATTAGAATCATATTTAAAAAATGCTTCAATATTCAAATAAGTATAGTCTGGATCTACAACTTCTGCTGTAACTGATCCGACGTTTTTACCTTTTAAAAATCTAGCAATTGATGTTTTTGTAGAATCTGTTAATAATTCAGCGTCATTAGGCTTAATAGAAATATAAACTTTTCCATATACTGGAGGCACTGCTGATTCTCCACCCCAAACTGATATATCTTCTATGTAATCAAAATTTGCAAGTAAGATTGATCTATAATCTTGTGAAGTTACAGCTCTATCTTGCGCTGAAAATAATTTAGGAGCATTAAATTTAATTGAATCAATTGTTTCTTTTTCTGCACCAGTTAAAGTTTTTTCAAAGCCGGTAATATTTGTAACTAAGATAGAAGTAAATCCGCCAATAGAAGAATTTGCTGTAAATGTTTTTGCGCCATTTCCTTCTAAACCATTTGTAGAAATATATGTTAGCTCTACAATTTGGCCAGTCAAAGGTTGATAACCTAATACTCCATCTCCAAAATAAAACTCATATTGACTATTACCATTTTCTTGTAAATAATAAATTTTTGATTCATCATTTACATTTAGAATATTATCATAATGGGTATAAGAAACATAGTCACTTGAAGTTAATGAATCTCTAACTCGTACAACCATAGTAGAAGTATCAATACTAGGATCTGCTATTCTAAATTTTTGAAATTCTTCTTTATTATCTACTCGATATGTTAAGTTGATAAGTTTGCCTTCATAAGCATGAACTTCATTAAAAACATATTGATTATTTAACTGACTCTTAGCAGCGTTGAATGCCGCATTAGTTACAAAGGTATAAGTATTAGATCCAATTTGACCTATAAAATTATATCCCTTTGGAATAGAAATAGTTGCCGGAGAATTTGCATCACCGGTTACTGTAACTTTTAATTTTGCAACCGCCGCCACTTTAGATCTTGGAGTATAACCTAAGTTTTTAGCGTGTGACACTGCGTTAGATCTTATTTGAGCAGAATCTAAGAATGCCTCATTCATTGTCATATGAGCCAAAAGAGCGTTGTATTGAGTATTATAAGAAAGAACATCTAATAAGATATTCATCCCTGCGCCATCAAAATCATAATCGTTGAATTTATCTTGAGAACTTAAAAAGACTTTCAAATTAGTTTTAATCTGATCGAAATCAAGTTCTGTTACGTTCTTAATTTGTGCCATTTATCGAGTTCTCTCTAAAAATAATTCAACATCGATTTCTTGTTGTGTTGATATTAAGATACACGATACTGAAACAAATAAGGCATTAGCATCGGTGTTGTCTTGAATTTTAACTTCTGACGTAATTACTCTTGGTTCATATAATCCCAATGCGTCTTTAATTTCGTCTTCTAAAAATGATAATGTAATTGGATCTGGTTGTTCAAAAAGGTAACCACTAATGTTACAACCAAAGTTTGGCTGAAATGGTCTTTCACCTTTATTTGTTAATAGAATAGTGCGAATAGAATTTTTAATCGCTGCAATATCTTTTAATGGAACCACATCACCAAAATTCGGATGAGGCTTAAAGCGTAAATCCAAATCAGTGTATGGCTTTACTCGGGCCATAACTTTAGCAGTTACCCCGACTCTATTTGAATTTGCGTCTGATAGAATTTCTGTACTCATGCTATTATTTATACCTTATCCACCGATGTTTACGCTACCAACGCCATTAGCTCCACTACTTCCACAAGAAATAGCATCGCCATTTCTGTGAGCTGGTTTACCGTTTACATTTACTGTTCCAGAACCCGCTGAAGCAGAAGCTCCATGAGGCGGAGAATTTGGACAAGCATGAGCTGCATATGCATCACCTTGTCTTACTACTGGCTTTCCTCCAGCGTTTACGTTTCCACTAAAAGCAGATGGAGGTCTTGGCGGAGCTCCACATGGATCTCCAGTTGATGCAGAACCTTGAACGACTACAGCAGGCATATATAATCTCCTTATGACGTCATAATGCTAATTAACCATTGAGGAGCATTAGCAGATCTACCAGCAGCACCCCAATATTTAGCAGAACCAGCCGGAACAGTATTACCAGCAGAAATATCTAAGTGAACACCTACATTGCCCATATAACCAACACCAGCACCAATTGCTGTGGCACCAGCATTTTTAGCTTGTTGACACCAATCGCGAAGTTCTTGAGATTGGACATTTAACCTTTTACCTTCTGAAGTAAATAGATGTACATCAGCAGCAAAGCCATTTAGGTGTCTATCAGAACCAGTTCTTCTTTGAGGAGTCATACCGCCTGAGAATATTTCAGCTGATAGACCACTATTTTTGCAAGCAGTAATAATAATTTGCTCTAAAGCTGACACAATTTCTTTATTTCTTGTTGCATGAGCATTTGTATATTTTACTGTTGTTCCAGCATCATCTTGGTAAATAACCTTACCATCAATTGCTGGATTAGTTGTATCTGAAGTTTTACTTTGAAGACCAGCACCTGAATATCCAGAAATACCAGCACGGCCAATACTTGTCAAATTAAGTACTTGTTGGGAATAAGCTGCTGTTCCATCTGGAGTAATTGCTGAGTATTTTGGTGTTGGGAAACTAATGTCAGTATCAGCTTCATCAATTTGTACTTCAAACGGAGCTGATTCAAGAGCATCAAACCCAACTGCTGGAAGTGCATTTGGAGAAGTTGGCGCAAGCACTAAAGGAACATCCGGAGGCTCTGGAGCTTCTGGAGCCGGATCTGGGCTAAAAGCTCCTCCAGGAGACATTGTACCACCTGGATTCAATTCAAGTTGAGATGATTTAATATTCGTAGTTCCAGAAGAACCGATATTAGACGTCCCACCAGCAATATTCATAGTTCCTTCGGCATCTAAATTCATAGTTGGTGCTGCTAAGCTCATTTCTGAATCAGCATCTATTTGCATAGTAGAAGTCACAATATTTAACTCACTTCCAGCTGAAACATCTAAAGAGCCACCAGCATTAACTCCACCAGAAGTAACAGCAGCAATAGAAAGAATATCAGCTGTAAGAGACATAGTACTTATTGCTGTAGAAGAAATGTCATTAGCTGTATGAGACATTGTTTCTTGAGCAGTTGCAGTAAATACTACTGTATGTAAGTCTATAGAGACTGTAGCATCATGCCTAATAGTGTCTGTTAATAAAGCATATGTTGGAACTTGAGTAACCATAGTGGCAGACATATCGGTAATCATATTAGTACCAACAATTGATAAGTCTTCTTGTAAGTCAATAGTCATCGAAGGTGCTGTAATTGAGAATGGACCATCAGATCTAAAATCAATTTTACCAGCGGAATCAACTGTTAGGTTACCTGTTGTCTTAACGTTAATATTACCAGTTGTTTGCAGAATCGATGAACCCTGAACATAACCATAATGAGAACCAGAAACACGAGAAGTAACATTGCCCTTTGTGTCAATATAGGAATTACCAGCAACTGAAGATGTCATATTACCTTGAACTGTTGTAGACATACTTCCACCAACATTTACGGTAGCATCTCCAGTCACTGTAACTGTCCACTGTGTCATAGCATCAAATCGTTCTTTTGAACGAGTTCGCATAGATGTGTCAGGTCTTAATTCAATAAACGATCCAGTACGATGTCTTATATTAATACGTTCTGCTCCAGGTGTATCATCAAATTCTACGATGTGACCTGATTCAGTTAAACGAACTTTGTTATATGGATATTGTGGTGCATATGCATCTTCAGGTTCTGTAGCTCCAACAGGACGAACTCTTTCAGAATCAAGACCTAACGCTCTTGTACCAGCATCAGTACCAGCTTCTCTTGGAAAGACTCCATATGGATCATTAAATCCAGTTGTTGGTTCAGCACCTTCAGTATTAGTACCCATAATAGTACCCATGATTACTGGATCTTGAGCATCATTACCATCTCTAAAGAATCCCATAACCCATGAACCTTCAACAAGCCCGTGAGTACCTTCACCAACACCCGAAGTACCAGACGAAGTTGTAGGCATTAAAACAGATGCCCAAGGTAATTCTTCTGTAGGTAGTGCTCTTTTATTTTCTGTATGCCAACCAAAGCAACGAACTTTTACACGATTGAGTACTAAGGGATCGTGACGATCCTCAACCACGCCAGTAAACCAATTAAAATCAGTTGACTTAAATCCATCTTTATTATTAAACATAGCCATTAATTATATCCCGTTAATTCAGTCACAGTACCAACTCTAAAGCCTTCAACCTTTTCCATAGCATCAAGAATTCTTTGACGCTCGGCTTCATTAGTATCTTTCATTTTTGCATCTGGTCCACCACGTTCGGCCGGAACTGCTGCTGTAGAAATTACTTGTCTAGCATAAGATTGAGTGTTATTTTCAAATGCTGGAGCATATCTAGCAATAGCTGCAGAAATTGGAAGATCTTTATAGCTAGATGTAGTAAATATTAGATCGTATTTAGCTTGTCTACCTGCAGCATAAGATGGCATGATAGCAAATCTAGGATCGCCACCCAGAGAACCACGGGCTTGCATAAACCCACCTTCTTCGATATTTCCTGGATTGTGGTTTCTCCAATTACGAGCACCTTGACGTCTTACAACCCGGCCATCACCAAGTCTTACAATATTATAACCTGGACCAAAATCAATTACTTCTGTAATCACAGAAGCCGGATCATCTGAAACTACTGTTCCTTGAACAGTTTGAGAAGTAGATGGAGCTTCTCCGGAATCAATATCACCAGGATTGAAATCTTGACCTGATGCAGATCCAGTTTCATCACCTGCGACATCTGCTGCTGAACCGCCATTGGCTTCAGCTTGTCTTTGAGCATTATCACCAGTTACAGCAGCTGAATTTGCTATTGCTGCTGCTAATGCTGGATCAACTTCGCCAGGACCATAACCTGGAATAACTTCAGTTGCAATAGGTCCTTGTTGCTGTAATCCACCAGCTCCACCAGCTGGATTTTGACCAATTACATTTGTAACTTGAGGAGTAACGTCAAAAGCTTCATCGCCATAACGAACATCAGGTACACCTTCAACTGGTCTATACTGTAAATCACCTCTATCAATGCCATCCCGAGCTAATTTGAGGCGAGTGTGATAACCATCATTATCAAATGTATGAATTGAAGATACAATCAAATAGCGACCAGAAAGCATTTCATCTCGGTCAGCTTTTTCAGAACCAGATCTTGGAATCACTAATCCAATCTGACGACCTGGAAGTAATCTTGGATCACCGTGAACTTTAACCATATGCTCAATTTGGCCAAGATTAGAAATAATAGATCTTTTCTTTGCGCCAACATATGGCATATGCATATGAATATTTACTTCGTCTTTATCAGACATTGCTTGTCTATTTACGGCATAAAATAGATTATGCATATCAGGAGAATTTGTATAATCAATTCCTGATACAGAAAAATCTGGATGCATTACAAGATCTTTATCCATAGTTTGGATGTCGTCTCTCATTGCATTGAAATCTTGAAGCTGATAAGACTTTGAAGTCCAATCTAAAATATGAGTACGTGTTGTATATGAACCATCACGGAAACCTTTATATGGAGAGAAACCGAGATTAGAAGAAATTTCTAAAATACGCAACCGTTGTTCTTCAAATGAAGCTTCGGTCATTGCATCTGCAGTTAAGAAGAATGATTGTGTATAGTTATCAGCTTCTTCAGTTGAAATCATATTATTATACGAATTAAGAACTGAGTTTCCACCAATAAATGTTTCATAACAAAAGAATGGAGATCCATTTGGAGCAGCAGTCTTTGACAGAATTTGCATAATAGCTTCTGAATATGTTTGCTTAGTTGGAATATAAGTCATTACGCCAGTAGATGTATTATCACCAACTAAAAGCTTAAATGAATTATTATCTGGTCTTAAAAAGTCGTTGTAATCAGCAAGAGGCTTATCTAAATCGTCAACACCACATTCTTCGTATAATCTTTTTAGAATATCAGATGGTGGACCTTTCATTACGTGAGTTACTCGTCTCATCTTAGAAACAAGTCCAAATGCAGAAACACATCGTAAAGTATATGCTTGAACATCTGGCTTGGGTCTTGCAAATAATGGTATATCAATAATATACCAATCAGATTGCATGTCTTCAGCTTGACCTTGACCATCTAATTGTTTGCGAAGAACTACAGATAATCTTTCATTACCGGTAATATTTAATTCTTCAAACAAATTGACGCCATCAACGATTCTAAATTCTCCAATCATTGCTTGTTGGAAAACAGATTCGGTGACTTCAAATGTATCTACAAGTTGGGTAATATCTCTTTCTTCGCCACTTGCCGAATAGATTTTGATCTCCATTCGAAAAGCACCGGGATTACCTACACCTGTAGAGTTAGTAGGATGTAAACCTGATTGCTTCATTGATTAATTAACTTCTTATAAGCCCTAGCAAAATCTTCAATAAATCCACGCTTCAAAACTTTAATTTGCTGCTTTGAATCATTAAGTCTTTCTTCGTATTCACGATGAGTGACTTCAAATACTTCAGTTTCGCCTTTAGAAAAAAGCGTTCTTGGAATTTCCATTCCGTTTATATCTTCGTAATGATGTGCTGCATTCTTTTGTTCTTCAACAGAAAAATCATAGACGACAGTTCTAACCCATCTACCGTTAGATGTTTGCCCATTAATCTGAGTATCAGTACTAAAGTCGCCTGTTGCATTTGTAATTTCAAGACGATTCATAAAGGTATCAATCTCTGAAATAGTAGCTGTATGTCCAGAGTTATTTCCAACAATCTGTTCTCCGACAACCCATTCTTGATCAAGAACAAAATGATTTGTTCCTGTCATGCCAGATTCTCTATATCCAGTAATAAATGTTTTTGTATATTTTTGAGCAATAATTTCTTGAAGTTCATTATACTCTTTAGGCCATGCATGAAGACCTTCGTATAGATGATCGTTAATAATAAAGAATGTCCAATAATATTCTGGAGTATCGTAAAACAATTGCGAGATCTGATCGGGTCTTTCATTCTCCTGTACTTCATATAAAGTATAAGCAGAAGCATCATCAATATTAATATCAGCTCTAACATTTCTAAAAATATCAATAACAAGAGTACGAGAGTTTGGATCGTCTTGAAAATTGTACGATGTTAATGGAAAGTTTTTAAAATAATGAGGCATTATAGTAATCCTCTAATATCTGCTTGAGTAAGAACTCGAGTCTCTTGGAATGTAAGGGATATATCAACTTCAGTCGGTGCGTCGTCACGATGATGTAAGTGTCCAGAGCTATTAAATGAAGTTTGAAAGTTTGTTAAATAGCTTTCATAAATTTTTGGATAATACGGATTTTCATTTGAAAGACTATTTTTAAATTTAATCTTCCACTTTGCGGGATAGCTTAATAGATAACCTTGGCCTGCTGTGTCAGCGTACATTAGCTCACGGAAAAAGTTTTGAATCTTTTTAATATCAGCAGATTCAGATTGATTATCTGGAACTAATTTAAAGTTAAATACAAAAGAACGAATATTCATATTTTGAAAAGCAGTAGTAGTATTTGGATTAATCGCAATAGCTTTTGACTGCTGGTAAATATCAGAAACTTTATCTGCACCAGGAACCATCGCTGCATTTTGAATCATTTTACCAGCCATAATAGTTCTTAAATCAGCGTTACTATTAGCAGCACTAGTTGCACTATCCAACACGCTTTGAATAGCATCTTGGTTTATCCCGCCAGAAATGCCGGCAGCAATATCAGCTCCAAGTGGACCCATGTCAAATGTAGAGTAGCCAGCACCGTCTGCAAAAGAAACTCCTGGTGGCATATACAAAGCGCAATGGCCAATGGATCCGCCATTTTTATCGTAAGCAGTAAAAGTTACATAGCCAGCTCCGGTGGTGTATAAATTGCTTGGAAATACTAATGGTGCTTTAAATGCCATTCTAGCCTCAGGTATAAATATTGTTAAGAGTAGTTATGATTATTTATAAGGCAAAATGGCAAAGACTTACAAAGGCAAATACACAATTAAAAAGCCTAAGAAGTATATGGGTGATGCAACTAAAGTAACTTATAGATCTCTTTGGGAACGACAAGCTTTTAAATGGTGTGAAGAACGTGATGACGTAATTGGTTGGTCATCCGAAGAAGTTGTAGTGCCTTATGTGTGTCCTACTGATAAAAGAGCTCATCGATATTTCATTGACCTCAAAATAAAATTCTCAAATGGTAGAACTGTTTTAGTTGAGATCAAACCAAAAAAGCAAACTGTCCCTCCTCAAAAACCACAGCGTCAAACTAAAAAGTATATAACAGAGGTAATGACCTATGTTAAAAACGAAGCAAAATGGAAAGCTGCAACTAAATACGCAAAAGATCGTGGTTATCATTTCGAAATCTGGACTGAAGATACTCTTCGCCAATTAGGTATGAAACTACTTACTGGATAATATAAATAGTATTATCAAACTAAGAAGTAGGAATTATGGCAGAATCGTTTTTCACAAACCTAGCAGCAAAAGCTTTTCGTGCTGGTGTAACACCTCGCACCGATCAGTCACGCCAGTGGTTTCGTAATGAAGTGAAAAATATAAAGGTGAATAGAAGATCACTGCTTAAAGATCCATCTCTCGAGAAAAGAAATAAAGCTCGAATTGGATCTATGTACATGTACTTCTATGATCCAAAACATAGAGAAACATTACCATATTACGATGCGTTCCCATTGACAATTATGGTTGAGCCAGTAAAAGGTGGTTTTTATGGATTGAATCTCCACTATCTTCCATTAGCTATGAGAGCTCGCTTATTTGATTCTTTAGTTGATTTAACTAATAATAAAAAGTACGATGAGTCAACTAGATTTAAATTGAGATATGACTTATTAAAATCAGCATCTAAATTAAGACTTTTCAAACCATGTTTTAAGCATTATCTTTATTCTCAAATCGAAGGTCGTGTTGCTATGGTTGAAGCTCCCGTATGGGAAATGGCTTTATTTCTACCAACAGAGCAATTTAGAAAATCTACAAAGACTGCTGTCTGGAAAGATTCCAGAGAAGCGATAAGAGGATAAACCATGCCATTTCAAAATCCAATTGATGATATGAAAGCCATTGTTGGCAATCAGGGCGGATTTGCTCGAACCAACTTCTTTGCAGTAACATTTAATGGACCTTCCTCTATCAGCCCAGATCCTGTTATTGTAAATGCTCTTTGTGAATCAGCTCAATTGCCAGGTCGTTCAATTTCTACATTTGAACATGGAATGACTAAGCACGCAATTAAACGTCCATACGGATATATTAATGATGACGTCACATTAACTTTTTATGTGACAAACGATTTTTATATTAAGAAACTTTGGGAAGCTTGGTTAAACACTGTAGTTAATGATGTAAATGATAAGATTGGTTATAGAGATGACTACGCTCAAGATGTAGTTATTTCGGTGTTGAACTTAAATCATAATGAAATCCATCAAGTTACTTTGACAAAAGCTTACCCAATTACTATTAATGCTATTGAATTAAATAACGGTTCTGAAAATGAGCTTATGCGCTTAACAGTAACATTAACATATGAAGACTATACAACCAAATCAAATAACTTTGAAACAATATCATCAATTCCAGATTTTAACTCAGCATTAACCATTCCGGCTGGTGGTATTTCTTCATTGCCATTTAGCCCATTTGGAGATATTTCAAACCAATTGAATTTCAATTCTCTCGATGATTTGAAAGATGCCCTACAGGGTTCATTAAATGGTGCATTAGATTCTATTCAAAATAATATTACAGGATCTATTAGAGAAGTTATTACATCAGTAACAAGACCAATTACATCAGCAATCAATACTGTTACTAATTCAATTACTGGTGGATTCAATCAGATTGTTGGTACAATATCTGGCGGTGTAAATGGAATAATAAATAATGTTACAGGTAGTATTACAGGTGCGATTGGTGGGATACTAAATGCTCCTGCAGCACAAATCGGTGGTACTATTTCTAGTGGAATTAGTAGTGTGACTAACAGAATTTCGTCCGGTATACGCGGACTCTTTGGATAATATAATAGGAGTATATAATGGCTTTACCTAGAATTGATTCACCAAAATACGAGCTTAGGATTCCTAGCTCTGGTGACACAGTGGAATATAGACCATACCTCGTTAAAGAAGAAAAACTTTTAATGATGGCTATGGAAACAAAAGATCAACAGCAAATGATTCGTGCTTTACGAGATGTTATTGCTGGTTGTACTGAAGGCAAGATCCAAGCAAATGATCTTGCAATGTTTGATTTAGAATACGTCTTTCTTAAGATTCGTGGAAAATCAGTGGGTGAAACCACAAGGGTTAATTTGAAATGCAAATCGTGTGACCATAAAAATGAAGTAGAAATTAATCTTGACGAAGTTGAAGTACAAGGCGAAGTAAAGAAAAACGAAAAGGTTGCTTTAACTGATAGTGTTGGTGTTGTACTTAGATACCCAACAGTAAAAGGAATTCAAAAGCAACTTGGTAAACAGGGTGGAGATCAAAGCGAAGTAACTATGGCCGCAGTAGCAAGTGCTATTGAATCTATTTACGATGCTGAAAATGTTTATCCAACTGAAGATGAAAAAGCTGAAGATGTAATTAGCTTTCTTGATTCATTAACATCATCTCAATTTAAGAAGATTTCTGAATACTTTGAGGATATGCCAAGACTGAAACATGAGGTAAATTTTAATTGTAAAAGTTGTAAAGAAGAAAATAGTCAGACCTTGGAGGGTCTAACGAATTTTTTCTAGTGGCTCTCTCACATGACTCATTAGAGAATTATTATAAGACTAATTTTGCTTTAATGCAACACCACAAATATTCTCTAACGGAGCTTGACTCAATGATACCGTGGGAGAGAGAAATTTACGTTATGTTACTTAATCAGTTTATTGAAGAAGAAAATGAAAGAATAAAACAACGTAATAAGCGTGGATAACTAATATGGCAGAAGATCTAGGTCGCTCATTAGAGCAATTGACCGCTACAATTCAAGAGCAAAATAAAGAGTTAAAACAAAAAGACTCTTTAAATGACCTCGATAAAAGTATTACTGCTTTAGAAAAAAGCGGTACGGAAAACTCTGCCAAATTGAGGGAAACCTTAACGCAAGTTCAAATATCTCTTGATAGTGCGTCTAATGAAGAGCAAATGGAATTAGCTCGAGAACAATTAGACGCACTTCAAGGATTAGCGGGAACTGAAGAAGAAAATCGAGAAAATGCTAGACGCCAAGAAGAAGCAAATGAATTTTTGTCTCAACTTGTATCTGGTATTGATGGATTAGCAGATGCTTATGATAAACAATTAGATGCTATGAAACCTTCTGGTGGATTAATAGCTGGTCTTGGCGCTGCAGCATTATTGTTTATGGATCCTGAAACATTATTTGCTGGTGTTAGATCTGCAATTGATGGTGTATTTGCTATTGTTGATTCTATTAAAATGTTTTTAGATGGAGACTTTAGCGAAGGATTTGCTTTGCTTGGAGATAATATTGGAGCTGTTAGTGCTATTATTGGTACTGTTGCTTTACTATTTGGTGGAACAATTATTCGTACAATTGGATCTATGTTAAAAGCCTTTAGAGGTCTTACAAAAGTAATTGGAAGGCTATTCTTACCATTTACTATTATTACTGGACTTATTTCTTTCGTAACTGGATTTGTAGAAGGCTATGAAGAAGGTGGAATACTTGGAGGAATAGAGGGCGGGTTAAAGTCTGCATTTGATACATTAGTTGCTTGGCCATTAGATCTCATAAAAGACGCCGTAGCATTTGTATTAGGTAAACTTGGATTTGAAGATGCCAAAGCAACATTAGAAGCATTCTCATTCTCAGAACAGATCGATAAAATATTTACAGCAATTTTTGATGTAGTTGAAAAGGCTGTTGCTTGGGTAAAAGGATTATTCACAGATCCAGTTGCAGCGTTACAACAAGCATGGAATGGCTTAGTTGGAGATGGCGGACTAATTGATATAATCTATTCTCCAATTGATAAAGCAATTGCTTGGATCCAAGGTCTGTTTGGCTGGGGAAATCCTGAAGAACCATTTAAACTTTCAACACTAGTCAAAGATGCTTTCACTTCTGCAAAAGATTGGATTGTAGGTCTATTCACATGGGGATCAGAAGCTGGTACTGGTGAAGATGGATCTTGGTCGCTATCAACATTTGTAACTAATGCATTTAATGATGTAAAGACTTGGTTTACAGGTCTTTTCTCTTGGGCATCTGAAGGATTATCTGATGGATGGACTAACCTTACAGATTTTGTAAAAGGTAAGTGGACCTCTGTCAAAACATGGTTTACTGGCTTGTTTACTTGGGCTGCTGAAGCAAGCCAAGAGAATTTCATATTAGACTTATTCAATTCTACTATTGAGAAAGTCAAAACATTCTTTACAGATCTATTTGATTTCCTACCATCGTTTGCTGAAATAAAAGCTTCGTTGCTTTCAATTCTTCCAGACTTTATGAAGCCAGAATCAATAGAAGAAGCGCGCAGCGGGATTGAAGAGCAAATCGCAAATGAGCAAGCTAGAATTCAAAGATCTGAATCTGGTGAAAATGAGTATTATGGCAGCGAAGAATCTGGAAGAGAAGATTCAATAGCAGAAATAGAAAAATTACAAGCTCAATTGGCAGAACTTCCACAGGCAAATAAGGGTGGCTTTATGAAAGCTCCTGAGTCTGGTGGATTGGCTATGTTGCACGGTGCGGAAATTGTAGCACCACTTGATTCTCCACAAGGTAAGGTACTAATGGCAATCAATGATCTTATGAATGCTAAGTCTGCTGCTGGTGCTGGTGAATATGGTGGAATGGGTGGACCAATGATTGTTCAAGGTGGAAGTAATTCTTCGAGTAATAATACCAATAACGTATCTACTTCAAGTTATACTATCCAACAGGGTATTACACCAGATGATTTCCTCAAACGAGACTTTGTAAACTTCTCATACTGATAAAAAAAGGGACCCCGAAGGGTCCCTTTTCTCTTATTGGCCTGAAGCCAACTTTTGGAAATAACTCAAGGTATCATCATCACCTTCCGATGTTTCTGGTACTGAGTTACTTGTTACTCCAGGAGATGCTTCTACTGGTTCATAACGAGATGGAGCTGGTTCATCAAGTGATACCGACTCTGCCGTAGTCATTACCATATCCTCTTGGCCGAGAACACGATTCAACTTTGTTTTTAGTTCATCGTATGTTTTATAGTTTTTAGGATCGAGGAAATCCTGCAAGCTGTACAAACGATTGTAGATACCTTCTAGCTTTTCGTCATCATCAGATAAAGCAGAAGCATTAGCAAACTCAGATTTATCGTAGTTACGATAACCAGCTACTTGCTGGATCTTAAGTTTGAAATTCGCACCATCCCAGAAATCAAACGGATTTACTGGATCCTCATCGGCAAACTGTGGTTGCATAACATCCATGATCTTATCAAAGATCTTTTTACCAAACTTATAAAGGAATACTTTACCTTCATTGTCTGGGTTACCTGGATCAGAGACGACCTGAATATTTGCAACATAATGCAAGCGACGTTTACGATCACGAGCAGTCTGTTTATCTTCTTCTCGACCAGAATTCCAAAGGATAGAATTCATTTCAGATACTGGATCTTGTTGGCCAATAGAAGTCAATGAGTTTTCGATATACCAAAGTCCAGATGGGCCTTGGAAACCATGATCCCAATAACGAACCCAAGGGAGATCCTCGCCTTCGGGTGCTGGTAGGAAACGAATTACTGCGTAACCATTACCTGCTTTATCGACTGTTGGTTTCCACAAACGCTCATCTGCATAAGATTGCTTTTGTTGAGTGCCACCACCTGAAGCTTCTGCAGCTTTGGTGAGTGAATCGATAGAACTGCGGTTACGTTTTAGATTTGAAAAAGACATATATTTCTCCGTATGTTTTATATTTACTGAATTATCCACATTCACATGATATAAGTATTATACACCAAAATTACTCTGATGTAAACACCCTTAGAACAATATTTTTAGCTTTTTGCAAATCATATTGAACAAAGGGTGAATATTTACGAATCTTACGTGAGACATCTGGCCACACGATAGTTTCGGTTATTTCTTTATCAGCACGTTTCATGAACCCTGTCAATTGGTTCATAATTACTACTGACTCTATATTTATATCACCACTAAGGTAAGAAGTGATAATATCAGGATGACCATCTGACGAATCAAGTACTTGATCTAAGTTAGCAATATTAGCAAGCTTACACATATCGTTTTCAAAGGTATAACCTAAGGATTGCATACGCTTTTGATAAGCCTGATAAATGTCTTCATCTTCGATCATCTCGCCAATCCAAGTTTTATCTTGAATAAAGTGAGCAGCATAGTAATTAATCAATTCACGAGTATCATTGAATTTTCTACCAACCTTAGCAAAGAAATACTTATCTTTTCGTTTCCAAAAAGACTGTGGCTTTACTGAAGTTTTATAGTTATATTTAATAGCATCATAGCTATCAGATTCAAAGTGTAGCTTCATAGATTGATAAAATCTAAATGCGTCATAAGGTTCCATAATCATATAGGCAACGTTGCTGTATTTGAGTCTTTAATCATCCGAAGTCGTTGAGCTTCAGCCGTAATCTTTTCTTTGAGGCTTGGTGTAATAACCCTTGCAACATCCTCCACAGGAAACTCAAGTTCATCGCACACTTCTAGGATAGCGTCTAAATAGGACAATTGAAAGGTTTTTACTCTCTTCTCTACAGCTGTAGAGAATCTTTTCTTTGTAAGTATCTTTCCTTCTAACATTTTTTGATCAGTTCCACCTATAATATTTGTGAGTTCCGATTTGTGTAGTGTAGTTGAGGGTCTTTGCCCAAGTTGGTCGAACATAGTTAGCATGGTAATGAGTTGCACCTTCTGTAATATCAATATTATTATACCATAAAGCAAGAGTTTCACGAACCACTATTTTAACTTTATTTTCTAATTCTTCGTTAACCATTCGGTCTGACTTGCCATCGCAATACCAACTAAACTGGCATTGATTGCGAATCATATTACCATTAGAGTCTTGACGACCCTGATAGACTACTTCACAGATATTATCAGGATATCGAGGATCTTCGACTCGATTGAGCACTACATTAGTAACACCCATCACTGAAGCATATCCATCTGAACGAGCTTCAAAGTATCCATTCTGAATTAAACATTGAAATTCATTATTGTTAATACTTTGAGCGCTTACCGATCCAGCACTCGTAATAAGACACAATCCGAATTGAGTCGCCCATTTGGTGAGCTTGTTTTTGTAGTCAAAGTTTGCCATAATGTATCTACCTGTTTTGGTGTTTTATTCTGCACGATTGGAAGAAACTCGTCTGGTTTTCTTAGTTTAATTTTACGAGATTCTTCTCCTACATTTTGTAGAGTTGTACCTTTTACTTCAAATCCTTTTGCAGCACTTGAAATATATTCAGTCAATTCTTTTGTTTTGACATTAAAGACATACAATCTCATAGCACCAATAATTGTAATTGGTAGAATAGAAGTAATCTTAAAGTCATTATCTTCTTTAAGGTACTTAATCTTATTCACTTGCTTATCAGCAGCTCGTGGTTTTGGTACACGAGTTTTACGAGTAGCTTTAGCAGAAGCTTTAACTCTATCTAGATCAGCAATCATTTCTTCAATCAACTTGATCCGACGGCGAAGAACCGTCCGCTTAACGTGCGAATAGCCTTCAACAGCTTGTTCACATCTTTTATGATAAGCGTCCTCGTAATCTAATAGCCAACCTTCAAGTCTGTTCAACACAGGAGCTGTGTGTGACCCGCTCAAACCATGAAGTTTGAAACAGTTGTACATATTAAATTCTGGTTCTTCGCCGTCAATCCAAGCGTCTTCCAAATCATCCAAGTCAGTCATAACCGTTTCTTGAATTTTATTGAAAAGACGCTGTTGAGGAGTTAAGACAACGACGTTTGACGCAGCCGTATCAGCTTGTGCTTTCTCCTCAAGGATCTTTTTACCAATTGGAATGAGATTAGTATAGAATTCATTAACGCGTTCTACACCATTTTCCAATCCATACTTTTTTGGTAATTCTTGTTGTAAAATTTGAGTCCAGTATATAATTGAAGCATGTAAGGTATACATATAGAAATTATACTCAGGAGTAGCTAAGATAGCCCGAGCATCATCTTTAGAAAAAGTCTGCTTAACGTACTGCTTAGTAACTGAAGAAAGCTCTTTACGATCAACTTCCTGATGAATATAATATTTGAACTTATCAAATCCATCGTTCATTGGAGCCGCAGCAATACCAGTTTTAGGTCTTGCTCTAACAGTGATTTTTTTACGAGCTGCCATAGGGTGTTTCTCCTTAGTGAGTATATTTATATACTACCATAAGTAGCTGAGAATGTACACAGTTAATTTCAACTTTTTACAAAGTTTTTCACGGTCTCAACTTTAAATGAACGCCAATCTTCTAGACCAGTATCAAATACACGAATAGCTTTCAAAATAGAATCCAATCCTTCGCGCAGCTCAGGAGTGTCATCGCCTTTTGGCATCTTATTACTTGGAATAATATCCATATTCAAAGTGCATTTCATTACGCGAGTGTCACCATTTACTTTTGTAAAGGTTACTTCACATTCACTTTCTCGCAAAGCTGCAAGCATATTTTCTTGAGTTAGTTCCATACTATAAATTCTCCGTACGTTTGGAATTGACATTAATTTCTTCTCATGGCCGCATAATGTTTCGGATCATCTCCCCTTCCGACAGGAACGAGGTTTGACTTGTGCATTGTTGCGATTCCGACGATGTAGTCTCCTGAGTAGACTGGAGACTCTTTTTTCGCGCCTGATCCAGGTATGCTTTCCGTCGAGAGGCTTGGATAATTCTTTGTCTGGCGAGTTGGTTTGGATTCTTTCGGTTCATAAGGTACAAACTCCTTTGGTTTTGGTTTTGCCTTGCCCATGCGATAATCAACATACTCTTGTAAAGTATTAAACTGACAAGAGTGCAAATTATTACGTCGCATATCTTTATTGTAAGATTTCCAATCACGCTCCATTTGTTCAGCGCTAATCTTTTTCCCCTTTTGCCTACGCTTTTTAGTTGAGAGTGTAGACATACCTCTCACTAGATGCATAGTCATATTAGTTGTTTTCCAGCAGCCACATACATTCAACTACTTCGTCAGGTGTACTATATCGCTCACCGCATTTTTCAAAGTTAGTAGTAACTACACTGCTAGCAATTATCATAAGAAAGATAGCAAGGAGAAAACCCATTAAGACGCCAAAAATTATATCAAAGTTTTTCATGATTAATCCCAATCGTTATCAAATTTAGTTGTGTAGTGAAGAGTTTCGCCATAATATTCTTTGGCATATTTAGAAGCATCAGTCCAAGCGTTGATGTTGTCACTATCATAGCCAGCGATTTCTTTATCAAAGGCATCTTGCTTAGCTTGACGCTTAGGCTTTTCTTCAACATCACTCCAGCGACGTACAATGGAACCTTGAGCAGTAAGCTTCTTTTTGAAAGCAGCTGCACTATCGCGCTTTTGTGCTACCTTTTTGATAAGTGCCAAACGATCTGCTTTTTGCTGAGCTGTCATAGTCATATTGTGTTTCTCCATCATCAATTTATAAGGTATTCTACCATAAGTCTCTAGGAATGTAAACCCCTAAAGTGCATTTTTTTCAAACTTTTTTCAAAAGACTTGGAGAAATTTTCCAATCAAAACGAAGGCCTTGAGTTTCTTTAACAGCAATTGTCTTACGATTTACTTTAGTAACCACTGCTTCGCGAGTCCGGCCTTTGGCCTCAAACTTGACAGTGTCACCAACCTTGAATACTCCAGCAGCAATCTTTTGGCGAAGGCCTTGAGCTTGCTTAAACATAGAAGCTACAGTTGAAAAGTCATTACCTTCCATTTTAGCCATCAGAGTTGCCATGCGGTTCAGTTCAGATTTAGTCAACATAATCGTTTCTCCTCATTGATTATAGGTATATTATACCACCGTTCTCTGAGGATGTACACAAAAAAATGCATTTATTTTAAAATAAAAAACCCTTTAGAATCAATGGCTTAGGATGAGGAGAAACGTAACCTATTGATTCTAAAGGGAAATTAATTTTATTTTTTTTAAAAATAATTAATATTTATGTTAAATCTAGCTTTTTGATTTGTACAATTTGTGCTAGAATGCCAATTATGTGCGTCAAAAAACAAAACTCTATTAGCAACACTTTCTACTCTGGTATTATCTTCTAGAATAGTATACCCATCAGTATCATTTAAATAAATCAAAGCTCCCTTATGAGAAAAATCATAATCTCGATGGCGACTATGAATACTTAATTTTTCTGTAGAAGGATAGCAGTTTGCTTTGATTCGAATTAGCTCTTTAATATTTAAATAATCATGTAAAACACTAAATGTACTATCGTAAAAGCTACTATTGGGTTTTCCATTAGAATAAACAAGATGATAAAAGTAAGAATTTAAATTTTTATCATCATTATGCATAGCAATACTCCCTTCAAAATACCAAGGGAAAAAACTATCTTCGTCCATTACAGTTGCGCGCAGATTATTAAAGTATTCTTTATCAAAGAAATTGTCTTTAATAATATAGTCTTGCCCTTCTATTAGTTTAGACATTATTTAACCCTTTCTTATTTTGACAGCAATCAGATACTTTATATCAAATTGTATTTTTTATAAATAATGCTGACATGAGATATATACTTATTCCTGCCTTAGCCCTATTTGTTTCTGGATGCGTCCCTTACGAGATTCCAGATGAAAGTCATATTATCGACGCAGCTAAACTAATGGGTAAACACGAAACAAGCGATAATCTTGAGCTTAGAGCATTCCTTGGTGTAGATCCAGCAAGGATTGAATGGTGCGCAGCGTTTGTGAATGCTGTGCTTCATGCAAACGATATACCAGGATCTGACTCAGTGAGCCAATATCCCCTAACCGCTAGATCATTCTTACAATGGGGAGAAACAGTGAATGAACCAGGATTAGGGGATATTGTGGTATTCCCAAGAGGGAATTCTAGTTGGCAGGGTCATGTAGGCTTTTACTTAATGTCTTATATTATAGATGGTGAAGAGCACTACTTAATTCTAGGTGGAAACCAAGATGACTCAGTAACCGCAGAATATTTTCCTGCCAGTAAAGCATTAGGTATCAGAAGATACATAATAGAATAATGGCTCCGGCGGTAGGGGTCGAACCTACGACCAATTGATTAACAGTCAACTGCTCTACCACTGAGCTACGCCGGAATACAAATTTATTTATATAGCATGTCCATCAACAGGATTATCTGGCCATTCGGGTGGTTCTTCAGATTTATTAGCTTTTTCTTTTTCTTTTGCCCTTTGACGTTCTTCTTCGTCAAACTCGCGGATTTCTTTATTAACCATAATTCTGATCCTGTTCTTTTTCTACGGTGTGTAATAAGTCACGTTCGGTAAGTACTATATCATATGCTCCATGTGGAAGAGTAAAAGATTTCATAAGTTTGATATACATTTCTGGAGTCAGAGTAACTACATCAAACTTTTTATTCTTCTCATTCCACTGGCGAATATGACAATAGTTATCATATAGAATAGCTGATACATCTTCCAGCTCAGCAGTATTATCCAAAATAGTAATACATGTTTCTTCTGGATCGATCTCTACGGTAATCATGGTCTACACCTCATGAATAGATCTGTGACTTGATATTGAATGCTTGCTAAGCTGGCAGTATCTATATCTTCTTCTGCCATCTCTTGTTCAATAATCTCTAAAATCGTGCATGCGGTTCTACGGTCGTTATCAGTTAACATGTACTTCATCAAAAATTGAACTTCTTCTAGTGAATTGCAATCACAGAGCATATTAGCAATTTCTCTTTGATCTTTATTCAATCCATGAAGTTGAATCATTTTTATAGTACCTTTCGTAGAGATCTTTTAGCTTTTCTTTCTCGGGATGTAGATGTACCCAATAACCTGTTGATGGACTAAACTCTTTTTTGAAAAATGTATCTAGTTTTCTATTACCTGTATTTATTTGAGTATCGATTTCTAAACATAGCTGATCAAACTCATGATCTGAAATAATTGAATCTGCGCAAAACTCATAAGCGTAGGCAGCAATACTTGCTTTTATTCTGCGCCTACGCTCTATCTCTATAGGACTACCCCACGAATTTGGCATAGATCTCTTTGCGCTTTTCGTAGCCTAAGTCGTAGGTCCACAGAAAATAATCAAACTCTTGGCTATCTTTAGTAAACTCAGTGTCAGCTTCCATTAAGATGCGAAGAGCATTTTTCCAATCTACATTACATGTAGCCATAGTGGTCTTAAGCAATTTACGAAAGTTAACAAGAGCTTGAGCTTCTTGCTGTTCTTGCTGCTCAATAGCATCGTCCAAGTCAGCAATTAAGCTATCCCATGTAGCTTGCTTCTGATCAGCGTTAAAAGCTGCCCACATATTCCACCATCCTTCACGAGGACGAAAGCCATAAGCTTCTTTGTGAAGATCAGATACAATGTTCTCGTCGAATGTGTAAGTCATAACCGTTTCTCCTCTTGATTATGATACTACTATACCATAAGTCTTTTAGGATGTACATAGGTAAAATGCATTTTTTTGAAAATAATTGCAACTTTTCTGTTCCAAGGTAAGTTGCCAACCCGTCAGATTATGCTGCTAGAGCGATTTCTGAAGGTGCAAAGTTATTGTTTGCAGTTATGGTTTTTGATCTATACGCGATCATCCGGTTAACTCCACTTCCATTTTCACACCTGTCGATCCTAATTTCAGCCCCATCAAAAACACTTGAAACTTCTCCACAGAATCAGGTAGCTAACTCCCTATCTACTTCATTGAATTTAAGTCGTCACTTATCAAGTGCTTATGGTGGAGCTGTCGGGTACCGCCCCCGAGTCCAGTATGTGTCCACGTCGCTTCAACGTTAACATAGTATATATTATATCATATTTTTTTAAAACTGTAAACAGTTGTTATCGCTAACACTCTATACATAATACTATATAGTTATTATAAGGAGTATCATCCATGTGTTCATCCTACATACGTAAAGAAGCAAATCGATTCTATTGGATAGTAAAAGGCCAGTTGATACCCGAAAGCTGGAATGATCAAGAAGTAGAAGGTATCTACAATAGCTATATGATACGTATCTGGGGTAACCATGAGAACTGTGTTCACGAGACTGGATTTGAGCTCGCATATCTCGAAAGAAAAGAATTAGAACTCGATCGAGTTGCGGTACTTGGATACGATTAATCCTTTTGAACGCAGAAGGCTTCTTCAGCTTGATCAAACTCTTCGATAAGTAAGAGTGCTTCTATTTTACACTGCAATTCTGTTTGATAGTTATCATAGAAAGTAACTTTACGCTCTCCTTCATAACTCAAATTCAGTACAAATAACATCCACATTCTATTTTACCTTTTCAATTGCGGTTGATACAATTTCAGGATTGTTTTCCATAAACTCTCGAGCTTTTCGATTGATCTCTTGTGGATCTATATTATATGGTACATCTACCACTTCTACTAGTTCCACATTCTCAAGAGTTGTTACACTCATTCCTTTGATAAATTCTTTCATTTCCTCGACTTTCGCACGAAATTAAAATTTAAAGTTAGACCAAGAAGCTACTCTGTATAACTCCTGTCTACTGCTGAGGCATCCCATACCCATTGTCTATAAGTAGTATCTCCATAGACTACTACATCGTTCTCACCAACTTCACTATCTACTCTTGCGTCGTTCCATTTGTGATAATAAGCTGGTCCACCCCAAACACGTCTAGCTCTTCTATAGGTATCTTCATCCATACCAACATAGTGTACGGTTCTATTCATCAACCGATTCCTTCTTTCTACTAGTATATAATACCATACTTACTAGATAAAGTACAACACAAATTACCCACTCTTCCAACATATTTTTCTCATACCAATAGACTATAGTATCTCCAAACAATACTGCCCATAATAACACAAGGAAGAATCCTATAAAGGGAGAAGCAAATAAATGTATGCAAAGGGTTTTGAGCATTTTTTTTCCAGAGAAATTTTTTTATGGCCATATACTATAAAACGAATCTGAGTTTTTCTGTATATGGCTGTTGATACTCTTTCCATTCGATCCTAAATTTCGCCTCCATCAAAACTACACTCAAGTCTATTCTCTTTCGAGTCCTTACTTGCACTAGGCC
>OBMK010000058.1_pt1 | contig 98041 bp, 94 predicted proteins | sample 1539081 | NCBI WGS metagenome assembly OBMK01 (sample SAMEA3355528, study PRJEB22509) | marine metagenome | biome: marine; feature: river plume; material: water | place: USA | collected 2010-08-07 | depth 0.5 m | reverse complement strand
CTTGGGTATCGCCCGCCAGCACCCGAAAGCATCGTGCCGATAGACCAGAGGCCGAACATGCACTAACATTTACACCGGACCACTCGATGGGGGCAGTCCACTCCATTAACGAAGTCCGTGCCCGATTCTTGGCCTGATTGTCGTTTTCAGACCGCTCCAAACGTCATGACGTCGGCCAGACGTCACCCATACGCAAATCATACATGCCACATTTTGGCGTCTGGTCGCATTCAGACAAGGTTCTGGCCCTACCTCCACAGATGAAGCTACCGTATGCAACGTTAACAAACGTCCACCAAGGGAGCGCACAGATGTCGACCGACAAGGCAAATCATCCAGGCTTGGACCCCGCCGATTGGAACGCATTCCGCAGCGAAGCCCATGCTCTCCTTGATGCCTGTCTAGACCGCATGACAGACGCCCGAAACCTGCCATGGCAGCCCATCCCAGACGAGGTGCAGGCTGGCTATGCCCTGCCAGAAACGCCGTTGTCTCTTGGTGATTTGCGGGCAAAACTCACAGCAGAAATCATGCCCTATGCCACGGGAAACACCCATCCACGCTTTTTCGGATGGGTTCATGGCACGGGTCTCGCCACCGGGCTTCTCTCGGAAATGGTGGCCGCCACGATGAACAGTAATCTCGGCGGTCGCGATCACGGTCTGAACTATGTCGAACGCGAAGTCATTGACTGGGCGCGCGACGTGTTCGGCTTTCCCTCCTCCGCCAGCGGCTTGCTTGTTGCCGGCACGTCCCAAGCCACTGTGATTGCTCTGTCCGCTGCGCGCCTCCGCGCCTTGGGCGCCGATGTCCGCAAATCCGGAACACATAGCGCGCCTCAACTTACCCTCTATTCTGGCGCTGCCGCTCATAATGCGTTGCGTAAAGCCGTAGAGCTTTTGGGCATTGGCACCGATCATCTTCGCTTGGTTCCCGACGGCGAAAGCGGCCCTGATATGGCCGAACTTGAACGTTTGATCGTCGCCGACAAGGCCGCAGGCCACAAACCCATGGCCCTGATCGCGACAGCGGGTTCCGTCGATCTGGGCCGTTTTGACGATTTAAATGCCATGGCTGACCTAGCACAAAAGCATGGTCTCTGGCTTCACGTTGACGGCGCTTTCGGCGCCTGGACCCGCCTCGCCGACGCCCCATGGCGCGGTCTGTCCGACGGAATGGAACGCGCCGACTCCCTTGCCTGCGACTTTCACAAATGGATGTATGTGCCCTATGACTGCGGCCTGATCCTCATCCGCGATGAAACCGAACATCGCGCCGCTTTCGCTGCCCGCCCGTCCTATCTCGCCGCTCAAGATCAAGGGTTGGGTGGCGGCGAACCATGGTTTTGCGACTACGGCATCGACCTCTCGCGTGGCAATCGCGCCCTCAAGGTCTGGACTGCGCTTGCCCATTATGGCCCCGCCCGTCTCGGAGCCGCCATCACCGCCAATTGCGCGCAAGCGGCGCTCATGGGTGAATTGGTATCCGCTACCGACGCGATGGCCCTCGCCGCCCCCGTCGTTAGCAACCTTTGCACCTTTAGCGCCGATACTCGCCTCAGCGTCCCAGAGCAAAGCGCACTCAACACGCGAATCGCTATGGCGCTACAGCTTTCTGGTGAGGTGGTTTTTTCCACGACATTGGTTAACGGCGTCACGGTCCTGCGCGCCGCCATTACCAACCACCGCACCACAGCAGACGATATCCACCTCGCCATCCGCGCCGTGGAGCGTCTGAGAAACGAAAAACGCACCGCATAAGCTGCGGTGCGTTCATCTCTTGTTAACGAAGATTACTTTTCGTTAAGACGGCGCTGGCGTGTCGCCAAAAGCTTCAACCGCAGCGCATTTAGCTTGATAAAGCCCTGCGCGTCTTTCTGGTCATAAGCACCCGCATCATCCTCAAAGGTCACATGCGCTTCGGAATAAAGCGAATGCTCAGACCATCGCGCAACAGTCCGTGCCGACCCCTTGTACAGCTTGACGCGCACAGTGCCGGTGACATGCTCTTGGCTCTTGTCGATCAGCGCTTGCAGCATCTCGCGCTCAGGGCTGAACCAGAAGCCATTATAGATCAATTCCGCATAATGCGGCATGATCGAATCCTTCAGGTGCCCAGCGCCGCTATCAAGTGTGATCTGCTCAATCCCGCGATGCGCCTCGAGCAAAATCGTACCACCCGGAGTTTCATAAACCCCCCGCGACTTCATGCCGACAAAGCGGTTTTCAACCAAGTCCAGCACGCCAATTCCATGCTTGCCACCCAGTTCATTGAGCTTGGTCAGGATCGTCGCAGGCGACATCGCCTCGCCGTTGATAGCCACCGCATCGCCGCGCTCAAAGGTGATTTCTACCATTTCCGCCGCATCCGGCGCCTGCTCCACCGGAACCGACCGCTGCAACACATACTCCGGGAATTCCTGCGCCGGATCCTCCAGAACACGCCCTTCCGAAGAAGTATGCAGCAAGTTCGCATCTACCGAGAAGGGCGCATCGCCACGCCTGTCTTTCGCAATCGGGATCTGATTCTTTTCAGCAAATTCCAAAAGCTTCGTTCTCGAAGTCAAATCCCACAGCCGCCAAGGCGCGATCACCTTGATATCAGGGTTCAGCGCATAGGCCGACAGCTCAAAACGCACCTGATCATTACCTTTGCCCGTCGCACCATGCGCGACAGCATCCGCCCCGGTCATCGCCGCAATCTCAACCAAGCGCTTCGAAATCAACGGGCGCGCAATCGACGTTCCCAGCAGATAAAGCCCCTCATAAAGCGCATTGGCGCGGAACATCGGGAACACGAAATCGCGCACGAACTCCTCGCGCACGTCTTCGATATAGATATTCTCAGGCTTGATCCCCAGCAGTTCCGCCTTCTTGCGAGCAGGGTCCAGCTCCTCGCCCTGACCGAGATCGGCGGTAAAGGTCACAACCTCACAGCCATATTCGGTTTGCAGCCACTTCAGGATAATGGAGGTATCGAGGCCGCCGGAATAGGCCAGCACGACTTTCTTTGGCGCAGACATTGGGTATCCTCTGGATAGGGTCTGGCGGGCGGATTATCGCGTTTTTGCACGAGGAGCAAGTTTAGCGCCCGTCAAACCCGGACTTCCTCAAAAAAGTATACTTTTGCATGCTTTCAATCGCCCTCTTGCCATGTGCAACGGCATCGGTCACTCAGAATTCCATGACAGATTTTCAACAAAACGCCCGTGCCGCCGAGCGCGCGATGCGCGAGGTTTTCCCCGAAACGCCCCTGTTGCGGAATGCACATCTTTCCGAACGTTTTGAGGCTGACATCTGGCTCAAGCGTGAAGACCTCTCCCCAGTCCGCAGCTACAAACTTCGTGGCGCGTTCAACGCCATGAGAAAAGTGCTGGCCGTTTCGCCCGAAAAACGCCTCTTCGTCTGCGCTTCCGCTGGAAATCATGCACAGGGCGTCGCATTCATGTGCCGCCATTTCGGTGTGCGTGGTGTTATCTTTATGCCTGTCACCACACCACAGCAAAAAATTCAAAAAACCCGCATGTTTGGCGGCGACGCCATCGAAATCCGCCTTACGGGCGACTATTTTGATGACACCCTGCGCGCGTCTCAAACCTTCTGCAACGCCGAGGGTGCCTACTTCCTTTCGCCGTTTGATGATGAGGACGTCATCGAAGGCCAAGCCTCGGTCGCCGTCGAAATTGTTGACCAACTCGGCACCGCCCCCGATCACATTCTGCTACCAGTTGGCGGCGGTGGCCTTTCCGCAGGTGTTCGCAGCTACCTAGGCCCATCAGTCACTTACACCTTTGTCGAACCCTTGGGTGGCGCCAGCCTTAAAGCAGCCTTGGAAACCGGCAGCCCAACCCGGCTCAATAAAGTGAATACCTTCGTTGACGGGGCCGCTGTTGCCCAGATCGGTGTTCGCACCTTCGCCCGCCTTTCAGATGCAGCACCCCAAGACGTAGTGCTCGCTCCCGAAGACCGCATCTGCATTACTATGCTAGAGATGCTCAACGTCGAAGGCATCGTTCTCGAACCAGCAGGCGCCCTGTCCATCGATGCGCTTCAAGATGTCGCCAACACAATCAAAGGTAAAACGATTGTCTGCGTCACCTCAGGAGGAAACTTCGATTTTGAACGCCTGCCAGAAGTCAAAGAACGCGCCCAGCGCTTCGCAGATCTCAAGAAGTACTTCATTCTAAGAATGCCGCAGCGCCCCGGCGCGCTCAAAGAGTTCCTCAACATCCTTGGTCCAGACGACGATATTGCGCGGTTCGAATACCTGAAGAAGTCCGCGCGCAATTTCGGCTCGGTCCTCATTGGTATTGAAACCAAAGACCCCTCAACCTTCCCACGCCTCTTTTCGGCAATGGACGGTCTCGGCCTTGTCTACCGTGACATAACCAATGACGACACTCTCTCGGAATTTCTCGTCTGATCATCAGGCAATCCGGCGCTGCGCGCACAATGCGTGAAAGGCCTCCAACGAGGCGTGATAGCTCGCGCGCAGCGGCGCCAGTTCAATCTCGCCAGCGCGCCCAAGACGCGCCAACCGCTCTCCCTCTGCACAAAGCTCAGAAAAGGCAGCAAACCCCAAATTCAGCGCTGAGCCTTTCAGAAAATGCAGATCTTGTTCCAAACTGTGCCGTGGCCCCAGCGCAGTCATGGCGGTGCCCACCTCTTCTAGAAATAACTCGGCCACTTCGGAAAAGCTTTCTGGCCCTATCTCTTCTCGCAACTCTTCAACACGCGCCCAATCAATCACGGCACCCTCCTCTGTGATGGGCCAATCCTTCGGCACTAGAGTTAACAACTCATGCTGATGCGCAGGTAAAGTTGCTAAAAAACGTTCCTTTCATCGCCGCTTAACTTCTTGGGCGTTACACCCGGTAATCTTTTGCGCGAAACGAACGGGAAGCCTTTTGAACCAACCTTTCCCTACCTACCAGAGCAACAGCCAAACAGCGGTCCGCACAGTGCTGGTCGTCGACGATAGCCTTGTGCAGCGCCGCATCTTGGCGTTGTCCCTGCAAAAATGGGGATTTGAAGTATCAGAAGCCGAAAGTGGCGAAGAGGCCCTCGCAATATGCAAGCGCATGTCCCCGGATATCGTCTTGTCTGACTGGATGATGCCGGGAATGGATGGTTTGGAGTTTTGCCGTCAGTTTCGGCAACTGCCACGGCAAACCTACGGCTATTTTATCTTACTGACGTCCAAGACCGAGAAAGATTCGGTCGCACGAGGTCTTGACTGCGGAGCCGATGATTTTCTGCCCAAACCGGTTAACACCACGGAACTTCGAGCCCGGATTGCGGCCGGCGAGCGAATTTTATCTATGGAGCGTGAGTTAGTAGAAAAAAATCGCCTGCTCGAAAACACACTCAAAAAAATCCAATCGCTTTATGACGCTATCGATAGCGATCTCGTTGAGGCGCGAAAACTACAGCAATCTTTGGTGCGCGAACGTTTCCATGATTTTGGCTCGGCGCGCGTTTCGCTGCTTCTCCACCCTTCTGGTCACGTTGGTGGCGATCTTGTCGGGTTTTTCTCGGCAAGCATATCGCGCGTTGTTCTCTACGCGCTCGATGTCTCAGGCCATGGCATCAGTTCCGCCTTGATGACGGCCCGCCTCGCTGCCTACCTTACGGGATCTACGCCTGAACATAACGTCGCTCTTGAACGCAGCGGCACGACTATCAGTCCGGTTCCACCTTTCTTGGTCGCCGATCATCTGAATTCGCTCGTCCTATCAGAAATGGACACCGAGCATTACTTCACCATGCTACTCGCAGACATTGACCTGACAAACGGCGCGGTGTCCATTTGTCAGGCGGGTCATCCAAATCCAATGGTGTTACGTGCCGACGGAACCATAGAGAAAGTTGGCAAAGGCGGTTTTCCGATTGGCTTGGTTTCCAATGCCGTCTTTGATCAATTTTCTCTTAAGCTTGCGCCCGGTGATCGGCTATTGTTGCTCTCCGACGGCGTCACCGAATGCCCCGATCCTCTTGGGGTCCACTTCGAAGACACAGGCTTGGAGCCCATGTTGAAGAAACTGCGCCATCACTCGGGCACAGACCTCCTCGAAAGCATGGTGCAAGGCCTTATCGGCCATGCCGATTCCACCGATTTCCCCGATGACGTTTCCGCTGTGCTTTTCGACTACCGACCGCCATGAAGCCCGAAAAATTGCGCGACAAATAGAGCATCCCCTTCATTGCCAAGGCGATCCACCGCATCTTGCGCTGTCATCCAGACCGCCAAATGCCCCGCCTCACTCGGCGGGCCAAGCCGCCGCACAGGTCGCGCTACATAAATTGTGCAAATTTTTTCAGCCCAAAGGTCGTATTCCGGCATGTAAGTAAATCGCCGAAAAGCTCCCAACCTTCGTGGCGCACTGACACGCCATCCCGTCTCTTCGCGTATCTCTCTATGCAGCGCAGCAAGAGGAGATTCGCCGGGGTCAATTCCCCCGCCGGGCAATTGAAACTCTGGCCAAGGCGCGCTTTGGTGCGTCAAAAGCAGGTCCTGCCCATGGGCCAAAATCGCATAAACGCCGTGGCGTCTGCGGTATTTTTGTCCCTTTTTTGGAGAAAGCCCAACACGTCTAATCACAACTACCCCTTGGACCACTGACTTGCGCCGCCTATATCGCCTCGATATGCCAAGAAAAGGCGTCGTAAGGAACTCCCGATGACATTCGCACAAAAGATCGCTTGGGACGATACCGTCCTACCATTCCAACTCGACGCCTCGGATATCCGCGGTCGTGTCGCTCGGCTTGACGGCGTTCTGGACGGGATACTCAAACAGCACGATTATCCGCCACAGGTCGAAGCACTCGTGGCCGAAATGGCCCTTCTGACCGCTTTGATAGGGCAAACAATCAAATTGCGCTGGAAGCTGTCACTTCAAGTTCAATCCGACGGTCCAGTTCGCATGATCGCCACCGATTATTATGGTCCCTCAAAAGAAGGGGAGCCAGCCCGTATCCGCGCCTACGCAAGCTTCGATCGTGATAGGCTAAAAGACGGCACACCCTTTGAGCAGATCGGCAAAGGTTATTTCGCCGTTCTGATCGACCAAGGTCCTGACATGGCTCCTTATCAGGGCATTACAGCTTTGGCAGGGGGTTCCATTGCAGCCTGTGCCGAAGCCTATTTTGCACAATCAGAGCAGCTACCGACACGATTTGCTGTCACCTATGGTCGTTCAATCGAGTCGGGTGGAACAGAGCATTGGCGCGCTGGCGGTGTAATGATCCAGCACATGCCAAAAGCCAGCCCTTTTGTGGCAGAACAAGACGGCACCAGCGAAGACGGTCTTCTTACAGCGCTCGATCTTTTGAATGACGATGAAGCGGAAAATTGGAATAGGGTGAATATCCTCCTCGATACCGTCGAGGATCTTGAGCTTGTCGGTCCATCGGTCGCTCCAACTGATCTGCTCTTGCGACTCTTCTACGAAGAAAATCCACGGGTTTTTGACACACAACCGGTAAATTTTGGCTGCACCTGCTCCGAAGATCGCGTTCGTCAGTCGCTTTCGATCTATTCCCAAAAAGACATCGCGAAGATGACGACAGCGGAAGGCACTGTTACTGCAGACTGCCAATTTTGCAGCGCACATTACGTAATGGATCCTCGATCACTTGGATTTGACGGGGAGGGTGCGGGTGACTGACCCGGACTTCCCACTTTCAAAAACGCTCACACGGCCCAAACGGCCCTCGTCGGACTACGATCTCAACCCACATGTTGCCCTGCCAGCAGGACGAACGCTGCGTGAAGCGGCCGTTCTTGTGGCGACTGTTGCGCGCGGCAACACGACCAATCTCATCCTAACCAAGCGTTCATCGCGTTTGCAGCATCATCCCGGCCAAATTGCTTTCCCCGGCGGGAAACTCGACCCCTGTGATGCAGACATTATCGCGGCCGCATTGCGGGAGGCCGAAGAAGAGATTGGCCTCCACCGCAGCTCGGTCACGGTCTTGGGCACACTGCCGTCGCATGAAACTGTGACGGGATTTCTGATAACTCCTGTCTTGGCGCATGTAACTGGGCCGTTTACCGCTCGACCAGAAGCGGGCGAAGTGGAGGAGGTATTTGAAGTGCCTCTTTCTCACGTCTTGTCCGCTGAGAATTTCGCGATTCAGTCGCGCAGGTGGCGTGGTCAGGCCCGCAGATATTACACTGTCCCATGGGGGCCCTACTATATTTGGGGCGCGACTGCTCGGATTTTGAGAAGTATCGCGACCGAGGAGACATCGTGATGCGATGCGCGGGTGAATGGATGGACCGCCCCGAGACGCGTGCCGTTTTCAATGCGCTCACTCATGAGGGCCATCAGGCCTTTTTTGTGGGCGGCTGCGTAAGAAACAGCCTCATCGGCTCTCCAGTGGACGACATCGATATTGCCACGAACGCGACCCCTGACGAAGTCACTAGGCTTGCTACGCACGCAAACATTAAAGTTATTCCAACTGGTATCGAACATGGCACGCTCACTCTCGTTAAAGGAAATCACTCGTTTGAAGTGACAACGTTTCGAAAGGACATGAAGACCAATGGCCGGCATGCCGTGGTCGAATTCACAGACTCCCTCGCAAGCGACGCGCAGCGCCGTGATTTCACTATAAACGCACTCTACGCGACCGCGACCGGAGACATCCAAGATCCGGTGAATGGCTTGATTGATCTGGAAAACCGTCGGGTTCGGTTCATTGGTGATCCTCACGCCCGTATCGAGGAAGACTACCTCCGAATTCTGCGTTTTTTCCGGTTTTACGCGTGGTATGGCAACCAAGACGACGGCATAGATCCCGAAGGGCTGGCTGCGGTCGCATCGTCACTTGATGGATTGGTGGGACTTTCCAAAGAGCGCGTCGGAAAAGAAGTTAAGAAACTTCTTTCGGCGCCCAATCCAACTGTTTCGGTTGCGGCGATGCGGGCTAGTGGCGTGCTCTCGGTTATTCTGCCAGAGGCCGACGATCGCGCGTTGGGCATCCTTAACCACCTCGAGGAGCAGGTAGACATCGCGCCAAATCCTATAAGGCGGCTTGCGTGTGTCGGAGGAACTGACGTCGCAACCCGGCTCAGGCTTTCGCGGGCAGAAGCCCGAGAGTATCGCATGCTTCGCAATGCAATAGAGCAAATCTGGGGGGCTGCGGAACTAGGGTATCGGCTTGGCGATGCCGGGCTGTCGGCGTATCTTCTGCGAAGCGCGCTGCTTGAAACGCCTTTATCAGATGTCGATTTAGGCAACCTGCGCCAAGGCCAAAAGGCAGTTTTTCCGGTCACGGCCCTTGACCTACCCCACCTGCAGGGTGCGGATCTGGGCCGCCACCTGAAAGAGCTGGAGTCGCGCTGGATCCAGTCTGGATTTACCGCCTCACGTAAAGACTTGCTGGAATGAGCGCTTGGCTCTTGCGGGAAAAGGCTATCTTCTAAGCGGCAGCATCTCAGACATGGTATAGACTCAAAGGCAAACGATGAAATCCATCGCAAATATCATTGACCCATTCAGCCCCGCGAAAGGCGCACCACCGCTTCGGCTGTTCGCCTTTTTCGGCTGGTCTTTGGCAGGCGCATGGCCAGCGATCATTCTCGCGACATTTTTCTCGGCAGCGTCAGGTGTCATGGATGCATTCACGGCATATATCTTGGGTTCTGTTATCGATGCCGCCGCGGTGCTGGGACCAGCAGGATTTCTAAGTGCCAACAATTCGTTTTTAATCTTTGGGTCGATTTTCTTTTTTCTGGTCCTGCGGCCGATAGTGTTTTGGGCCTCCTACGCATCGAACTCGGTCATCTTGGGTCCAAATATCAACCCTCTGGTTCTATCCCGTTTGAACAGATGGACCTTGGGTCAATCAGTAACCTTTTTCGACAATGATTTTGCGGGCCGTATCGCCCAAAAACAACAGCAAACAGCGCGAGCGATCACCGACGTTACGATCGAAATGATCAACGTGGTAGCCTTTGCATTGGCCTCGCTTGTTGGGTCCTTTGCGCTGCTTGTCGCAATCGATTGGCGGATAACACTGGTGTTTTCGCTGTGGCTTATTGCGTATTTCGGATTGATACGCTGGTTCATGCCCAAGATCCGCGAGCGCTCTATGGCGCGCGCAGGAGCACGCGCCATGGTGTCTGGTCAAATCGTCGACACCTTGAGCAACATCAAGACGGTGAAACTATTCGCACACTCAGATCATGAAGATCGCGCGACGATTACGTCTTTGGAGGGTTTTCGGAAAAAGTCACTACATTTTGGTCAACTTTCGGCGCAGTTTCGGCTCGCCCTAATGACGCTGGCAGGGACACTTCCTGTGCTTCTTGTTGGATCGACAATTTTCATCTGGTCACTCGAACAAGCCAGCGCAGGCGACATCGTTGCAGCTGGGACCATTGCAATCCGCATTGCACAAATGACGGGTTGGGTGAGTTTCTCACTCATGACCATTTATGCTGATATCGGCGAAGTCGAAGACGGAATTCGCACTCTGGCGCCCAAAATACGAATTGACGACGCACCCAATGCACACGCCCTTTCTGTGCCTTCCGGTGAAGTGGTTTTTAAGGATGTGGGCTTTACCTATGGGGCAAAGACCAGCGGCGTTCAGGACATAAATCTGAGAATTCAGCCCGGTGAAAAGATCGGCATTGTCGGCGCATCCGGAGCAGGGAAGTCCACTCTTGTTTCGCTACTACTGCGCCTCTACGCGCCGGAAAATGGAGCGATCTTGATCGATGGTCAGAATGTTTCGGAAATCACCCAAGAAAGCCTGCGCCGCAATATTGGCATGGTCACGCAAGAGACCGCGATGTTCAACAGGTCTGCTTTTGACAACATCCGCTATGGAAAACCCGATGCAACGCTTGATGACGTGATTGATGCCGCGAAGCAGGCGGAAGCGCATGAGTTCATCCAGAGCTTGGAAGATCATAACGGTCGCCGCGCGTATAAGGCGCATTTAGGAGAGCGCGGCGTAAAGCTTTCTGGAGGGCAACGTCAGCGCATTGCTCTGGCGCGCGCCATTTTAAAAGATGCGCCAATTTTGGTGCTGGACGAAGCGACCTCAGCATTGGATTCCGAGGTTGAAGCTTCTATCCAAGGTGCGCTGACGAGGGTGATGACGGGGAAAACCGTGATCGCAATTGCACACAGGCTCTCCACGATCGCACAAATGGACCGGATCGTCGTACTCGAAGCGGGGCGTATCGTGGAAGAGGGCACACACGCAGCACTTCTGGCGCAAGATGGGCTTTATGCACGCTATTGGAACAGACAGTCAGGTGGTTTCATAGGCTTGCGCGATGCTGCGGAATGATATTTGCCCCGTTGATAAGTATTGGGGTTTTTGAATGAACGACCGGATCGAGATCACTATAGAAAGACTAGGCCACCAAGGCGACGGTATCGCATCTGGTCCCTACTTTGCTCCCCTCACCCTGCCCGGTGAGCGCATTTCTGGAAAGCTGGAAGACCGTAAACTCACAGACATCAAGATTCTGGAACCATCGCCATTGCGGGTCGCGGCGAGCTGTAAACACTATCGGTCCTGTGGCGGATGCGCGCTTCAGCATATCAAAGACGATTTTGTTGCAAGTTGGAAATTGGATGTTGTCAAAGCAGCCCTTGCTGCCAAAGGACTTACATCCGAGTTCCGGCCTATAGAAACATCTCTTGAACACTCGCGCCGTCGGGCCACATTCTCTGCCAAACGCACCAAGAAGGGTGTACTGACAGGGTTTCATGCCCGTGCGTCAGAAACCATCATCGCGATTGAAGATTGCGCGGTTGTGTCCCCTGACATCTTGGCAATTCTTCCTAAGCTAGACGCGCTCGCCTTGATTGGTGCAAGCCGCAAGGGAGAGCTTACCATCCAAGTGACCAAGTCGACAGCTGGTCTGGATGTTGCGGTGACTGAGGGAAAACCGATCGATACGGCCATGCAGGTAGAATTGGCCGCTTTGGCGGAAGCTGCTGGCCTTGCACGGCTGTCATGGAATGGTGACGTCGTGGTGGCGCGACATAATCCTTATCAATCCATGGGGGATGCCCGGGTCACCCCGCCGCCTGGTGCGTTCTTGCAGGCAACAGAGCATGGCGAACAGGTGCTGGTGACCGCGGTTAAAGAAATTGTTGGGTCTGCGAAGCGGATTGTCGATCTCTTTTCGGGCTGTGGCACTTTCTCTTTGCCGTTAGCAAAGACCGCTGAAATTCATGCTGTCGAAGGGGATCCTGCCATGATTTCCGCGTTGGATAAAGCATGGCGTGAGACCGTTGGCCTTAAGAAACTTTCGAGCGAGTCTAGAGATCTGTTTCGACGTCCCCTTATGCCCGACGAGCTAAATCGGTTTGAGGCAGCGATTATCGACCCGCCTCGCGCCGGGGCCGAAGCACAGATCGAACACATCGCGGCTAGTGCCTTAACGCGACTAGCAATGGTCAGTTGCAACCCCGTCACCTTTGCACGAGATGCCGCAGTTCTTGTAAGCGCTGGCTTTTCCTTGGATTGGGTTCAGACCGTGGATCAATTTCGGTGGTCCACCCATGTTGAATTGGTCGCCTCATTTACAAGGCTGTGATCGGCATTCTAGAGACCTATCGACCTGCAGGAATTCACGCTAAGAACAACAAAACATTTCTTGGGATAAAAATGCGTATCTGGCCATTTCTTCTCTCTCTCTGTCTCGTTTTTGGGCTTTCCGGCTGTGCATCAAAATTCAAGGCATACAACGGCCCGGAAGTAACCCGCATCATTGTGAACAAGGGGGAACGAAAAATGTACCTCATGCACCACAACGAAGTTCTCGAAGCCTATAAAGTCGGCTTGGGATTTGCACCAAGGGGTCACAAACAGGTCGAGGGCGACGGGCGGACGCCAGAAGGGGAATACCGAATTAATCGGCGTAACCCCAATAGCGAGTTTCATCTGTCTTTAGGGATTTCCTATCCCAACGACGCCGACCGCGCCTATGCCAAGTCGATTTCAAAGAAGCCCGGTGGCGATATTTTCATCCATGGACGACCTTGGAAAAACCGAAAAGGCGGTCGCGACTGGACTGCAGGATGTATCGCCGTCAGCAATAACGAGATCGAAGAGATTTACGCGATGGTCCGTGACGGAACACCGATAACGATTAATCCGTGAATCGAGCGAAACGGATTTAGTTTTCGGCCCCGATTTCTAACACCCACCAAATCTTGCCGTTCGGCTCTTGGAACCACGCAAAGCCCATTTTATTCGCGCGAGGATCAACGATTACGCGACGCGTACCGTCATCTTCCATCCATGCAGCCAAGGTCTCAACTTCGGTCTCATAGGTCTCGCTCAAGGCTTCCCCTATATAGAGGCCCTGAAAGCCAACGCGACGAGCACGATCGATAGGCGATGACCCGTCTGAGCCGAAGTGCCAAGGGCGATTCTGCAACGACATGTCACGCGCATGGGTTGCCGCTGCCGCGTTCAGCTGCGAATCGAACTCTACTGCGCCTGCGCCCGCAGCTGATCTCAGCGAGTTAACCGAGTCGAGCATGCGGAACTGGATCTTGTTGGTATCATTACCAGAGATGCGATAAAGTTTCGGTAGCGGCTTGCCATCTGGCCCAAGTGTTGGCTGCGGCGCCGCGCATGCCGACAAGACAAGCGTGAGAGACAAAAGAAGGCTGGTTAGTCGCAACATATTCGCACCCAAAATTTTATCGATGACCATGCCTAACGCGGCTAGCGTGTCTTATCAAACCCACTTCGGCATGACGACGCCTGTTGACACGGCTTTGATTTGCGACTGAGGCATTACAGCCATAATATACCACCAAGGATATAATTTGTTCCGTTTCTGGAGACGAAGATGAGTGAGTATTCCACAAAAGACCTGAGTCGGCGCGGGTTTCTGGCGGTCGGCATGGCAGCTTTGGCAAGCCCGGCACTGGCTCAAACAGCTTCGGTGGCGGAGCAATTGAACAACGCGACCACTGTCGAGATGGAGCGAGATATCTCAAAATCAGTCCGGCGAAACGTTTCGAGCTTCAGAACGCTCGACTGGACACCATATTTTTCGAACCTCAAAAGGGGCGCGGTCTTGGTCGACATCGACAGTCGGGCTCTGCATTTTTGGCAGGAAGATGGCAACTATCACCTCTATCCGTCCTCTGTGCCTTTAACTGATGATTTAACTCGCAGGGGTCGCACCGAGGTCGTTCGCAAAGTCGAGGGACCAGAGTGGCGACCCACTCCCTCTATGCGAAAAAGAAATCCGGAATGGCCAGAGTATGTGCCTCCAGGCCCGGACAACCCTCTGGGAACGCACGCACTTTACCTATCGTGGCAGTATTACCGCATCCATGGCACGCATGACACTCGCAAAATTGGGCGTCGCTCATCGAACGGGTGCATTGGTCTGTATAACGAACATATCGCGCAGCTCTACGAAATGACCAAAGTAGGCACGCAAGTGTTGCTTATTTGACGACATAGTGACCACGCACACCCGTTCTTCTTCAAGATGCATTTGCAATTCACTCTGATTGCTGCTTTAGACGGGATACGAGGTAAGTCTTGGGTGCTTGTCGTCGGAATTAATCATGACGGCTCGCAAATTTCTGGAGGATAACATGAAAAAACTCGTTCTCGCCGCTGCTCTGACCGCTGCTGCTTCGACCGCATTCGCAGGCAACATGGCTGCTCCCGTAATGGAAGCTCCCGTCGTTGTTGAAGAAGCTGCTTCTTCCTCGGCCGGTGGCGTTCTCGTCCCCCTGCTGATCCTGGCCGTTGTTGCTGCAGCAGTTGCAAGCAACTAATCGTCAGACTAGTTCTAAAGGAAAGGCGGTGGATTCCACCGCCTTTTTCTTTTGATCAAAGGCTTTTGCGACCTATTCCAGCCAGCCTTTAAGGTTTTCTGTGATGACAGTAGACAGCGCGGAAATATGTGCATCGTCATCATTTAGGCACGGCACATAAACAAAATGCTCGCCGCCTGCATGCTCGAAGGCTTCGCGAATCTCACCGTTAATTTCCTCGAGCGTTTCGATACAATCCGCAGAAAACGCCGGCGCAACAACCGCGATACGCTTCTTTCCGTCTTCTTTGGCCAGTCGTGCAACTTCCTCAACCGTGTAGGGCTTCAACCACTCTTCGGGCCCGAACCGTGACTGGAAAGTCGTAATTATCTCGGTCTTTGCCCAACCCAAACGCTCTCGCAGGAGGCGAGTCGTTTTCTGGCACTGACAATGGTAGGGGTCGCCCTCCAGAAGATACCGCTTTGGCACACCATGGTATGAGCAAACCAATATTTCAGGCCGATCTTTCTCTGCGGCATAGGCCCGCTCAACAGACTGGGCGAGCGCCTCGATATATTCCGGATGATCGCTGTAGGGAGGCACGGTGCGGCTTGCTGGCTGCCACTTCACGTCCATTAGCGCGCGGAAGAATTGATCATTTGCCGTTGCTGTCGTGGCGCCCGCATATTGCGGATAAAGTGGGAAAAACAAAATCTTAGTGCAGCCCGCTTTAACCATCGCGTCCACCTTTGATTTGGTCGATGGGTTGCCATAGCGCATACAAAAATCAACCATAACCCGATCGCCAAACTGAGCCGTCATTTCTTTGGCGATCTTTACCGTTTGAGCTTTGGTTATTGTCATGAGGGGGCTTTCGTCTTTGTCCTCATTCCAAATAAGCTTGTAATTCGCACCCGAGGTGAAGGGGCGTTTGGTCAAGATAATCAGCTGCAAGAGCGGCTGCCAAAGCCACGGTGAATAGTCGATCACCCGACGGTCCGACAAAAACTCGTTCAAATACCGCCGCATAGACCAGTAATCATAGTTATCCGGTGTGCCGAGATTCGCGATCAAAATGCCGACTTTTGGATTAGGGACGCGCGGGTGATCGCCGGGTGCATTCTCAGGACGCAGGCCTAGCTCTTGACCGGTCTCATCAAGCATTTTCATCTCCTTGGATCACATTTTACGAATATATTGCGCGGGACATAAACCTTTGGTCCTCATCGTCAATCACTCAAGGGCTTCTCTTCGACACTTAAGGCATCCGAAAGGCGGGCAATAGCACTTCCCGGCCTGAGGGGTTGTTGCTGTGACGCATGTGGCGCCCATCCCGTAAGCACAATCATTTCAAACGTTGCCGAAACCCTCCCGTCAGGCGCAGAGTGTTCGGCTGCATAAATTTCCATCGCGCGAAGCAGCACGGATCGTCTTGTAGGGACTTTTCTACGTGCGTGAAGCGCATTGTTTTCGCCCATTGCCCGCAGATCCTGCATCAAATGTCGTGCTGTCTTGTAAGTTAACTTCACAGTTACACAATCGGCCACCGGCAATGCAAAACCTGCTCGCTGAAGCAGTGCGCCCATCTCGCGGATGTCTGCCATAGGCAGAACGCGCGGCGAAAGCCCCCCAGAAACCTCACTTTCAGCGGTTGCCAACGCCGAACGAAGTTCATGCAAAGTCTGCCCACCGAAAGCAATGGCGAGAAATAGACCATCAGGAAGCAAGGCACGGCGACATTGAATAAGCTGACCAACAGGATCATTCGCCCAATGAAGCGCAAGCGCATGCACAATCAGGTCAGAAGACGATTCGGACAGGTCCAGCACATCTTCATCAGGAATAATTGCAGCGTCTGCGACAAGCTTTGACCATAAGTCCGGAAAACCTGTGATCACTACTGGTGTGGTAAAGCTTCTATTAACCATTCCAAGACGATCCTGAATCTCGTCCCGAGCAATTGTTTGCAAAAGCGGTTCTATCGCGCGGGCGCGGTTTCGGAGGAGGGCCGGACGGTCTGTAATGATTGGTGGTGTTGACATGAGCCAGACAATGCGGTGCGCGGCATGAACATTCAAGCCGCTCTCCATATGCTATATCCGCCGCGCTGCCTTTGTTGCGGCCTCTCTGTTGAGAGTGATTTTGGCCTATGTGGCCCTTGTTGGAAGGACACGTATTTCATCGATGGTCTTGTTTGTGATCGATGCGGCGCCCCGCTTCCTGGCTCTTCAAACAAAGCCGTGCTTTGCGATGAATGCTTGAAGATTACCCGCCCATGGGACCATGGGCGGGCCGCACTATTATACACCGCCAATGGGCGCAAAATGGTACTTGGACTAAAGCACGGCGATCGTTTGGATATTGTCCAAACAGCAGCCCGCTGGATGGTGAAAAGGGCGCATGGCATAGTGAAACCCGGCATGCTGGTTGCCCCCGTGCCCCTGCATTGGTCGCGACTGCTAAAGAAGCGATTCAACCAATCTGCCGAGTTAGGCAAACACGTCTCGCACGAATTGGATCTTGAATGGTGCCCGGATCTTTTTGTCAGGAAACGAAGAACGCCTATGCTAGAAGGCAAAGGCCGCGATGAACGGTTTGCAACGCTAGAAAACGCGCTGTTTGTCCGCCAAAGACACCGGAGGCGAATAGAAGGGCGGTCAGTACTCATTATTGACGACGTTCTGACCACTGGTGCGACACTAGGCGCAACAACGGAAGCCGCAAGATTGGCAGGGGCGGTAGAGGTTTCGGTCCTCGTGCTGGCGCGCGTTGGAAAGGAGGTATAGATCTAAGAAGCTTTCAAGAAATGCAGGAGAGTTCTATGCAGCCCGTCGAAATATTTACTTCCCCATTTTGCGGATACTGCCATGCGGCCAAGAAGCTCTTGAATAGCAAAGGTGTTGCCTTTGTTGAGTTCGATGTCGCAAAGGATCCAAGCCTGCGACCACAAATGCTTCAGCGTTCGAATGGGCGCCACACAGTGCCTCAAATCTTTATCGGCCAAACACATGTTGGCGGTTGTGATGATCTCTATGAATTAGAGCGCGCGGGCAAACTTGATACGCTTTTGAAAGGCTAATTGATGCGCGCAGCCCTTGTTCAGCTCTCATCTGGCGATGATCCCGCCGCCAATCTGGCGTCGACCGCAGAGTGGATCAAGCAGGCCGCTGCAGGCGGCGCTGATTTCATCCTGACGCCAGAAGTCACAAATTGTGTGTCGTCAAGCAGGCAACATCAAATGGACGTCCTACAAGACGAGGCGAGCGATCAGACCTTGGCAGGCATCCGCTCCCTTGCGGCCGATTTGAGGAAATGGGTGCTGATTGGGTCACTGGGCCTCAAGACAAATGATACCGACGGAAGATTTGCTAACCGATCATTCTTGATAGGCCCGGATGGGAAGGTTTTGGCGAAATACGACAAAATCCACATGTTCGATGTCGATGTTTCAGCGACAGAAACATATCGGGAATCAGCAGGATATCGGCCTGGGGCCGAAGCGGTTTTGGCCCAAACGCCGTTCGGCACGATTGGAATGACTATTTGTTACGATGTACGATTTGCACACCTGCATCGCTCCTTGGCAAAGGCAGGCGCCCACATCATAACCGTTCCAGCCGCTTTTTCTCCGACCACTGGCGAGGCGCACTGGGAAGTGCTTTTGCGCGCACGGGCCATTGAGACGGGTTGTTTCATTCTTGCTCCAGCGCAGACTGGGTTGCATCCAAGCACCACAGGCCAAGAGCGTCGCACATATGGCCACTCTTTGGCGATTTCGCCTTGGGGAGAAGTTTTGGTTGATGCTGGAGAGGACGAAGGCGTGACTTTCGTTGATTTTGACCTCGAAGCCGTGGCAAAAGCACGAGGGCGGGTGCCGTCTTTGCTGCATGATCGCGAAATTAGTGGACCTTATGCCTGAATCCACAAATGCCCTTGCTGTCGCGCTCTTTAGCGAAATTCTTACGGTCGATCAGCTCGTTCGTAACAGACTGACGCGTGTCTTGCCCAAAGGCATGGAAATAAGTCACTTTTCGGTGCTCAATCATCTGGCTCGATCAAACGGCGAGCGAACGCCGGCGCAGCTGGCGAAGAACTTCCATGTGACGCGTGGTGCGATGACCAATACGTTGGGAAAGCTCGAATGGGCTGGATATGTGCATATACGCCCAGATTGGGATGATGCGCGCCGAAAATTGGTGGCAATCAGCCCAGCTGGCCGCGTTGCACGAGATGCCGCTTTGGCGGCAATCAGCCCTGTATTGACGGAACTTCTTTCAGAAATGGGAGAAGAGAAGGTTAAACCGGCGCTCCCGATTTTGCGGGAGCTCCGGGTCAAGTTGGAAGCAGAGTAATCGTTAGCCGCGGAAAATACTGGCGGTAACATAGTTTACCGAAAGATCGCGGTCCGATAAGCGCCAGTTCCAGCTGATCGGATTGAATACAAAGCCTTTTCGATCTACCGGATCAAGACCGGCGTTGGTGAGTAGCGTAAAGAGTTCATCCGGGGTGATGAATTTCTGCCATTCATGCGTTCCTTTTGGCAGCCACCGCATGACATATTCGGCACCGACAATCGCCATGGCAAAACTTTTCGGGTTGCGGTTGATCGTTGAGCAAATATGCAAACCACCTGCGCGCAAAAGTTGGCGACATGCCTCCAAATATAGGGGAGGGGAGGCAACGTGCTCTATCACTTCCATATTGAGAACCACGTCGAATTTCTCATGTGCTGATGCCATGGCTTCTGCCGTCGTGTGCCGATAATCGATTGTTAGACCCGATTGTTCAGCGTGGACCCGAGCAACTGGAATATTGCGCTCCGCAGCATCTGCCCCAACGACCGTGGCCCCGAGTCTCGCCATTGGCTCAGACAAAAGGCCTCCTCCACACCCAATATCAAGAAGGCGAATGCCCTTGAATGGTAGCTCCTGGGAGAGGTCTCGGTCGAACTCACCAGCAATTTGCTGACAAATATAGTCGAGCCGGCAAGGGTTTAGCATATGAAGAGGCTTGAACTTACCGTTCGGATCCCACCACTCGGCGGCCATAGCTTCGAATTTGGCGAGTTCCGCAGGGATAGTTGTGGTGGCTTGCATTCCCAGTTCCTTGGCTATCTTCTTATGGCAGTACGTTATATGTAGGACGACTATGGACAAGGTCCTGAGCCAAAAGAGCGCAGTGCATTATTTGCACGCCCCTATCGACCCATTCGATCAGCGTATGATTGAGGTGGGCGAGGGACATGTGATCTATATGGAGCAGTCAGGCAACCCCGATGGTCAACCTGTTGTGGTTTTTCATGGGGGGCCGGGGGGGGGGTGTAGCCCGGCTATGCGGCGGTATTTTGATCCGTCGCATTATCGCATCATCTTATTCGATCAGCGCGGATGTGGACGGTCGCGGCCTCATGCCAGTGTTGAAAACAACACGACCTGGCATTTGGTCAGGGACATCGAAAAAATTCGGAAACTTTTGGACATCGAAGCTTGGGCCGTTTTTGGCGGTAGTTGGGGCGCAACGCTGGCGTTGATCTACGCGCAAACCCATCCGGAGCGGGTAACACATCTGATTTTACGGGGCGTCTTTTTGGCGACGCAGTCGGAGCTGACATGGTTTTACGGCGGCGGCGCAGGGCGTTTTTGGCCCGAGACATGGGCCCGCTTTGCCGACATAATTCCGAAAGACGAGCAAAGCGATCTGATTGCCGCATATCATAAGCGATTGTTTTCCGGCGATCTTTCGACGGAAATTCGCTACTCTAAAGCCTGGTGTTCTTGGGAGAATGCTTTGGCTTCGATGGCGTCAGATGGGCATGGTGGCGATAGTCCGGGGGACTATGCTCGCGCTTTTGCCCGACTGGAAAATCACTATTTTACCCATAATGCCTTCTTGGATTTTGATGGTCAGATCCTCGCAAATATGGGTCGGATCGGGCATATTCCCGGCTTCATCGTTCAGGGTCGCTACGACATGATTTGCCCGCCCGAGTCCGCATGGCGCGTGGCCAAGGCATGGCCGAACGCTGATCTTCATCTGGTCAGAAACGCAGGTCACGCGCTTTCAGAGCCGGGAATCAGCTCGGAGTTGGTGCGGATCATGGACCGGATTGCCGACGCTGCACGGTGCGCGGAATAGCCAAAACTAATGTATGATTTGCGTATGTTTGGCGTATGGTTAGCGTCATGACGTTTGCGCGGTGTTGGCTTCATGCAAATCATGTCGCCAGATCACTGTCCCGCTTCAAATCGCGACCGGCTGCGGGGCAATCGATCAGATTGAATTGAGGGTCACTCTGTGGTGCGTCCAAGATGATCACTGTCAGGGCCAACAATTCAGACCGCTATAATCCTCTCATCGTGTGGGGCTTGCACCATAGGGCGATTCCACCTATACGCACCTCAACAGCGGTGCTGCGGGGTCCACACCCGGAGCCCACCGGAGAAAGACCAACGGGCCGCGCGCCCGTTTTTTTATGTTTGGACACATGAACACATTAATCGCGAAAGCCGCAATTGACCGCCGGATGGCCGAGATCATCACACCTGTCATCGAAGACATGGGGTTTGAGCTTGTGCGCGTGCGCTTGATGGGCGGTCTGACCAAGACGCTGCAAATCATGGCGGAACGCCCAGAGGGCGGCATAACTGTGGATGAGTGCGGCGCGATTTCGACTGCCGTTTCGGCCGTTCTGGACGTAGAGGATCCGATTTCGGAAACCTACACCTTGGAAGTGTCGAGCCCCGGCATCGACCGGCCCCTGACGCGCTTGAAGGACTTTGAGACCTTTGAGGGCTATGAGGCACGGATAGAGACCGAAGAAATGATCGATGGTCGCCGCCGATTCAAAGGCGTGATTGCCGGTGTGGAAGACGACGAAGTACTGATCAATATCGAAGGTCAGGGCGACGAAGAGCAAACCATTGGGCTTAAATTTGACTGGCTCTCGGATGCGAAGCTCGTGCTGACGGAAGACCTAATCAAGGAAATGCTGCGCCAACGGAAGGCTTCCGAGCTGGACGAAGGGCAATTCGATGACATTGAAACCGAGAACGGTTCCGAGGAGGACTGACACATGGCCATCACATCCGCAAACCAGCTTGAGCTGTTGCAGACCGCCGAGGCGGTGGCCCGCGAGAAGATGATCGACCCCGGTCTCGTGGTTGAAGCGATGGAAGAGTCGCTCGCCCGTGCGGCCAAGTCGCGCTACGGCTCGGAGATGGATATCCGCGTTCATATCGACCGGAAGACAGGCCGGGCGATGTTTACACGCGTTCGGACGGTCGTGGAAGAAGAGGCCTTGGAGAATTACCAAGCCGAAATGACCGTGGAACAAGCCAAGCAATATTTGGCAGACCCGCAAATCGGCGATACCTTTGTTGAAGAGGTCCCGCCAGTTGACCTTGGGCGGATCGCGGCTCAATCGGCCAAGCAGGTTATCTTGCAAAAGGTACGCGAAGCCGAGCGGGATCGTCAGTATGAGCAGTTCAAGGACCGCGCTGGCACCATCATCAATGGTGTGGTGAAGCGGGAAGAATACGGCAACGTCATGGTGGATATCCAAGGCGTGGGCGAAGCGATTTTGCGTCGCAACGAGAAGATTGGCCGCGAAGCCTATAAGATTGGCGACCGTATTCGCTGCTTCGTGAAGGATGTGCGCCGCGAGACGCGTGGGCCGCAGATTTTCCTGAGCCGGACTGCACCGGAATTCATGGCTGCACTCTTCAAGATGGAAGTGCCCGAGATTTATGATGGGATCATCGAAATCAAAGCCGTGGCTCGTGATCCCGGCTCGCGCGCCAAAATCGGTGTGATTTCCTATGACAACTCGATCGATCCTGTCGGTGCCTGCGTTGGTATGCGCGGGAGCCGCGTTCAGGCGGTCGTGAACGAACTGCAAGGTGAGAAGATCGACATCATTCCATGGTCCGAAGATCTGCCGACGTTCTTGGTGAACGCGTTGCAGCCTGCGGAAGTGTCGAAAGTGGTTCTGGATGAAGATGCAGAGCGCATCGAAGTTGTGGTGCCGGATGAGCAGCTGTCGCTGGCGATTGGTCGTCGTGGGCAGAACGTGCGGTTGGCCTCGCAGTTGACGGGTCTCGACATCGACATCATGACCGAAAGCCAAGAGAGCGAGCGCCGTCAGAAAGAATTCGAGACGCGCACCCGTCTGTTTATGGAAGCGCTGGATCTGGACGAATTCTTTGCTCAGCTGCTGGTTTCGGAAGGCTTCACCAACCTTGAGGAAGTCGCTTATGTCGACCTCGATGAATTGCTGGTTATCGACGGTGTCGATGATAGCACGGCAACTGAATTGCAGGCGCGCGCCCGAGATTACCTAGAGGCACAATCCAAGGCCGCCGTTGCGCGGGCTCGGGAGCTGGGTGTTGAGGATAGCTTGCTGGAGTTCGACGGCCTGACCCCACAGATGATCGTGGCGCTGGCCGAAGACGGGATCAAGACGCTCGAAGATTTCGCCACCTGTGCGGATTGGGAATTGGCGGGCGGCTGGACAACGGCAAATGGCGAGCGCGTCAAGGATGATGGCTTGCTTGAGAAGTTCGAAGTTGACCTGACAGAGGCACAGAACCTCGTGATGACGGCGCGTGTTATGCTGGGTTGGGTCGATCCGACCGAGGGCGTCGTTGAAGATGACGAAGATGATGAGGATGAGGGCGACGCAGAAGAATAATCTGTAGAGCTTTTCTTTGGAGTGATGGAATGACACGCGGCGGAGCGGATAAAGCACGGGAAGATGGGGCGGAGCGCAAATGCATCGCCACTGGAGACGTGCAGCCCAAGTTTGGGTTGATCCGCTTTGTCGTGGGTCCGGACAATCAAATCGTCCCTGATCTGGCAGAAAAGCTGCCGGGACGGGGAATCTGGGTGGCAGCATCCAGGGCGGCCTTGGAACAGGCCGTGAAGAAGAACCTTTTTAGCCGCTCGGCCAAAATGCCGGTTCAAGTGGCGGACGATCTGCCCCAACAGGTGGAAGCCTTGTTGGCGCGACGGGTGATTGACCTGCTGAGTCTTGGCCGGAAGGGTGGCCATGCCTTGGCGGGGTATGAAAAGGTAAAAGACATGCTGATGAAGGACGAGGCAGAGGTGCTTATTCAGGCCTCTGACGGGTCCGGTCGGGGCAAATCAAAGCTCTCAACGCCAGAAGGCGGCCGTTTTATCGGCTGGATGACGGCAGATGAGCTCGGTCAGGCGTTCAACCGTGAAAAGGTTATTCACGTTGCGCTGGCGACTGGTGGTTTGGCTCGACGTGTTGTAGAGGAGGCCGCAAGACTAAAGGGTCTGCGCGCTGAAGACGGCGGCCAGACCGCCGGAAAGGATAGAAGAGCCACATGAGCGACACCGACGGTAAGAAACCTCTCGGGCTGCGTGGAGCAGGGGCGAACCCCGGCAACGTGAAGCAAAGCTTCAGCCACGGCCGCACCAAGAACGTCGTGGTGGAGACCAAGCGCAAGAAGGTGGTCGTGCCGAAGCCCGGCGTGGCGACCAAACCTGCGGGTGGGGCCGGATCGTCTTTTGGCGATCCTTCAAAACGTCCTGCTGGGATCTCTGACGCGGAAATGGAGCGCCGTCTGTCGGCGCTACGTGCAGCCAAGGCGCGCGAAGCTGACGAAACAGCGCAGCGTGCCGCCGACGAGCTGGCCCGCGACGAAGAGCGCCAGCGCCGCCGCGACGAAGCGGAGGCAAAGGAACGCGAAGAGCGTGAGCGCGAAGATATGCTCCGCCAAAAAGCGGAAGAAGAGCAGCGCAAAGCAGAGGAAGCTGAGGCGGCCGCAGTAAAAGCGGCTGCGGTCAAGGCAGCACCTGCGGCAGAAAAGTCAGCACCTGCGGCACGGGTCGCAGCGGCACCGACGGGGCCCAAGCCTGCAACAGGCGATGCGGTTCGCAAGCGTGAGCGTGAGAATGAAGATCGCGCTGGCCGTGGCGTGAAGGCGCGGGACGATGACAATCGTCGCGCAGGCAAGCTTTCGCTGAATCAAGCTTTGGGTGGTGATGGCGAAGGCGGCCGTCAAAAATCCATGGCGGCGATGAAGCGTAAGCAAGAGCGGATGCGCCAGAAAGCCATGGGCGGCACGCAAGAGCGTGAAAAGGTCGTGCGCGATGTGCAGGTACCCGAAGCGATTTTGGTGTCTGAACTGGCAAACCGGATGGCGGAACGCTCGGCTGACGTCGTGAAGTCGCTGATGCGTATGGGCATGATGGTGACGGCGAACCAATCAATTGACGCGGACACTGCGGAATTGATCGTGGAAGAGTTCGGCCACAAGATTGTGCGCGTGTCGGACGCGGATGTGGAAGACGTGATTCAGCATATCGTGGACGCGGCAGAGACGCTTGTGCCACGGCCTCCGGTTATCACGATCATGGGCCACGTTGACCACGGCAAGACATCATTGCTCGACGCAATCCGTAAGGCCAATGTGGTTTCGGGAGAAGCCGGCGGCATTACCCAGCATATTGGCGCCTATCAGGTGACAACTGATTCGGGTTCGGTGCTGACGTTCCTCGACACCCCCGGCCACGCTGCGTTTACATCGATGCGGGCACGTGGCGCGCAGGTCACGGACATTGTTGTTCTGGTGGTCGCAGCAGATGATGCTGTGATGCCTCAGACAGTCGAAGCACTAAACCACGCGAAAGCGGCGGGTGTGCCGATGATTGTCGCGATCAACAAATGCGACAAGCCTGCTGCAAATCCGCAGAAAGTGCGGACCGACCTTTTGAACCACGAAGTTGTTGTGGAGCAGATGGGCGGCGAAGTGCAGGATGTGGAAGTTTCGGCCAAGTCCGGCATGGGCCTAGAGACACTGCTTGAAGCAATCGCGCTTCAAGCGGAAATCCTCGAGCTCAAGGCTAATCCCGACCGTTTCGCCGAAGGCGCTGTGATCGAGGCGAAGCTTGATGTGGGCCGCGGTCCGGTGGCAACGGTGCTGATCCAAAAAGGCACGCTCAAACAGGGCGACGTTTTTGTGGTTGGCGAACAATGGGGCAAGGTGCGCGCATTGATCGACGATCAGGGCGGCCGCGTTTCCGAAGCTGGTCCGTCGGTACCCGTTGAGGTGCTTGGCTTGAACGGCACACCGGAGGCAGGCGACGTTCTGAACGTGGTGGAAACCGAAGCACAGGCCCGCGAGATTGCCGACTACCGTGCCAAGGTGACCAAGGATAAGCGCGCCGCAGCTGGTGCTGCAACGACGCTGGATCAACTTTTGGCCAAGGCGAAAGCCGATGAGAAGGTCAAAGAGCTGCCAATTCTCGTCAAGGCAGACGTGCAAGGCTCGGCGGAAGCAATCGTGCAGGCCTTGGAAAAGGTCGGAAACGACGAAGTCCGCGTCCGCGTCTTGCACTTTGGTGTGGGCGCCATCACGGAAACGGATGTTGGGCTTGCGGAAGCAAGCGGAGCGCCGATCATTGGCTTCAACGTGCGTGCCAATGCAAGCGCGCGCAACACGGCCAACCAGAAGGGCGTCGAAATTCGCTATTATTCGGTCATCTACGATCTTGTGGATGATGTGAAAAAGGCGGCGAGCGGCCTGTTGTCGGCAGAAATTCGCGAGAAGTTCATCGGCTATGCGAAGATCTTGGAAGTGTTCAAGGTTTCGGGCGTTGGCAAGGTTGCTGGCTGCCTCGTGACCGAAGGCGTGGCGCGTCGCTCTGCGGGTGTTCGCCTGTTGCGTGACAACGTCGTGATCCACGAAGGCACGCTAAAGACGCTCAAGCGCTTCAAGGATGAAGTCAAAGAAGTGCAGTCCGGTCAGGAATGCGGCATGGCGTTTGAAAATTATGATGACGTGCGCGCAAATGACGTGATCGAGATTTTTGAGCGTGAGGAATTCGAGCGGACGCTTTCATAAGCGGCTTTTCGGCCAAAATCGACTTGAAGAAAGAAAAAGGGCCGCGAAAAAGCGGCCCTTTTTTATTAACCGAGGCGTGTCACGCCGCGCTTTTGGAAACCGGGAACCCGGTAAATTCTTTATCATTTGCACGAATAACGATGCGACCGTCGCATAATGCGCGAACGAAAACGCCCTGAACAGAGACGCAGGAAGCGATAAAAATCGTTCTAATCACAGAAAGCCCCCCATGGCTGACATGAGTGAAGATACCACATGAGCCGCTTTTTGATCCTCTCATTTTTATCCTCAAGATTTGGCGAAGAAAAAACGGCGTCGTTAAAGCCAGTCGCGCAAAATTGGGATAAGCGGAATATCGGCGGGCGGCATAGGATATTCGCGTAAGTCCTTGGCGTAGACCCACTTTAAGGTTTGGCCCTCGCGAGGTTGGGGGGTGCCTTGCCAACGACGGCAGGCGAAAAGCGGCATCAATAGGTGGAAGTTTTCATAGGCGTGGCTTGCGAAGGTAAGGGGCGCGAGACAGGAAGCCCATGTGTCGATTCCGAGCTCTTCATGCAATTCGCGGATGAGCGCCGCCTCGGGTGATTCGCCTTGCTCCACCTTGCCACCAGGAAACTCCCACAGTCCGGCCATGGATTTTCCTGGCGGACGTTGTGCAAGTAGAATGCGGCCGTCGCTGTCGATAAGAGCAACGGCCGAAACGAGAACGGTTTTCATCCGCGCCTCTTTTGGTTTGAAGGAAAGAAAAAGCGTGCCATCTGCTTAAGATCGGTAGTCGGCGTTAATGGCAATGTAGCCATGCGTCAAATCGCAGGTCCATACGGTAGACGCCCCCTCTGCGAGACCAAGATCCACTTTGATCGTGAGGTATTCGCCCTTCATATAGGTCGCGCTGTCATCTTCCTTGTAGGCTGGGTTGCGCCACCCTTTATCTGCGACGAGATGGTCGCCAAACCAGATGGAGAGACGATCGCGATCTGCAGCGGCACCGGATTTGCCGATTGCCATGACAACACGGCCCCAATTGGGATCTTCGCCCGCGATCGCGGTTTTGATCAGGGGGGAGTTGGCAATGGCCATTGCATGAACCTTTGCGTCCGCGTCGGTCGCAGCGCCAGTTACTTCGATGGTGATAAACTTGGACGCGCCTTCACCGTCACGGACGACTTGATGGGAAAGGTCAAGCATGACGGAATGGAGCGCGTCGCGGAATGGACCTGTGGGTGCGGTGATCTCTACGCCGCTCGCGCCTGTCGCAGCAAGGAGCAGCGTGTCAGAGGTGGACGTATCGCTATCAACCGTAATGCAGTTAAATGTGACGTCGGTGAGTTCTGAGAGCATGGATTGCAGCAGCGCGCGCTCCACTTTGGCGTCGGTAAAGATGTAGACAAGCATTGTGGCCATGTCGGGCGCGATCATGCCGGACCCTTTGGCGATTCCTGCGATCTTCACGGGCTTTCCATTGACGACGAGCGTGGCGGTGGCACCTTTTGGGAAGGTGTCCGTGGTCATGATGGCGCGTGCCGCATCTGCGATAACCGCAGGTGATTGGGCGGCGTCAAGCTCGGCGATCTTGGCGGTGATCCGATCATGCGGCAGCGGCTCACCAATAACGCCTGTGGACGATGTGAAGATACGCGTTTGCGGCAGACCTGTTTGAGCGGCGACCGCGGCTGTTATCGCACGCACGCTTTCGACACCATTTCGGCCCGTAAAGGCGTTTGAGTTGCCGGAGTTCACCAAGATTGCAGCACCCTCTTGGCCATCCAGCGCGATTTTGGATTGGCAATCAAGGACGGGTGCGGAACGGGTCGCGGACCGCGTAAACACGCCTGCCATTGCAGTGCCGGGCGCAAGGCGCGCGAGCATCACATCAACGCGACCTTGATATTTCACACCAGCCTGAGCCGCCGCGAAAGTAACGCCGTCGATGACGGGCAAGTCAGGGAAAGCAGCAGGAGCCAGCGGGGAAACAGCGGTAATTTTACCCATTTTATTTTTCCAGGAGATCGATGTTGGAGAGGAGGGATGGATCGAGTTCTGCGCCCGGTTTTTCGATTTTGGCATCCTTGGTCAGCTCGGCGATGCGGGCATCTAGAGCAGTTTTCTGGATCTCTTGCTGAAGTTCATCACGAACCTCGTCAAGCTTTGGGGCATCGACGACCCGCGTCTCATTAAGCTTGATCACGTGCCAGCCAAATTGTGTTTCGATTGGAGCGCTGATCTTGCCTGCCTCCATAACGGCAACCGCCTCTTCAAAGGCGGGCACCATCATTCCGGGACCAAACCAACCCAAGTCACCCCCATTAGGGCCAGAAGGGCCTGTGGATTTTTCCTGTGCCAACGCAGCGAAATCCGCGCCGGCTTCGAGCGCCTTCACCAGATCATCGGCTTCTTCGCGTGTGGTGACAAGAATATGGGAAGCATTCCATTCGCGCGTCGGCTCGGAGGCTTCGTATTTTGCTTTGTAGGCAGCCAAGAGCGCCTCTTCGGAGACGGAGGCCAACAATGCCGCTTCGATCGCCTCACCGGCCAATATGCTGCGGCTTTCATTTTCAATCGCTAGGCGAACTCGTGTGCTTTGCTCGGACACGGAGCCAGCGAGAAGCGTTTGATTGACCAGTTGATCCAGCAGCCCGGGGAAAAGAACCGCATCTGGCAATTGTTGATACTGTGGCGGCAAGGATTGGCGGGCTGTGATCAGGTGGCCCAATGTAATCTCGATACCATTCACGCGGGCAACCACGCTCGCGCCCGTTGGAGCATCCTCGGCCCGTGCGGGAAGAGAAAGGGCGAGGGCCAGCACGACTGCTGCCGTAAACGTGAAACGATTGTGCATAGAATGGTCCTTATGAGCGAGGGCGGTGTGGCCCTCGGCGTTGACACTCAGCGAGCCGCCGCTTACATCGACGATGGCTTTTCGACGGCCCATCGCCGCCCGTTTTATGCGGTGCACTGCAAGGGGGCAAGCGGATGGCTTGCACGAACCTGTCAACGACGATCGGAAAAAAATATGCTGGGTTTCGGTACACTCGCCAAAAAGGTCTTCGGAACGCCGAATGATCGTAAAGTTAAGGCGACCCGACCGTTCATTGAAAAGATCAACGCGCTTGAGGCGGATTTTATTGCGCTGACTGATGAGGGTTTGGTGCAAAAGACCGCTGAGCTGACCGAGCGCGCGCAAAATGGCGAGAGCCTTGACGCGCTTTTGCCAGAGGCCTTTGCCAACTGCCGGGAAGCGGCGAAGCGCTCTTTGGGGCTTCGTGCGTTTGATGTGCAGCTCATGGGCGGCATTTTCCTGCATCAAGGCAATATTGCGGAAATGAAGACAGGCGAAGGAAAAACGCTTGTTGCGACCTTTCCAGCCTACTTGAATGCTCTGACCCGTAAGGGCGTGCATGTTGTGACGGTAAATGACTATCTTGCCAAACGCGACTCGGAGTGGATGGGCAAGGTTTTTGCGGCCCTCGGCCTGACAACTGGCGTGATTTATCCGCGCCAGCCCGATGCCGAGAAGAAAGCCGCCTACGCTTGCGATATTACCTATGCGACGAATAACGAGCTTGGGTTTGATTATCTGCGCGACAATATGAAATCGGACCTCGCGCAGATGTATCAGCGCGGACACAATTTCGCGATTGTTGACGAGGTTGACTCGATTCTTGTGGATGAGGCGCGAACGCCACTGATTATCTCGGGCCCAGCGCAGGATCGCTCGCATCTCTACAAAGAGATCGACACGCTGATCCCCCTGGTGCTGCCGGAGCATTTCTTGCTGGACGAAAAGACCCGCAACGTGACCTTCACCGATGCCGGGCATGAGTTCTTGGAAAACCAATTGGTTGCACGCGGACTTTTGCCGGAGGGACAGAACCTTTACGATCCGGAATCAACCACATTGGTGCATCACATCAATCAGGGTTTGCGCGCGCACAAGCTGTTTCAGAAGGACAAGGAATATATTGTCCGCGACGGTGAGGTGATGCTGATCGACGAGTTCACTGGCCGGATGATGCAGGGACGCCGATTGTCTGACGGCCTGCATCAAGCGATTGAAGCCAAAGAAGGCGTCAAGATCGAAGCCGAGAACGTAACCTTGGCGCAGGTGACCTTCCAGAATTACTTCCGCCTTTACGGCAAGCTGGGCGGGATGACGGGCACGGCGGCAACTGAGGCCGCTGAGTTTATGGAAATCTACAACCTTGGTGTTGTGGGAGTTCCGACGAACCGCCCGATCGCGCGACAAGATGATGACGATGCCGTCTATCGCACTGCTCGTGAGAAGTTTGCCGCGATCATTGAAACGATCAAGGAGTCGAATGCCAAGGGCCAGCCGATCTTGGTCGGCACGACATCGATTGAGAAATCGGAGTTTCTGTCGAGCCTGCTGAAGGCCGATGGTGTACCGCATAGTGTTTTGAACGCGCGCATGCATGAGCAAGAAGCCCAGATTGTTGCCGATGCTGGCAAACTTGGGGCTGTGACGATTGCGACGAACATGGCGGGACGGGGCACGGACATCAAGCTTGGCGGTAACGTCGAGTTCAAGGTAATGCAGGCGATTGCGGCCACTCCCGATGGCGATCACGTAGCGATCCGCGCACAGATTGAAGAAGACCACAAAGCCTCTGAGGAAGCCGTGAAAGCAGCGGGCGGGCTTTTTGTGTTGGGCACGGAGCGCCACGAGAGCCGCCGGATTGATAACCAGCTTCGCGGACGCTCGGGCCGTCAGGGTGATCCGGGGCGGTCTTCGTTCTTCTTGAGCCTCGAAGACGACTTGATGCGTATTTTTGGTTCGGAGCGTCTGGAGTCGTTATTATCCAAGCTCGGGATGAAAGATGGTGAGGCCATTATTCACCCATGGGTGAATAAGAGCCTTGAGCGCGCACAGGCGAAGGTGGAAGGGCGAAACTTCGACATTCGTAAGCAGCTGTTGAAATTTGACGATGTGATGAACGATCAGCGCAAGGTGATCTTTGGTCAGCGTCGTGAGATCATGGAAGCGCAAGATTTGTCGGAAATCGTCACGGATATGCGTGATCAGGTTGTCGATGATTTGGTTGATGAGTTTTTGCCGCCTAAATCCTATGCGGATCAATGGGATGCCGAGGGGCTTTATGCGGCTGTAATTGAGAAACTTGGTCTTAATCTGCCCATTTTGGAGTGGGCGGCTGAAGAAGGCGTAGACCAAGACGGCGTGGCAGAGCGGATTTCGGAAGCGGCCACGGCGAAGATGCTCGAGAAAACGGCGGCCTTTGGTCCGGAGAATATGCGCTCTATCGAGAAGCAGTTGCTGCTCGATGCGATTGACAAAAAGTGGCAAGAACACTTGCTGCGGCTGGAACATTTGCGTTCGGTCGTCGGCTTTCGGGGTTACGCACAGCGTGATCCATTGAACGAATATAAGTCGGAAGCTTTCCAGCTTTTTGAAAATCTTCTGGACAGCCTGCGCGAAGACGTGAGTGAGAAGCTTGGGCGTGTGCGCCCGCTCACGGAAGAAGAGCAGCAGCAGATGATGGCGCAATATGTCGCTCAGCAAAGCGGCGCATCGGCGGCCCCGCAGGCGGCAGCCGCGGCGCCCGCGCCTACGGCAGCAGCGCGCGAGGGCTTTGATGCCACGGATCCAACGACGTGGGGCAATCCGGGGCGCAATGAAACCTGCCCTTGCGGGTCGGGAGAGAAGTTCAAGCACTGTCACGGGCGCATCGCGTAAACAACGCGCGGTCACGATAACACCCGCCCAATGCCACAGCATGGCCGGATTCTCGATACATAACTCTCTTGAGTTTTTGTATCGAGGATACCGACATGATTCCGATGAGCAGATATGCGCTAATGGGTGGCACTGTGGCCGCAGCGGTTGGCATTGGCTATTTCATGCAAACCTCGGCAACCGGTGAGATACGTCAAACACGGCCTACTGGGGTGCAGATTGCCAGCGCGGACGCGACTGCTGGCGCTGACCTCCTGCCTCAAGCAAATGCCCCATTCGAGAGTGGCTTAACATTACCCAGTCGGCCCATGAGTGAAGCGCTTGAGGATAACGACAGCGCGGATGATGCGCCACTCATAGAGAGCGCTCCAATCCAGCTTGCGGCCTTGGTGCAGAATGATGCCCCCGCTGCCGAGAATGAGGCTCTGGTTTCAAGCGTCTCGGCGCCATGTGAGGCAGAGATGACAGCGCGAGTGGATGCGGCGGCAATGGTGACGCTGAGCATTACGTCGTGCCAACCGCAAACGCGCGTCACACTGCACCACAATGGTATGATGGTTCAGGTTATGACCGATGATAGTGAGGGCGCACTGACAACTCAGTTGCCGGCGCTTGCGGAACAAGCCTTCTATATTGCCGAATTTCCAAACAAGGAGGGGGCCGTCGCGCAGGTGGAGGTCACCTCATTCTCGGACTATGACCGGGTTGTCCTGCAGTGGCGTGGAGAATCTGGGCTGTCATTATCGGCCTTTGAGTTCGGCGCAAACTGGAGCGAAACCGGGCATGTATTCGCTCTGGCTCCGGGCGCAGTTGAGGTCACTGTCCGTGGCGATGGCGGGATGTTGTCAAAACATGGTGATTTCAGTTTGGAAAACAGTCTTCGTGCGGAGGTTTATGCGTATCCGCATGCAACGAGCACCCGGCTCGGCGACATCGCTTTCTCCGTAGATGCAGAAATTACGGAGTTTAATTGCGAGAAAGAGATTTCGGCACAGAGCCTACAGGTAAAGGGCGATGGAGCCATTGCCGTGCAGGAATTGAGCTTGCCGTTACCGGAATGCGGTAGCATTGGTGATTATATTGTATTGAAAAGCATGGTGGAAAACCTAAAGATCGTTCGCAACTAAAGCGTGATTTTGAGGCGGATACGTAATGTTAAAGATATGTGCGGCGTCCTTCGCCGCACTTTTCCTTTTTTGCAGTGGAAATTTCGCCGCGGCCCAAGACATCACCCTGACATCGCGGGACGGGTCGGTTGAGATATCTGGAACGCTTTTGGGTTATGACGGTGAGTTCTTCCGGGTCGAAACGATTTATGGCGAGCTGACTGTAGACGGATCAGGGGTAAATTGTGAGGGGCCAGGATGCCCCAGTCTCGAAGACTTCGTGGCCGAATTTTCCCTGTCCGGCGCAAGTGTGATGGGCGAAATCTTGGTTCCTGCGCTGATCCAGGGATTTGCTTTGCGTGAGGGCCTGCACCTTTTCACCCGCATGGTTGACCCAGACCGAACGATTTTCGTGCTCTCAACCCGGGACAAGGCCAAGGAGTTGGCGCGGATTTCCTTGCGCTCTTCCAACTCGGACGAGGGCTTTGCCGACCTTTTGGCTGGCGAGGCTGATATCGTGATGTCACTTAGAGAGGTCCGCGATCACGAGGTGCAGTTGGCTCGGGAAGCGGGGCTAGGCGATTTGCGGGCGCGGGGGCGCGTGCGCGTTTTGGCATTGGACGCGCTCGCCCCGATAGTATCGCAGGAAAACCCGGTTGGAGAAGTTGCAACGCCACAGCTCGCGCAGATTTTGGCAGGCGAGATCACGTCATGGCAGGAGTTGGGTGGGCCAGATGCGCCGATTACCATTCACTTGCGCGAACAGGGCGCGGGACTGGCCCAAGCGGTTGTGGACCGGATTTTGACGCCGATTGGCGGGGCGCTTCCTGCTGACGTGGTGCGCCATGCGACGGATGTCGGGCTGGCGGCCGCCGTTGAGGATGACCCGTTTGGAATTGGGGTCACCTCGGCAGCAATTGTGGGAGATGCAAAAACGATTTCGCTCACCGGGGCGTGTGGGTTCACACTAACCGCAGAACGAAACTCCGTAAAAACAGAGGATTACCCGCTGTCTGCACCGCTTTTCTTATATTTGCCAGAGAGGCGATTGCCGAAGCTGGGGCGCGATTTCTTGGCCTATCTTCGCTCGGCACCCGCGCAATTGGTGGTGCGGCGGGCAGGGTTTACTGATCAGTCGCCAGAGGAAATACCGATCAACGCTCAAGGCTCGCGTTTTGCGAATGCGATTGCCGCGGCCGGGGCGGAAGTGCCTTTGAGTGAGTTGCAGCGAATGATTGGCACCTTTTCCGGGATGAAACGGCTCTCGACTACGTTTCGGTTTGAGGTGGGCTCGGCGCGGTTGGACGCGCAGTCGCGCAGTCATGTGGAACAGCTCGCCAGAGCGGTGGAAACAGGGGCCTACGACACACGGCAATTGGTTTTTGTCGGGTTCTCGGATGGAGAAGGACCAGCAACGGCAAATCGCGAAATTGCTCAGCGTAGGGCGGAGGCCGTGATGGAGGCGATGCGGAGTGCCGCTGAAACTGCTAACTTTGACAGGGTGAGAATTACGGCGGAAGCCTTTGGAGAAGCCCTGCCGATGGCCTGCGATGACAGCGCTTGGGGGCGGCAGGTTAATCGCCGTGTGGAAGTTTGGGTGCGGTAGGCCTTAAAGAAGACCTTCAGACTTGAAACTTATCTCCCGAGACCTGCCAATAACCAAATGATTATGGAGTGAGATGCCCAGCGCGGAGGCGGCTCGCTCGATTTGCTTGGTCATTTCAATATCAGAGGCACTCGGAGTTGGATCGCCGGAGGGGTGGTTATGCACCAAGATGAGAGCACATGCATTCAGTTCTAGGGCGCGCTTCACCACCTCGCGCGGATAGACAGGAACGTGGTCTACAGTGCCTTGGGCTTGGGCTTCATCGGCAATGAGTGTGTTTTTCCGGTCAAGGAAAAAGACGCGAAACTGCTCGGTCTCGCGGTGTGCCATGGCGGTCTGACAGTATTCAAGAAGGGCATTCCATGAAGAAATAACCGGGCGATGCATGACGCGCGCCCGGGCCAAACGGCGGGCCGCTGCTTCGACAATCTTTAATTCCAAGATGACCGCGTCACCTACCCCATGCTCTTGGCTCAGGCGCGCCGAGGGGGCGGTTATCACACCGTTGAAATCACCAAAGCGGTCAAGCAGTCGCCGTGCGAGTGGCTTGACGTCCTGACGAGGGATCGCTCGGAATAGGACCAGCTCGAGCATCTCGTAGTCGGGCATGGCGTCGGCACCACCGTCTAGGAAGCGATGACGCAAACGCTGACGATGGTCAGAAATATAGGAGGGCAAGCGGCCCTTTGCCAAAGCAGAAGGAATAGACGGAACGACAACAACCTCATCCGGCTCTGGCGCGGGGGAGGAGCGCGCAAAGAGCGGAAGCGGCGATTCGGAAAAGGCAGGATGCAAGGGTTTCATCCCAAGATCATGCCAAATGAATGCTTGAAAAAGCGTTAATGACTGCTGGGGTGGGGGCGAATTCGGTGCGCGGCGAGCGCTTCGTAATAAGGCATGGCCGCGTCGCAGAGACGGGCAAGCGGCGGTGTCAGTTCGGGGAGTGGGCCTTCCGGACCGGAAAATCCGGTTGAGGCGTGAATGGCTCCATACCAATGCGACGCCCAAACGCCGTCTTCTGGACGCCCACCTTTTGGCCATGAGAGCATGGCCGGGTCAAACTCTAGGCCGAGCGCCGCGCAAAGCTTGCCAAGCATCGCTGCCGGATCATCCCGAATATCAGCGCTGTCGATCACGGTACCGCCAATTCTATCAAAGAGTGCCGATTGCTGCGGATAACCGAGATCCTCCAACGTCATTTCTGCGCGTTTTTCACCGTATGAAGCGATCACGCGGGCAGGATGGCGCAAGAGGTGAACGTTTGTGCAATGCGCGGCCCATTCTAGGGGGAAACCCGGGATCATATGGTGCGGCATATGTTTCATATAGAGGTGCGGTTTATCGCCGGGAATAGGCCCAAGACATGCTTGGGCCACTTGTGTTGGGTCGCATGCATGCACGCCGATGATTTCCGCTGCCATCGGGTGATCAGAGCCTGTTTTAGCCAAATATGGCGCATAAAACGGCTCGTCCATGACAGCGAAGTCAGACCTTTGGGCAAAGGCATACATCATGGCGGTAGAGAGGTTTCGTGGCCCGGACCACATCGCGATCCGCATTTCAGGCTCCCACCAAGCTCTTGTAAAGGGCGCGCAGGCGTTCAGTCATAGGCCCCATTTTGCCCGTTCCGATTTGACGGCCATCAATGCTGCCTACCGGGGTTTGCGCGCCAAAAGTCCCAGTCAGGAAGGCTTCATCAGCGGAGTAGGTATCCACGAGCGAAAAATTGCGCTCGAAAACAGGGATCTCATTTGCTCGACAAAGGTCGATGACCTTTTGGCGCGTGATGCCGTTCATGCAGTAATCGCCTGTGGATGTCCAAACCGCGCCCTTACGTACGATGAAGAAATTGCAGGCGTTCGTCGTGTTCACAAAGCCATGCACGTCAAGCATCAAGGCTTCGTCAGCGCCCGCCTTTTCAGCGGCGATGCAGGCAAGAATGCAGTTGAGTTTGGAGTGGCTGTTGAGCTTGGGGTCTTGGGTCATGGGTAGTCCACGCTGGTGGGGGACCGTTGCAAGGCGAATGGGTCGCGGAATTTTGGGGAGTGAGTGCTCCATAATGATGACAACAGTTGGGCCTTGGCGGCTGAGAGAGGGGTGCTGGAACGGGCGCGTTTTCACGCCTCTGGTAACCATGAGGCGGCAATGGGCGTCGGTGATCATCTGGTTTGCTGTTTGTGTCTCTATTACAGCTGAAATCACCTGATTTTTGGACATACAAATATCTAGGTCTATCGCTTTTGCGGCTTCGAAAAGTCGGTCAATATGTTCCTCAATGAAGGACCATTTGCCATTATAGAGACGGATCCCTTCCCACACACCATCGCCCAACATGAACCCTGAATCATAAACGCTGACCAGGGCCTCAGCCTTGGGCTTGAGCGCGCCATTTACCCAAATCAGAATGCTTTCGTTTCGCGCGTCTTCTTCGGCTTGGTGGGTTGTGATGTGATCGACCATCTGTGCCTCCTGTTTGATCCAGACGCTAGCCTGTGCCTCACGGAGTGTCACCTGTCTGTGAAACGGCGTTTCAGGGGCTTTGTCTGGACCGCGATGCAGCGCAGTCTGCGCGTGAAAGCGGAGGGTATGAAATGCAGAAGACCAAGACTTGGACGCTTCTTTTGCTCATTGTTTTGGGCTTTTGGGCAAAGGCTCATCCAGCGAAAGCGGCTGAGAACGTTTTGACTGTCGCTGGCGGATGTTTTTGGTGCGTCGAATCAGACTTTGAAGGCGTGTCAGGGGTGTTGGAGGTTGTCTCTGGCTACACCGGGGGCGCATCGAAGAACCCTAGCTATAAACAAGTTTCCGCAGGCGGCTCTGGGCATTACGAGGCGGTTCAAATCCGGTTCAATCCGAGCAAGATAAGCAAAGAAGAGCTTTTACGGCTGTTTTTCCGGTCGGTCGATCCAACTGATGCGGGCGGGCAGTTTTGCGACCGTGGAGACAGCTATAGAACAGCGATTTTCGTCTCTGATTCAGCGGAAAAGCAGCTTGCTGAAAAGGCAAAGTCCGAGGCGGAAGCTGCGCTGCGGAAGCGTGTTGTGACACCTGTTTTGATGGCTGGCACGTTTTGGAAAGCAGAGGATTACCACCAAGACTATTATAAGGGCTCCAAAGTAGTGATCACGCGATTTGGACCAGTGAAGCAATCGACCGCCTATAAGAAATACCGCGAAGCCTGTGGCCGGGATCAGCGCGTAAAGGCACTATGGGGGAAAGAGGCGGTGTTTGCCCATTAATTGGGAAAAACATCGACTTCTGCACGAGAGGGTATGGCGGAAGCGGTACCAAATCGCGTCACCTTGAGGGCGGCAGCGCGAGACGCCATGATCATCGCGGCCTCGGGCGATAAGCCCGCGGCAAGAGACGCGGCCAAGTATCCTGTGAAAGTATCCCCAGCCCCTGTGGTGTCGACGGGCTCTACGATAAAGGCTGGCGTATCAAAGGACTGTGTGTTGCTTTGCCAGACCGCGCCGTTCGCACCGCGCGTTGTGACAACCGTAACGCTCGCGGGGATTTTCGCCTGAGATTGGTGGAGCTGATGCGCCTCAATCTCGTTGAGAATAATCATTGATAGGTAAGGAAGGACGGCTTTTGTTGCCTCGGCATCAAAGGGTGCTGCCGAATAGATGACGTAAAGCCCTTTTTGGTGGCCAAGCGCAGCGGCTTCGACCTGAAGGTTGGTTTCGTTTTGAAGCAAAAGAAAGTCAGTTGGCGCCGCCCCGCTCAAAGCCTCTTCTAGATTCGATTTCTTGAACGAATGATTCGCGCCCGGAAAAATGGTGATCGCATTTTCGCCATACGCGTCGATTGTGATGATAGCGTGACCCGTGGGCGTGTCGGTTTCGGTGATGAACCGAGTGTTTACGCCGTAGTCTGACAGGCGCGTTTTTGCCCATTTTCCATCGGCACCAATCTGGCCGATATGCGAGACAGATGCGCCCGCACGGGCTGCCGCGACCGATTGATTGGCACCTTTGCCACCAAGATCGGCGGAATACTCCCGCGCCGCAATGGTTTCACCCGGCGCGGGAATGTGATCGACGCGATAGGCGTGATCGATATTGATCGATCCGAAGGACCAGATCGCCGGCATTTGATTATCCGATCTTGTTCGCAGCCAAAACGGCCATGTTCAAAATGTCATTGACCGTTGCGGATGTTGAACAAATCTGGATCGACTTGTCGACACCAGCGAGGATCGGACCAATAACGGTAGCACCACCCATTTCCTGCATGAGCTTGACCGAAATCGAGGCCGAGTGCCGCGCCGGGACGATCAAGATATTGGCCGGACCTGAGAGGCGCTGAAACGGATAGTTGGCCTGCGCGCGGGGATTGAGCGCAACGTCGACTGTCATTTCACCTTCAAACTCAAAATTGACGCCGCGCCGTTCAAGAACCGCTGGCGCGAGTGCCATTTTTGTCGCCCGCTCCGAGACCGGGTAACCGAAGGTGGAGAATGAAACAAAGGCAACGCGCGGATCCAGACCAAAATGGCGCGCAACATCAGCCGCACGTTCAGCAATGGTCGCAAGGTCTTCTTCGTCTGGCCATTCCTGCACCAGCGTATCACCGATCAATACGATCCGGCCCTTGTGAAGAAGGGCGGTAATGCCTGCTGCGCCATGGGCCGAATCCGCGTCGAAAACATGGTTCATCAATCCAAGAACATAGGCGGATTTACGCGTAGCCCCAGTCACCAAACCATCGCCTTGGCCATGCGCGAGCATCAAGGCGGAAAACACGTGGCGGTCGCGAGCGGCGAGACGATGGACGTCGTGACGGTCAAAACCTTTGCGCTGCAGACGGTTGTAGAGAAAATCTTTGTAAGTATTCAGATGCCGCGTGTTGGCGGCATTCACCACCTCCAACTCGCGCACGGCGTCTCCGAGACCTTCGGCCTCCAGCTTTTCTCGAACGTCGGATTCGCGGCCCACAACGAGCGCTTTGCCCAACCCGGAACGCTGATACTGCACCGCCGCTCGCAAAACGCGTGGGTCGTCTCCTTCGGCAAAGATCATTCGGGCTTGAGCCGAGCGCGCTCGGGCGTGGATACCCCGCAAAATCGATGCTGTCGGATCCATGCGGTGGCGCAAGGAAAGTTCATAGGCGTCCATATCAATGATCGGGCGTCGCGCCGCACCGGTTTCCATACATGCGCGTGCTACGGCTGGTGGAATCCGGTGAATAAGGCGGGGATCAAACGGTGTCGGAATGATATAGTCGCGTCCAAAGGTCAGCTTTCGGCCATAGGCCATCGCAACCTCGTCGGGCACATCTTCACGCGCGAGTTCGGCAAGCGCTTGGGCGCAGGCGATTTTCATCTCGTCGTTTATTGCACGAGCATGCACATCGAGAGCGCCGCGGAACAAATAGGGGAATCCCAGCACGTTGTTGACTTGGTTCGGGTAATCCGAGCGCCCCGTCGCGACGATGGCATCAGGGCGCACCTCATGCGCGTCCTCGGGGGTGATTTCCGGATCTGGGTTGGCCATGGCAAAGATCACTGGATTATCAGCCATGCTCTGCACCATTTCTTGGGTGACCGCGCCTTTGGCCGAAACGCCAAGGAAAACGTCGGCGCCAACCATGGCTTCTTCGAGTGAGCGCGCGTCCGTTTTTGCCGCATGCGCGGACTTCCATTGGTTCATCCCCTCGGTGCGTCCTTGGTAGATGGTGCCTTTGGTGTCGCAGAGGATGCAATTGTCATGGCGCGCGCCCATCCGCTTCAAAAGCTCGATACAGGCAATTCCTGCGGCACCTGCGCCATTCACGACAATACGAACTTCGTCGATTTTCTTACCGGAGAGATGCAGCGCGTTGATGAGGCCGGCAGCACAAATCACAGCTGTGCCGTGCTGATCATCGTGAAACACGGGGATGTCCATCAGCTCCTTGAGACGGCTTTCGATGATGAAGCACTCGGGCGCTTTGATATCTTCGAGATTGATGCCGCCAAAAGTCGGCCCCATCAGCTTGACGGCTTGAATGATCTCGTCGGGGTCTTCGGTGTCGAGCTCAATGTCGATAGAGTTCACATCAGCGAAACGCTTGAAGAGAACTGACTTCCCTTCCATCACGGGCTTTGAGGCCAGCGCGCCAAGGTTGCCAAGGCCCAGCACCGCTGTACCGTTTGAAATGACGGCCACAAGGTTGCCCTTGTTTGTGTAATCATAGGCTGTTTCGGGCGATTTATGGATCTCTTCACAGGGCACCGCGACGCCGGGTGAATAGGCCAAGGAGAGGTCCCGTTGGGTTGTCATTGGGACTGTTGCCTGCACCTCCCACTTGCCTGGGGTGGGTTCGAGATGGAATTGCAGGGCTTCTTCGCGGGTATATTTTAACTTGGACATTTGGGGCGGCTCTCCTTCCGGCTTAAGTCTCATACATGCGGAGTGGCTGTGGCTCAACGGGGAAGCGTTTTCGCCTTTCGCCGCAGGGGCGGGATTTGTAAGGTCTTGCTGGGGTCAGGGGAGTGGATTGTGAACGACACCGTCACGCCGATGATGGCGCAATATCTTGAGATCAAGGCGCAGAACCCGGAAGCCCTGCTGTTTTACCGGATGGGCGACTTCTATGAGATGTTCTTTGATGATGCCGTCGCGGCGTCTGCGGCGCTCGATATCGCGCTGACAAAGCGGGGGCTGCACTTGGGCGAGGATATTCCCATGTGTGGCGTGCCAGTTCACGCAGCAGAGGGCTATTTACTAACGCTGATCCGCAAGGGTTTTCGCGTGGCGATTGCCGAACAGATGGAGGATCCTGCCGAAGCGAAGAAGCGAGGATCAAAGTCTGTCGTAAGGCGCGACGTCGTTCGATTGGTGACGCCCGGCACGTTGACCGAAGAAAGCTTGCTGGAGGCGCGCCGACACAATTTCCTGGCGGCCTATAGTCTGGTTCGCGATGAGGGCGCATTGGCTTGGGTGGATATCTCGACGGGAGCATTCCACGTGACGCCTTTGCCACTTGCCCTGCTTGGGCCGGAACTGGCGAGGCTCATGCCATCTGAGGTGGTTCTGAGCGAGAGCGCAGAGGCTGATTTGGCTGATTTAGTAACTGAATTTGGGGCAGCAGTTACGCCATTAGCGCGCTCTTCATTTGACTCGACCAATAGTGAGCGGCGGCTGTGCGGGCTATTCGAAGTGGCCTCACTCGAACCATTCGGTGCGTTTGGCCGTGCTGAGATCAGCGCAATGGGCGCAATCGTCGACTATCTGGATCTGACACAACGCGGGAAACTGCCGTTGCTTCGGCCACCCATCCGTGAAGCGGAAGGTGGATTAATGCAGATTGACGCCGCAACTCGGCGAAATCTCGAAATTACACACTCGATGAACGGAGGCCGGAACGGATCGCTGCTTGCTGCTATTGATCGCACTGTAACGGCAGCTGGTGCGCGGCTGCTGGAACGTCGAGTTTCCTCGCCGAGCCGAGATGTTGAGACGGTCAGCGAAAGGCATGACGCGATTGATTTTATGGTGGAACAGAGTCGTTTGGCTGGCGATTTGCGCGATGCCTTGCGCCGTGTTCCTGATCTGGATCGCGCTCTTTCTCGGCTTTCTCTAGAACGTGGCGGCCCACGAGACTTGGCCGCAATTCGTAATGGCTTGGTCCAAGCAGACCTTATTTCTAAGAACCTAAATGGGGAATTGCCGCACCTCTTGGCGACCGCTGCCAAAGATTTTGTTGGGCATGACGGCCTGATCACGCTGTTTGAAGAAGCCTTGACAGCCGAACCGCCGCTTTTGGTGCGAGACGGCGGCTTTGTTGCGTCAGGGTTTGATGCCGAACTAGATGAAATGCGCCAGCTTCGTGACGAAGGGCGCAGCGTAATCGCCAAGATGCAGCAGGAATATGCGGATGAGGCGGGTGTTTCCTCGTTGAAAATAAAGCATAATAATGTGCTGGGCTACTTTATTGAAGTGACCTCTGCTCATTCAGATAAGTTCTTGGCACCCCCGCTGAATGAGCGGTTTAAGCATCGGCAGACCACAGCCAACCAGTTGCGCTTTACCACTCCAGAATTGGGCGAGATGGAGACCCGTATCCTAAATGCTGGTGGGCGGGCGCTGGATATCGAGAAGCGGATATTTGAGAGCCTGCGGCTAGAAGTTTTGACCAGCGCGGCGCGGATAAACGCGACATCACGAGCGTTAGCGGAGTTTGATCTTGCAGCGGCGCTTGCTGATTTGAGTCGGGGTGAGGGATGGGTGAGGCCCGTTGTAGATGGCTCGCGTCGACTACACATCGTTGGAGGACGGCACCCCGTCGTTGAGCAGGCGCTTCGCAAGCAGGGCGAAAGCTTTGTTGCAAACGATTCTGATTTGGGAGGTGGCAAAGATGTTTGGTTGCTCACTGGCCCCAACATGGCAGGTAAATCCACCTTTCTTCGCCAAAATGCGCTTATTGCGATATTGGCACAGATTGGAAGCCACGTGCCTGCAGAGAGCGCACATATTGGAATTGTAAGCCAATTGTTCAGTCGCGTTGGTGCCAGCGACGATCTCGCGCGGGGGCGGTCAACCTTTATGGTGGAGATGGTTGAAACCGCAGCCATCCTCAATCAAGCGGATGCCCGCGCGCTGGTGATTCTAGATGAAATCGGGCGGGGCACTGCCACCTATGACGGTTTGTCGATTGCTTGGGCGACGCTGGAGCATCTGCACGATGTGAATGGCTGTCGAGCGCTCTTTGCCACGCATTATCACGAAATGACGGCGCTGGCGGGCAAACTTGCGCGGGTGGATAATGCGACTGTGACGGTTCGAGAGCACGCAGGTGACGTGATCTTTTTGCACGAGGTGCGTAAGGGAGCGGCGGATCGAAGCTACGGCGTGCAAGTGGCCCGCCTCGCCGGGCTGCCAAGCGCGGTGATTGCGCGGGCGAAAGTGGTGTTAGAGGCCTTGGAAAAGGGAGAGCGGGAGGGCGGAAAGCGATCCGTTCTAATCGATGATCTTCCGCTTTTTGCCGCGAGTGCGCCGATCGTCACGAAAAAGGCTGTGCCTGCGGTTTCGGAAGTAGAGACGCGATTGAAGAGCATCCATCCCGATGAATTGACGCCCAGAGAGGCTTTGGCGGCTCTGTACGAATTGCGGGATTTGTTAAAAGACTAGGCAGCGCGGCGCACCGCCTAGTCACTGACGTCGTTAGTTTGACGGCATAGACGAAACGCCGACCTGAGCGGGTCGTAGAAGTCGGTCGTGAAGCATAAAGCCCTCGGCGGCGATTTGAACGATATCTCCGGCCTTCGTTCCAGGAACAGGCGCTTCAAACATTGCCTGATGATGGAGCGGATCAAAGACGTCGCCAACTTGGGGCGCAATGATTGTAATTCCGTGCTTTGCGAAAATATTCAAAAGCTCGCGCATCGTGAGCTCAATACCCTCGAGCAGAGGGCCAAAAGCGGCACGCTGATCGTCCGTCGCCGCATCCAGCGCGCGCTTCATATTGTCATACACCGGAAGCATATCGCGGGCGAGTTTGGAGCCGCCATAGTTTTCAGCCTCGCGGCGATCTCGGTCTGCTCGCTTGCGGCTGTTTTCAGCATCGGCGAGTGCGCGCATCCAGCGATCTTTATATTCGTTCCGCTCGGCGCGTAGCGCATCAATCTCGGCTTCGCCCGATCCGATCTCTTCTTCGAATCCCGCGTTTTCCTCTGCTTCGGCATCTAACAGATCGTCCAGAAACTGTGGTTCTTTTTCGCGCTTTGCCATGCTCATCACCTCTCGCTACGGTCACCGATCATCCGCCCCACAAGTTGGGCTGTGTAGTCCACAATTGGAACGATCCGACCATAGTTCAGTCGAGTTGGCCCAATCACGCCCACGGCGCCGATGATCTTTCGGTCAGCGTTCATATATGGAGAAACCACCAGAGAGGAACCCGAAAGTGAGAAAAGTTTGTTCTCTGACCCAATGAAAATCCGTACGCCGTCGCCTTTGTCTGTCAATTCCAAGAAATCTGCGATGTCACGCTTGCGTTCAAGGTCGTCGAACAGCGTTCTGATGCGCTCCAGGTCTTGTTGGTTGCTCTCGGGGTTGAGCAAGTTGGACCGTCCGCGCACGATGAGGCGCTCGTGGCGGTCCCCTTCATTTTCCCAAATGGCGAGGCCTGATTCGATCAAGTCCTGCGCCAGAACATCTATTTCTTGGCGACGTTTGAGAATTTCGCTTTTCATGGCAAGGCGAACTTCGCTGATGGTCTTGCCTTCGACCAACGCATTTAGAAAATTTGCGGCTTCGCGCATGGAGGATGGGGTTTGCCCAAGCGGAGGTGTGAAAATGCGGTTCTCAACGTGACCGTCCGCGAAGACCAAAACCACCAGAGCACGGTCCGGAGCAAGGCTTACGAATTCCACATGGCGAATGGGCGCTTCGTGTTTGGGGGTCAAAACCAGCGAAGCGCCACGTGTCACGCCAGAAAGCGCCGCGCCAACACGATCCAGCAACGAGGACACATCCGAAGCGTTTGACCCCAGCGTTTCGTCGATTTTGGCCCGGTCATCGGCATCGGGCGGCGAAACTTCAAGCAAGGAGTCGACAAACAACCTGAGACCCAATTGCGTTGGGATTCGGCCGGCGGAAATATGAGGCGATCCGAGAAGGCCCAGATACTCGAGATCCTGCATTACATTTCGAATTGTTGCCGCGCTAACGCTCTCGCTCATACTGCGCGTCAAGGTGCGGCTGCCCACGGGGTCGCCGGAATGAATATAGCCCTCAACCACTCTGCGAAACACTTCGCGCGAGCGATCATTCATTTCATTCAAGATGTTCGGGCCGTCAGTCATAAGCGAACTCCTGTCAGAGTCATTAAAGAGCAAGACGACTCGAGGTCAATCAGACTTGCGCCCGAGGATAAGCGCCCTGTATCCCCTTAGAAAAGGAAAGGATCTACTTATGCGGCCTTCAGGAAGAAAATTGGATGAAATGCGGCGCGTTTCCATTGAAACTGGTGTGACGAAGCACGCGGAAGGCTCTTGCCTGATCAAAGTGGGCGATACGCATGTTCTGTGCACCGCTACGCTGGAAGAGCGCGTGCCGCCTTTTGTCAAAGGCACTGGCCTTGGCTGGGTGACTGCAGAGTATGGCATGCTTCCCCGCTCGACCACGAGCCGGATGCGGCGAGAGGCCGCGTCCGGAAAACAGGGCGGACGGACTGTGGAAATTCAACGCCTGATTGGTCGCTCGCTGCGCGCTGGTGTGGATCGGGTATCACTGGGCGAGCGTCAGATCACTGTTGATTGTGATGTCTTGCAAGCTGACGGTGGAACACGTTGTGCGTCGATCACGGGCGGTTGGGTTGCGCTTCGGTTGGCCGTGAACAAGCTGATGAAGTCTGGCGCTATCGTCACTAATCCGCTGGAATATCCTGTCGCAGCGGTTTCCTGTGGCATCTATGCCGGGCAACCCGTTCTTGATCTGGATTACCCGGAAGACAGTGAAGCAGGTGTTGATGGCAACTTCGTGATGCTTGGGAATGGCAGCTTGATCGAAGTTCAAATGTCGGCGGAAGGATCAACTTTTTCACGCGCTCAAATGGAGGATCTACTTGGCTTGGCGGAAAAGGGCGTAAATGAGCTCGTTCAGGCACAAATGGCAGCGGTCAATGCGTAAACTTGAGGGCGGACGTCTGGTGGTTGCGACCCATAATCAAGGGAAGCTTGAGGAGATTGTCGATCTCCTCAAGCCTTTTGGGGTGCAGATTTCGGGTGCGGCAGAGCTTGGCCTTGCTGAACCACCGGAAACAGGGAACACGTTTGTCGAGAACGCACGGATCAAAGCCCATGCGGCCGCAAAGGCGACCGGACTTCCATCGCTGTCGGACGATAGCGGCATTGAGATTGACGCATTAGATGGTGCTCCGGGGGTTTATACTGCGGATTGGGCCGAAACAGAGACTGGTCGAGATTTTCTGATGGCCATGAGGGTGACGCACTCCAAGCTTGTTGCAAGTCAAAAACCTTTGCCGTGGACATCGAGATTTTGCTGCACTTTGGTGCTTGCATGGCCAGATGGCCATGACGAGGTTTTTCCCGGGGTGATGGAGGGTCAAATTGTTTGGCCGATGCGGGGCGATCAAGGCCATGGATATGACCCGATCTTTCAGCCGCAAGGATATAGCCAGACATTCGGTGAAATGGATCGATGGGAAAAGAACAAGATCAGCCACAGAGCAGACGCATTTGCAAAGTTTGTGAAGGGCTGCTTTGACTGAGGATTGGCAAAACGGAGGCTTTGCGGTTTACGTGCATTGGCCTTTTTGCACGGCAAAATGCCCGTATTGTGATTTCAATAGCCATGTGTCGCGCTCAATTGATCAAAAAAAATGGTTGAGCGCCTACCTTCGGGAAATTGACCGCTACGCCGCAGAAGTGCCCGGCAGAGCGTTGACGTCGATTTTCTTTGGCGGAGGAACTCCTTCACTTATGGATCCCGACGTCGTGGCCGCTATCATCGATCGGATTCGTAGCCACTGGAGCGCGTCAAACTCTCTTGAGATTACGCTTGAGGCCAACCCCGGATCAGTAGAGGCTGGCCGGTTCCGCGCTTATGCTGAAGGTGGCGTCAATAGAATTTCTATGGGAATACAAGCGCTTAACGATAGGGACTTGGCGCGCCTTGGGAGGATTCATTCCGCATCCGAAGCGAAGGCGGCGTTTGATGTCGCAAGACAGGCATTTGACCGCGTGAGCTTTGACCTGATCTATGCACGTCAGGAGCAAACGGTCGGGGAGTGGCGTCAGGAGCTCGAGGAGGCGCTTGCGATGGCAATTGATCACCTCTCACTCTATCAGCTGACCATCGAAGAGGGCACGGCATTTGGCGATCGGTATAGGGCTGGCAAACTCCGCGGGCTTCCCGAAGAAGATATATCCGTAGAAATGTTTCACGTGACACAAGACCTTTGTGCCGCTGCGGGAATGGACGCCTACGAGATATCAAATCATGCACGACCCGGCGCTCAGTCGCTGCATAATTTGGTCTATTGGAATTACGGTGACTATGTGGGGATTGGACCCGGTGCTCATGGTCGGTTAACACTATCTGGACAAAAGTTTGCAACCGAAGCGATACGCCAGCCCGGGGCATGGCTTAAGGCAGCGGAAGCCGGGGCCACGGAAACAGTGCGAGACGCGCTAAACAATGATGATATGGCCAGTGAAATGTTGCTCATGGGGCTGCGGCTCAGGGATGGGATCGACCCAGCAAGGTATCAACGACTCAAAGGCAAGTCGCTCAACAGCCAAAAGCTATCCTATTTAGGTGAATTGGGCATGGTCGAGCTTGGGGACTATGGAATTCGCGCTACATCGAAGGGTCGTGTGCTTTTGAATTCCGTTATCGCGGAGCTTTTGGAGGACTAGGTGAAGGTTTTCTGGGCGGTATTTGGGTTGCTGAGCTTGGGTCTTGGTATGATCGGGGTGGTTATGCCATTATTGCCGACTGTTCCGTTCCTTTTGCTCGCGGCATTCTGTTTTGCGCGATCGTCAGAAAAGCTTCATTATTGGCTCATGAGCCATCCAACCCTTGGCCCGCCAATCCAGCAGTGGCAACAGAACGGTGCGATCAATAGAGGGGCGAAACGCCTTGCGACGCTTTCTATTGGCATTGTGTTTATGATTTCCCTCTTGATTGGCCTGCGTTGGGAAATACTTGTCATTCAGGCCGTAACGCTCTGTTTGGTAATGGTTTTTATTTGGTCTAGGCCTAACGGCTAGCAGAAAGCAAACGACAGAGTTCGTCGAGCTCATCTAGCGATTTATACCGGACCAAAATTGAGCCGTCTTCTCGCCCAGAAGAGTGGGCGATCTCGACTTGCATCTTTAGTGCTGCCGAAAGATCAGCCTCTAACGCACGTGTATCGGCGTCTTTGCTGCCGAGTGTCCGACCTTTTTTACCACCCTCGTTGAAGATGTTCGTGACAGGTTTTTTGACCAGTCTCTCGGTTTCCCGAACAGACAAGCCATCCTTGATCACCTTATGTGCCGTTTGAATAGGGTTTTCGGACGGAACCAAAGCCCGCGCGTGCCCAGCTGAAAGCCGGCCCTCGCGAACATGAGTCACGACCTCCTCTGGCAACGTGAGAAGTCGCAGGAGATTTGCGATATGGCTACGACTTTTTCCAATCGCATCAGAGAGGCGTTCCTGAGTGTGCCCGAACTTATCCATGAGTTGCCTGTAACCCACTGCCTCCTCAATGGCATTCAGATCCGCCCGCTGGACGTTTTCGATGATGGCTATTTCAAGAACTTCAAGGTCGTCAAATTCGCGAACGATAACAGGAATAGAATGCTGATTTGCAATCTGGGACGCCCGCCACCGCCGCTCACCAGCAACAATTTCAAACTCTCCTTCACGCCCAGGACGAGGGCGGACGATCAGCGGCTGCAAAACACCTTTTTCTCGAATAGATTCAGAGAGTTCGTTGAGCGCTTCTTCCGAGAAATTGCGCCGCGGCTGTACGGGATTCGGAAAAACCTTATCGATAGGCACATGCATGTCAGGCCGTTTGAGCGCTGGGCCCTCGGCAGCAGCGACGGTCACATCCGCCATCAACGCGGACAAGCCGCGACCCAAGCCGCGTTTTTTCGGTGTTTCACTCACTTGGCTTCTCCTGCTACGGCGGTTAGCTCTGGGTATCGGCGCATGACTTCTTTGGCGAGTTCGATATACGCCAGAGCGCCCTTTGATTGCGGATCATACTCGAGAACTGGCATGGCGTAAGACGGAGATTCACTCACCCGCACATTTCGCGGAATCACCGTCCGAAAAACGAGATCGCCAAGGTTCTCGCGCGCATCTTTCTCAACCAACTGCGAGAGGTTGTTTCGAGCGTCATACATTGTGAGCACGACACCCTCTATGCGGAGCTTTGGATTTGCAGACTGCCGCACTTCGCGGATTGTCAGCATTAGCTGGCTAAGCCCCTCAAGCGCAAAAAATTCAGACTGAAGTGGTATTAGAACCGCATGCGCGGCCACCATGGCGTTCACAGTCAGAAGGTTTAATGAGGGAGGACAGTCTATCAGTATGAAATCAAAAGCAAAGCTGTCCATAGCATGCTGACGAAGCGCGTCGTGCAGCATAAAGCTTCGTTTTTCATTTGCCACCAACTCCATGTCTGCCGAAGAGAGATCGACCGTCGCGGGAATGATGCACACGCCTTCTGTTCGCGTAGAAAGAATTGCCTCATTAAGATCAACCCCCTCCAAAATAAGCTCATATGTGGTTAGTTGACGTTCATCAGGCTCGATACCCAGACCTGTGGACGCGTTTCCCTGAGGGTCAAGGTCCACGATCAACACTCGCATACCGTGAGCCGCGAGGCTGGCGCCAAGGTTTATGGTGGTCGTTGTCTTTCCAACGCCGCCTTTTTGGTTTGCCACAGCAATTATCCGGGGCTGGCTGGTTCGAGTTGGGTCAGACACTGCGAATATTCCTAATCTTCAATAAAACACCCGATGGATCCGTTTTGCTCTTAATCACTTCATGATCGAAATTCCACGCCTTCTGTGCGGCGGCCAACTCTTTCTGCCAAGTTAACCCCTTGGGAAAAACAGCGACGCCATTTTGATGAAGATGGGCGACCGTAAACCGCAGAAGCGTTGGCAAATCTGACAATGCCCGAGCAGACAGCACATCGGCTGCTAAAAAGTTCGTGTTTTCAATCCTCTCCGCTCTCACATCAGCGGAAACGGCCGTTTCTCGAAGAACTGTACGAAGAAAAACGGCCTTTCTTTGATCACTCTCTACAAGAGTAACTTTTTTTCCGTTACCGTCTTCTGCACGTAAAATTGCCACGACCAACCCAGGAAAGCCGCCGCCCGAGCCGATATCGGCCCAATGCCCGAAGTTTGGTTCGACAGCCCGAAAGACCTGCACACTATCAGCCATGTGTCGCTCTCTCAGGTCAGAAAGCGAATTTTTGGACACAAGATTTATCGACGGGTTCCACTTTTCTACAAGCGAAGCAAATATCTCAAGGCGCTCTTTTGTTTCACGTGAAACATCCAAATCCATCACGCCGAACGCTCCCGCTCGGCCTGCTTAAGTTTGGCCAGAAGTAACGTCAAAGCAGCAGGCGTTATACCATCCACCTTCGCCGCCTGAGCCAGGTTCGCCGGTCGAGCACGACCCAGTTTAATTTTGAGCTCATTCGAAAGGCCGTCGATGCCGTTATACGAAAAAGACGATGGGATTTCATGTAGTTCATCGCGTTTAAGAGATTCCACATCACGCTTCTGGCGATCTATATAGTTGGCGTAGAGGGCGTCTTTGGCCAACTGGCTGCGGCTCTCTTCGTCAATTTGCGCGAAACTCGCATCCAGCTTCAGAAGGGCATGAAAACTTGCCTCTGGTAGCGCCAACAGCTGCAGCGCCGAGCGCTTCGGCCCGTCAACATTCACGTCAAACCCTGCATTTGAAGCTTCACGCGCAGAGAACGCGGCATTTTCAAGCAATTCCCTGCCTTGATCGAGGCGCTCAATTTTTGCGCCGAAAGCCCGCTCTCGTTCCTCGCCAACACACCCGAGCTTAATTCCAAGCGGCGTTAAACGCTGATCCGCGTTGTCGGCGCGCAGCGACAGCCGAAACTCGGCACGGGATGTAAACATGCGGTAGGGCTCGACGACACCGCGAGAAGTCAGGTCGTCGATCATCACGCCAATATAGCTATCGGAACGAGAGAACGTTATAGGCGCCAAACGCTTAGCCTCGCTCGCCGCATTCAAACCAGCGACCAAGCCCTGTGCCGCGGCCTCTTCATACCCAGTGGTGCCATTAATCTGGCCCGCCAAAAACAAACCAGGCACGCCTTTGACAGCCAGGCGCAGATCAAGCGCCGTTGGATCGATGTAATCGTATTCAATCGCGTATCCCGGCTGCAGGATGACCGCAGCCTCGAGGCCTTTCATGGAGTGCACATAGTCATTTTGAACATCAACAGGGAGTGACGTCGAGATACCGTTTGGATAGATCGTGTGATCATCAAGGCCTTCGGGCTCCAAGAAGATCTGATGACTTTCCTTATCCGAAAATCGAACCACCTTGTCTTCGATTGATGGGCAATATCGCGGACCAACGCCCTCTATATGTCCACCATACATAGCAGAGCGCCCTAGATTTTCCCTAATAATATCATGAGTTTGTGCGTTTGTATGTGTAATGCCGCAGGAGATTTGACGAACTGTTGGTGCCTTTGAAAGGAAGGAGAAAAGCGACGGCTCATCATCAGCGGGCTGGCTCTCGAGAGAGGACCAGTCGATTGTCCGGCCATCCAATCTTGGTGGTGTGCCTGTTTTGAGGCGACCCATTGGGAGGCCAAAACCATCCATCCTCTCTGCGAGTTTGACCGACGGGCGATCCCCCATCCGGCCCCCTGGTTGACGCTGGTCACCAATATGAATGACGCCACGCAAAAAAGTCCCCGTCGTCAAGACAACAGCGCGCGCCATGACCTCCGAGCCATCCGCCAAAAGCACGCCCGCCACGCTTTCGCCGCTCATCACAAAATCGACCGCCTCACCCTCCAAAATCGACAAATTTGGTTGCGAGACAGTCTCTGCAAGTATCGCTTCACGATAGAGCTTGCGATCAGATTGGGTTCGAGGGCCTTGGACTGCTGGCCCTTTGCGTCGATTAAGCAAACGAAACTGAATCCCTGACCTGTCAGCGACACGCGCCATGACACCATCCAGCGCATCAATTTCGCGAACAAGATGCCCTTTTCCCAAGCCGCCAATTGCCGGATTGCACGACATGACACCAATACCAGACCGAGAAAGGGTGATTAGCGCTGTGGCTGCTCCCATTCGAGCAGAGGCATGAGCCGCTTCTGTCCCAGCATGCCCGCCACCGATTACCACTACATCAAAACTATGTTTCACGTGAAACATCCCCTATTTTCCGATGCAAAAGCTGGAAAAAATCTCATCCAACAAGTTCTCGACATCGACCCGCCCAACCAGCTGGTCAAGACTGCGCGTCGCGGATCGAAGTTCCTCCGCAACGAAATCGGCCGCGTCCGAACCCAGAAGTAAGCTCTCCGCCTTCAAAAGAAAAGATAGCGCCTTCTCAATCGCAAGCCTATGTCGAAGCCGCGAAGCGATGCTTGCGGACGCGGACTTATCCAGCAATTTGCTGCGAAGCGCCTCAACAAGCTGGTCCAAACCGTGACCGGAAAGGCCGGATACCGCCCCCGTCTTGTCAGACAGCAAATCGGCCTTGGACCTAAGAACAATGTCCCCTGCCATAGGGGAAAACACCGGCTCACCAGAACCGTCTACGAGGAAAACGCGAATGTCGGCCTCGAAAGCACGCTTCTTGGCGCGCTCAATTCCGATACTCTCTACATAATCAGTTGTGTCGCGTATCCCTGCGGTATCCAAAAGCGTGACCGGCAGCCCACCGATATCCATTCTGACTTCTATCACATCTCGAGTCGTTCCGGCATATTCCGACGTTATGGCCGCATCGCGCCCGGCCAAAGCGTTCAGGAGCGTGGATTTTCCGACATTTGGCGCACCAATAATAGCAACCTCAAAGCCTACACGGATCCGCTCTGCCGCGTTGGAGCCAGCAAGGTGAAATTCAAGATCAGACTTTACCCCACGCAACAACGATAGAACTTCCGGTGTCACATCAACCGGAACGTCTTCGTCCGCGAAATCGATCGTGGCCTCGACCAAAGCAGCCGCCCTGATGAGCAGCCGCCGCCAACGCTCTGTGTGATTGCCGATTTCACCAGACAGCACTCGCAAGGCTTGACGTCTTTGCGCTTCGGTTTCAGCTTCGATCAGATCGGCTAACCCCTCGACTTGCGCGAGGTCAATGCGGCCATTCTCAAGAGCACGCCGAGTGAATTCCCCTGCCTCTGCCAAACGCAGGCCATTAAATTGCCCTAGCTCACCGCAAACAGCGCCAATCACTGCTGTAGATCCATGGAGGTGAAACTCAACAATCGGTTCGCCTGTAAAGCTGGCATTTTGAGCAAAAGTAAGCACGAGTGCCTGATCAAGAACGTCGTTATTTGCCGCCCTCAATGTCCGGAGTGCGGAGCCGCGGGCCGGCGGCAACGCGCCAGCCATGGCTGTGCCCACGGCGAGCGCATCAGGGCCAGATATTCTAACGACTGCGACCCCAGCCTTGCCTGGGGCGCTGGCCAAGGCAAAGATTGTGTCCATCTCAGCCTCAGCTATTCATAGATTCGAAGAATTCGCCGTTTGTCTTTGTTTGCTTCAACTTGGAGATCAGGAACTCAATGGCGTCGGTTGTGCCCATTGGATTAAGGATACGACGCAGAACGAATGTTTTCTGTAGGTCTTTCGAGTTGACCAAGAGGTCTTCTTTCCGCGTGCCGGACTTAAGAATGTCCATAGCCGGGAACACACGCTTGTCAGCGACTTTCCGGTCCAGAACAATTTCAGAGTTACCCGTACCTTTGAATTCTTCGAAAATAACCTCGTCCATCCGGCTACCTGTGTCGATCAGAGCAGTTGCAATGATCGTAAGCGAGCCGCCTTCCTCGATATTTCTGGCAGCACCAAAGAAACGTTTTGGCCGTTGCAGCGCATTCGCGTCAACGCCACCAGTCAGGACTTTGCCGGAGGATGGCACCACAGTGTTATAAGCTCTACCAAGTCTTGTGATAGAATCGAGCAAGATCACTACATCTCGCTTGTGTTCTACGAGTCTCTTGGCCTTTTCGATCACCATCTCTGCAACGGCGACGTGGCGTGTCGCCGGCTCGTCGAAGGTGGAGGAAATAACTTCTCCCTTCACCGAACGCTGCATGTCCGTGACCTCTTCGGGACGCTCATCAATCAGCAGCACGATCAAATAGCATTCCGGATGATTGGTTTCGATAGAATGCGCGATATTTTGCAGCAACACCGTCTTACCCGTACGCGGCGGAGCAACGATTAGTGCGCGCTGGCCTTTGCCGATCGGCGCCACAAGGTCGATAATTCTGGCAGACCGATCTTTGATCGTCGGATCTTCGATCTCCATCTTCAACCGCTGATCAGGGTAAAGAGGTGTCAGGTTATCAAACGCAATCTTGTGACGCGCGCGCTCTGGGTCTTCGAAGTTTATCCGTTCTGCTGTTGTGAGGGCGAAATAACGCTCTTCACCCTCTGGCGCCTTAATTACACCCTCAATTGTGTCTCCTGTCCGCAGCGAAAACTGCCGGATCATATCTGGAGAGACGTAGATATCATCAGGGCCCGACAAATAGTTGGCTTCTGGCGAGCGCAAGAAGCCAAAGCCATCCTGCAAGACTTCCAGCACTCCATCGCCACCAATCACGCAATCTTCGGCCGCCATCTCTCGCAGGACCTGGAACATGATCTCGCCTTTTCGCATCGTCGAGGCGTTTTCGATTTCCAGTTCTTCTGCCATCGACAGGAGATCTTTGGCTGTCATCGCTTTCAGCTCTGAAAGATTCATCCGCTCCGGGATCTCAAAACCGCGGTCGTCTTCGATCATTTCAATGCTCATAATAACACCTAAGACCCCTGACGGGGCGTTTGTTCCGATAAATTAGCTGCGGGCTTCTCGGATGAGGGCCACGGTTCGGATACGGTGTGATGAACTGTGAGTCAATCGCGTGATCTGTACCTCTTAAAAATAAGAAATTTAAAGAAAGTAGATGATGATGATGTGTCACGGATTTCTGGGGATAATTCTCTTGTCCAAGAGTTATCCCGACGTTGATTAGTTTTGTCGCGATAAAGAGTATAAAGGAAAAAGTGACGCTAAATAACTGAAAAAAACAGTAAATTTCCGGGTTTGGTATAGATAACTCTGTGGATAGATCAATAAGAGCCGAGTTATTGGACAGGATAGGTTTATCCTTGTCCTCATAGGAGCGCTTTTTGGAAACCTTTGTGAAGGGCGTGGGTTTTCCACCGTCTTGCGGAACAGATCGGTTTTCCCCAGAAGTTTACGCTAGATACTCCCTCTCTTGTTCATAGGTTATCCACATGAAAAATTCTCTCATGTTGGCGTCGGGTTCGAAAATCCGGGCGCAAATGTTGAAAAATGCTGCTGTGGACTTTGAGGCGATTCTTCCTCGGATTGATGAAGAAATGATTAAGGCCGCGCTATTACATGAAGAGGCGAGCCCGCGAGATGTGGCAGATACTTTGGCGGAGATGAAAGCGCGCAAGGTCAGCGACAAGTATCCTGATCGCTTGGTGCTTGGATGTGATCAGGTGCTGGAGCATCGTGGCGCGATTTTCTCGAAACCGGGAACCCGGGAAGAAGCCCAAGAGCAGCTTCGAACGCTTCGAAATGATCGTCATGCGTTGCTATCTGCTGCTGTTGTTTGTCATGAGGGAAAGCCGATTTGGCGCCATGTCGGGGTTGTGCGGCTGAAGATGCGCGATTTCTCAGATGCATTCCTTGAAGATTATCTAGATCGCAACTGGCCTAGTATTGGCGATTCAGTTGGTGGCTATAAGCTGGAAGAGGAAGGCGTGAGATTGTTTTCCGCTGTTGAAGGTGATTATTTTACAGTGTTGGGGCTGCCATTACTGGAGCTTTTAAGCTGGTTGACGCTTCGGGGGGAGTTGCCGAGATGAGCCAAGATCGTATTCCGCTGGCAGGGGTTATTGGGTCTCCTGTGGCGCATTCCAAGTCACCGCGACTGCATATGCATTGGTTGAAGGCTCATGGTTTGCCCGGTCACTACATCCCGATGGATGTGGCAACAGATGATCTGGAAACAGCGCTTCGCACCTTGCCTCGCCTCGGTTTTGTGGGCGTCAATGTAACAATCCCACATAAAGAAGCGGTGATGAAAATTGCCGATCTGATCACGGATCGGGCGGCATTGATTGGGGCCGCAAATACGCTGATTTTCCGAAAGGACGGAAAGATCCACGCCGATAACACCGATGGATATGGATTTATCGAAAACCTAAAGCAGAACGCACCGGATTGGGCACCGAAGTCAGGCCCGGCTGCTGTGTTGGGGGCCGGAGGGGCGGCTCGTGCTGTTATATCTTCGCTGTTAGAGGTTGGTGTGCCGGAAATCCTTGTGGCCAACAGGACGCGCGCGCGATCCGACGCGCTGGTTCAAGATTTCGGTGCGCGCGTGACCGTTGTTGAGTGGGTGCAAGCAGGAAATATGCTTGAAGATGCGGCGACGGTGGTCAACACGACGAGCCTTGGGATGGTGGGAAAGCCGGAATTGCGCGTGCCCCTCGATGGGCTGCGACCGGGCCAGGTGGTGAACGATTTGGTCTATGCTCCGTTGCAAACGCGGTTCTTGCGCGAAGCACAAGAAGCTGGCTGCACTGTGGTTGATGGATTGGGCATGCTGCTTCACCAAGCGGTGCCTGCATTTGAGCGCTGGTTTGGTGTGAGACCAGACGTCGATGCCGCGACGCGAGCGGCTGTGTTGAGATGATCCTAGTTGGGCTAACAGGATCGATTGGAATGGGGAAATCCACGACAGCTAGGATTTTTGCCGAAGAAGGCTGTGCGGTGTGGGACGCAGATGCTGCAGTGCACCGGCTTTATGCGTCAGGCGGTCGGGCGGTGGAGCCGATTGCAGCGATTTATCCCTCGGCCATTGAAGCGGGAGCGGTAAGCCGCGCTCGGCTAAAGGAGATTATCGGGGCCGATCCAAGTGCGTTGCCCCGCATAGCATCTGTGGTGCATCCTTTGGTGGCGGAGGATCGGGCCGCGTTTATCGCTGCGAATGAAGCGGCAATTGTGGTGCTGGATATACCGCTGCTCTTTGAAACGGGCGGTGATGCGCGGGTGGATTACACGGTGGTCGTTTCAGCCCCGGCTGACGTGCAGCGCCGACGCGTATTGGAGCGGGGCACAATGAGTGTCGCACAGTTTGATGCGATTTTGGCCAAACAAATGCCAGATGCAGAGAAACGACGGCGTGCAGATTTCGTTATCGAAACAGATACATTGGAGCATGCGCGCGAACAGGTGCGCGCTGTTTTGGAGAAACTGAACCATGCGTGAGATCGTCCTTGATACCGAGACGACGGGCTTTGACCCACAACAGGGCGATCGCATTGTGGAAATTGGTGCGCTGGAATTGTTCAATCATATGCCGACTGGAGAGACGTTCCACGTCTATATCAATCCAGAGCGCGGTATGCCCGATGAGGCGTTCGGCGTGCATGGGATTGGCTGGTCCCTGTTGACCCCGCCGCAACAGGCAAAACCCGGACAAATCACGCTGCGTGATAAGCCAGTTTTCAAGGCTGTGGGGCAGAAGTTCTTGGATTTTATCGGCGACGCGGATCTGGTGATCCATAATGCCGCCTTTGATATGAAGTTTCTCAATGCTGAGCTGCGTTGGGTGAACCTGCCAGAAATTCCTTGGGAGCGTGCAACCGACACGCTCGACATTGCGCGGCGAAAATATCCGGGCTCGCCTGCTTCTTTGGATGCGCTTTGCCGTCGGTTTGGCATTGATAACTCATCCCGCACGCTGCATGGCGCGCTGCTTGATTCCGAGATTTTGGCTGAGGTTTATCTGGAGCTTATTGGCGGTCGGCAGCCGGACTTTGGTTTGTCTGCTGTCGCTGAAACCAAGACCAAGACGGAGGAGGTGCTTAGCGACTGGCGGCCTATGCCACGAGGGACGCCCCTAGCATCGCGGCTAACTCAAGAAGAGGCCGCCGCCCATGATAGTTTCATAGAAAAAATGGGCGACGGCGCAATTTGGAAGCGGTATCAGGCCTGACCGACGGGCTGTGCTTGGGCGGCCTGACGACGCGCGAGTTCATTGCGGTAAAGGGCAATGAAGTCGATTGTGTCGAGGTTGAGGGGTGGGAAGCCGCCATCGCGGGTGACGTCCGAGACGATCCGGCGCACGAAGGGGAAGAGCATGCGGGGGCACTCGATCAGAAGGAACGGGTGCATCTGGTCTTCGGGAACGCCTTCGATGTGGAAGACACCGACATAATCCAATTCCATCAGGAAAAGCTTTTCCTTTGAATCTTTGGCTGTGGAATCAACCCGAAGCTTTATAGCGACTTCAAATTGATGGTCGGCGGCGCGTTTGCGGGCGTCGAGGTTGACCTGAACCTGCACGTCAGGGGTGACTTCCCCGTTTGTGCCCTTTTGGGAGAGGATGTTCTCGAACGAAAGGTCACGGATATATTGCGTGAGAACGTTCATGCGAATTTGCGGGGCTTGCGCCTCGTCGGCACCGTTTTCGGCCATGGGTCACTCCATACTTACGATTGAAACTGCGTTATCAGGTTGAGGCGCAGGCCTCAATGCTTGGTCCAGCCGGAGGATTGGTGCGTGGCTTTTTTGACGGGGTCGACCTCGGAAAAGTCGCCTTCAATAATGGTGGGATCTTGTGGCGTGGCCTGCGAGGGCTCTGGGCCGATATTAAAGGATTGGATTTTGATCCGGCTTCGGACGAAGGCAAAGACGCGTGCGCGCACGCTGGGGATGAGTAGAAGCAAACCGCAGGCGTCGGTAAAGAAGCCGGGAGTGAGCAGCAGCGCGCCAGCGAAAAGGATCATAGCGCCATGCGCCAGCGGCTCGGTAGGGTCCTTCAGGGTCTGGAAACTGTGCTGCATTTGACCAAGCGCCAAACGCCCCTGTGAGCGCACCAATGAAGTGCCGATCACCGCCGTGAGGATTACGATCAGAAGCGTGGGCAAAAGCCCAATGAGGCCACCTATCTGGATGAAAAGAGCGATCTCAATCATTGGGACGGCAAGAAATGCCAGAAATAACCACATTATGCGTGCTCCTTTCCTGCGGTGGACTTGACCGCGCCTCTCCCCTACATAAGTGCGGTAGTGAGGGAATTGAATGCCCTAACGATTTTTGCGAGGAGCCTTATGAACCAGCCCCTTCTTCAACTACTGGTGCTTGCTGCCATTGCGGTCTTTTTGATCCTTCGGTTGAAGAGCGTTCTTGGCACGCGAGATGGCTTTGAGAAGCCTGTCGCGCGCAACCAGCCGGAAAAAGCCGACAAGAAGCGGAGCTTCGAGGTGATTGATGGCGGTCCAGATCACGACATTATTGATCACGTCGAGGAGAATACATCCGCGGCAAAAGCTCTTGCGGCCATGAAGCGGGTAGAACCGTCTTTTGGCGTTGCTGATTTTCTTCAGGGTGCCCGTGGAGCATATGAAATGATCCTCATGGGCTTTGAGCGGGGTGATTTGGCTGCTGTGAAGCCCTTCATGTCGGCAGATGTGTTTGAGGCTTTCTCGGAAGTGGTCGAAGATCGCGCGTCAAAAGGCCTTAAGGTTGAGGCGGATTTCATTGGCATCCGCGAATTGACCCTCGCAGACGCAACTTTTGACCAAGGCTCCAACGAAGCAGAGGTCACGGTGCGATTCGTGGCTGAAATCACTTCGGTGGTGCGCGACCAATCCGGCGATGTGGTTGAGGGTAAGCCCGGTGAGATCAAGCGCATCAAAGACGTGTGGACCTTTGCCCGGTCAATGGGGGAAAACGACCCCAACTGGGAATTGGTTGCAACGGGCGAATGACGAGGTGGCTGCGGTTAGCACTTGTATTGGGGCTGGTCATGACCGGACCCGCGTCTGCTAACGAGCCAACTGTCACGGTGCTAGAGTTCAACCAGCTTAATGGCTGGGCTGAGGACGATCACGACGCCGCTTTCAGGGCATTTCTGGAAACCTGCCCCGATATGCGAGGGCCCGACTGGCGATCGCTTTGTGCTTTGGCCCAGCATCAAAAGTCGGGTCGGGCCTTTTTTGAATTGTTCTTTCGACCAGTTTTGATTGAAGACGGGGCGGCACCCCTTTTCACTGGATATTTTGAGCCTGAATTGGATGGCTCCTTGGTGCCGACGGCGCGGTTTCGGTATCCGATCTATCGGATGCCACCAGAAGCGCAGCGGGTTTCGTTGTGGCTTAGCCGGCGTGAGATCGAGACAACGGGGGTTATGACCGGGCGGGGCCTTGAGATTGCTTGGGTCGATGACGCTGTTGAGTTGTTCTTTTTGCAGGTTCAAGGCTCGGGTCGGATCAAGTTGCCAAGTGGGCGGATGATCCGCGTGGGATATGGCGGCAAAAATGGCCATACCTATCGGTCGGTTGGAATGGAGTTGGTGCGGCGCGGCGTTTACGATTCCCACCAAGTTTCAGCGGAAGTCATCAAGAACTGGGTGCGGCGTAACCCGGTCGATGGGGAAGAGCTGTTGCGCCACAATCCCTCATTCGTTTTCTTCCGTGAGGTTAATCAGGTGCCTGCGGAAAAAGGCCCTCTGGGTGCAATGAACCGATCAATAACCACGCTACGCTCTATCGCGGTTGATCCGCAGTTTGTGACGCTGGGCGCGCCTGTTTGGATTGAAAAGGCGGGTTTGGAACCGATGCATCGCTTGATGATCGCACAGGATACGGGCAGCGCGATCAAGGGCGCGCAGCGCGCGGATATTTTCTTTGGCACCGGCGATGAGGCGGGGCAGCAAGCCGGGCGGCTGAAAGACCCAGGGCGGATGGTGGTTTTGATGCCGATCCAGCGCGCCTATGCGATGTTGCCGGAGGGGGAGGAGTGACCCGTCGGCGACTGACAGCGGAAGAAGTTGATCTGTGGCGCAAAGTGACCGAGCAGGTCAGTCGTTTGCATCCGGAGCGGGCGCGAGCCGATGATCTGACACCAAAACCAAAACCGAAGCCGATGCGGCAAACCTTTCCCGCGCTGCCGGAGTTTCGGGTGGGACAAAACGCGCAAACGGCACGAGCGCATGATGTCTTGGCCCCCGTGGAAGAGCGGGTCGCAAAACACCCGGTTCAAATGGATGCCAAAGCGTTTCAGCGAATGAAGCGTGGCAAGTTGGTGCCAGAGGCGCGGCTCGATTTGCACGGTTTGACATTGGAGCGGGCCCACCCGGCATTGGTGTCGTTTATCCTGAGAAGTCAGGCGCAGGGCTTGCGGCTTGTTCTGGTGATCACTGGAAAAGGCAAAGAGCGTGACGAGGGCGGGCCAATGCCCGTGCGGCGCGGTGTGCTGCGGCATCAGGTGCCACAGTGGCTGTCAATGCCGCCGACGCATCAGGCGGTCTTGCAGGTCGCGCAAGCGCATATCGGCCACGGTGGTGGCGGCGCGTATTACGTTTACCTTCGAAGGCGCCGCTAGTTCAGGCGCCTACCTGTAATCAACACATCTGGCGACAGGATGACCGTGGTGGCCTTTTGCATGGTGAGCACGGTGCCCGAGAGAAGGCCCGTGCGCCCGGCGCGGTCGAGTTGGAAGGCGTCGTCGACTTCGGCGGAGCGGCTCAGGATGTTGATAAGCGCGGGAGAGGTTCCTGTGGTGAAGTGACCGCCAGCGCCCTCGCTGAACTCTGAGACATCGACGACGGTAACGGGGAACTCGCTGAGGGCTGCTGGGTCTGAGAGGTTGCCAAGGCGATTACCAACGCCGTTGATCAGCGAGGAAAGCGCGAGAACGCGGTCTTTTTGCGAGACGAAGATAGCGAAAGGTTGGGGCAGTTCACGGAGTCGGTGCGCTTGGGTGCGGAACAGTTCCACATCGAGATCGGGCGAGATCAATACGACACCGCCGAGATTGCGCTTGGACCAGCCGGGTTCGCGGATTTCGATTTGGCGAAGTGTCTCCATGGTGAGCATGGTCCCCAACGAGTGTGCGACGAGGATGATGCGCGAAGGGCCCGCCGCGATAATATCGCGCAAGGTCTCTTCGAGGCCGTCGCGCGCGATCAGCAGCGAGTCACGGTCATAGGTGTAGCCAAGTGGGTGCGCTGCCGAAGGCCAAGCGAAATGCACGGCGGTGCCGGGCAAATCGAAATCATGCATCAGCTGTGCGGTGCGATAGACGCCATCAAGGAATGAGTTGTTGTATCCATGGACATAGACCACGACTTCGCGTTCGCGGCGTGGCTGGGCTTGGATATTGCGACGAAGCGCGGATTTGAATGCGGGTTGATCGGAGAGGTCTGTCCGCGTGGCAATGGTGAAATTGCGGTTCGGATCAGGACGAGCATAGCCTGCGCGAATACGGCCCTTGCTGTGATCAGGCGGGACGGAGACATCGACCGAGAGGAAGCGACGCTCCTCCGAGCGGCTGGCATCAAACCAACCATTCTCGGCGGGCATTCTTTCGGTGGCGATAAAGACGCGATGAAGCGTGCCTATTTTTGCGGCCTCGGGCGTGAGGATGGTAGCGCCACGGTCGGTGCAGGCTGCGATTGTCAAAGCTAGGATGAGAAGAAACGCACGATGCACGGCATAGGGCCTCCGGTCAGGATGATGCCCGTTTAACGCGACTTCTCCCCGAACACTAGAGCACGTAACGGCTCACATCCACAGAGCGCGACAGGGCACCAAGATTGTCCTCGACAAAGGCTGCGTTGACGGTGGCGGATTGGCCGGAGCGGTCGGGTGCGGTGAAGGACAGTTCTTCAAAGACGCGTTCCATTACGGTGTAAAGTCGGCGTGCGCCGATGTTTTCCACGCTTTGGTTCACCTCGGCGGCAATGCGCGCCAGAGCGGCGATACCGTCTTCGGTAAATGAGACGGTGACTTCTTCTGTGCCCATGAGGGCGGTGTATTGCCGAGTGAGCGCGTTGTCGGTTTCGGTGAGGATACGCACAAAGTCTGCCTCGGTCAGGGGTTGGAGTTCGACCCGGATCGGCAAGCGACCCTGAAGCTCCGGAAGGAGATCGGAAGGCTTGGCGATGTGGAACGCACCAGAGGCGATGAAGAGAATATGGTCTGTTTTGACGGGGCCATATTTGGTGGAGACAGTGGTGCCCTCAATCAGCGGCAGTAGATCGCGCTGGACGCCTTCGCGGGATACATCCGCGCCTCGGGTTTCGGCGCGGGCGCAAACTTTGTCGATTTCGTCGATAAAGACGATGCCATTCTCTTGGACCGCATCCAGAGCGGCGGCTTTGACCGCGTCATCATCAAGAAGCTTGTCGGCCTCTTCAGAAATCAAAAGCTCGTAGCTTTCGGCAACAGTAAGCTTGCGCCGAACACGTCGCCCGCCGAAGGCTTTGAAGAGGTCTTGCAGGCCCTGCATCTGCATTTCCATTCCTTGCCCCGGCATGCCTGCGAAAGGAGAGGGGCTGGCGGTATCGGCAAGCTCAAGTTCGATGATTTTGTCGTCCAGCTCGCCGGACTTCAGTTTTTTCCGGAACATTTCACGCGTGGCGTCGCGCGCGTCTTCGCCTGCGATTGCAGCGATAACGCGATCCTCGGCGGCTTGATGCGCGCGGGCTTTGACGTCTTCGCGCATGGTGTCGCGTGTGGTGGCGATGGCGGTGTCCATCAGGTCGCGGATGATTTGCTCGACGTCCCGACCGACATAGCCGACTTCGGTAAACTTGGTCGCTTCAACCTTGAGGAAGGGCGCCCGCGCCAATTTGGCAAGGCGGCGGCTGATTTCGGTTTTGCCCACACCCGTAGGGCCGATCATCAGGATGTTCTTGGGATAGACCTCCTCGCGCAATTCTGGCCCGAGTTGTTTGCGCCTCCAGCGATTGCGGAGGGCAACGGCAACGGCGCGTTTTGCGTCTTTTTGGCCAATGATAAAACGGTCAAGCTCGGAGACGATTTCGCGCGGGGTCAGGTCGGTCATGGGGGGCCTATCAATGCTTCACGTGGAACAATGGCGTTAGTTGCCGATGCGTTCGACAGTAAGATTTCCGTTGGTGTAAACGCAGATATCTGCGGCGATGGACATAGCTTTGCGCGCGATGTCTTCGGCGCCAAGTGGGCTGTCCATAAGGGCGCGAGCCGCCGCGAGGGCGTAGTTTCCGCCCGATCCGATCGCGGCAACGTCGTGCTCTGGTTCCAAAACATCGCCAGCGCCAGTGATGACGAACAGCTCTTTGCCATCAGTGACGATCAGCATTGCTTCCAGTTTTTGCAGGTATTTATCTGTCCGCCAGTCTTTGGCCAGTTCGACAGAGGCGCGTGCGAGTTGGCCGGGGGTTGCTTCGAGTTTTTTCTCTAAACGCTCAAGAAGGGTAAAGGCATCGGCTGTGGAGCCTGCAAAGCCTGCAACGACCTCAAAACCGCCGGGGGACAGGCGGCGCACTTTACGCGCAGTGCCCTTGATGACAGTGGGGCCGAGGCTGACCTGGCCGTCGCCTGCGACGACGACTTCGCCGCCTTTGCGGACGCCAATAATCGTGGTGCCGTGCCAGCCGGGGAATGTGTCTTCTGCCATACCGTCCTCCATGGTTAATGGTTTATATGGGGCGGAAAAGCCCGTGCCGCAACAGTGCCAGCCGACGTATGGTTGGTGTATGGTTTGCGTCATGACGTTTGAGCAGTGAAAAACCGATGCGCGCGGTGGTTAATGGGGCGATATGAGAGATAAGAAAACGGTAAGGTTTTTCCTCGAGCCAAGCCTCCGAGACAGTGCGGAGCGCGGAGCGCATAATTTCATCGGCAAGGTTGGCGATGTGCTGCGTGAGGCTGGATTCGCAATAGAGGTGCACGGCAATGGGCCAGACGAGGCGGTGCGGCACGCGTCTTTTGATGGCTGGTCAATCTTTCATATGGAAGAACCCTGGGGACCACGGGGGGTCACGTTTCGCCGGGCCTATCACTATCCGTTCTGGGGTATCGAGAGCACCGGGGAACGCTGGCGTTGGGCTGTGGCAGAAGCGTCTTTTGCCGGGCAGAGGATTGATCGGCGAGAAGCGCAGAGGTTCACGCGCTATTGGCAGGAACGTTTGTTTGGCGAGATGGTTGGGCAGGTCAGGCATGAGGGATTTGTTTATGTGCCGCTGCAAGGGCGTCTGACCGAGCGCCGCTCGTTTCAATCTTGTTCGCCTTTGGCCATGTTAGAGACTGTTTTGACCCATGAGGCCCGTCCAGTAATTGCGGCGCTTCATCCAAAGGAGCGCTATGAGCCTGCGGAAATCAAGGCGCTTGAAGTCATGCAAGAGAAGTATCCCCGACTTGAGGTGGTCAGCGGCCAGATGGAGGAGTTGTTGCCTGCTTGTGATTATATCGCGACTATGAATTCGTCGGTCGCGTTCAATGGGTATTTCTTGAAAAAGCCTGCGGTCCTGTTTGCGGGCGTTGATTTTCACCACATTGCGGTGGATGCCCGGACAGACCCGGTGGCCGCCCTAAGAAATGTTGCCGATATTGCGCCCGATTATGAGGGCTATTTGTGGTGGTTTTGGCAAGAAATGAGCATCAACGCGGGTCGGCCGGAAGCCACGGAAAAAATCACCATGGCGCTGCGTCGAGCCGGATGGCCCGTATAGACGCCGGATCGTCGCTATAGAAAAAGGGCGCCTCATTGGAGCGCCCTAAAGCATATCTTGTGTCTGAAAATCAGAGCGCGCTGTCGATCCAGCTTTTCAGCGAGGCCTTGGGGGCGGCGCCAGCGCGGTTAGAGATCACCTGACCATCTTTGAAGATGAAGAGTGCGGGGATACCACGAACACCGAGTTGAGCGGCGATCTGTTGGTTGTTGTCCACGTCAATCTTGGCGATTTTTACTTTTCCGCCGTATTCGGTGGCCAGCTCTTCGAGGGCTGGGCCGATCTGACGGCAGGGACCACACCATTCGGCCCAAAAATCTACAACCACGGGAACGTCGGAGTTTTTAACTTCGGCGTCGAAGGTGGCATCGGTCACGGCAACAGTTGCGCCAGCCATATCTCATCTCCTGAATGTGAGGCGGTTGTCGTTAAGCTATGGTCCGGGGGGCGGGGCGTCAAGGGAGGTGACGCGTGCGAATGCAGCGCTCACCGCATCGTGCGGCAGTGACATAAGAGTGGCGGTGGCCGTCCAGAGAATAGCGGTTTGGATTTCATGTTGTGGGAAAACGGCAGAGAGAGCGGCGGCATAGGCCCCCATTTGCCGCAGCAGGCCTTCGGGGCATTCGGAAAAAGACGCCGGAACGACGCGATTGGATTTATAGTCGATTGCGAGAACATGTGTGTCGGTCACGATGAGGCGGTCGATGAGCCCATAGAGACGACCAAAACCGGGGATGTCAGCAGAGATGGGCACTTCGATCAATGCGCCGGGTTGAAAGTACGACGCAAGCTCTGGGCTGGTCAGCACGCGCTGGGCATCTGTGAGCGCAGCAGCGGCCATTGCGGTGGGCGCCCAGAAAGAAAGCGCGCGGGCTGCATCAGACCAGTTCGACTGCGGCAAATCAGGCAGGCGTTCGAGCAGGCGATGAACAAGGGTGCCGAATTGCTTCGCGTCTTCAGTATCTTGGCCTTCGCCGGGCAATGCCTTGGCGCCACCCAAGTTTGAAGGGCTGATCGTGCGGGGCGCGCCTGGCGTTTTTGCAGGGGGGTGTTGATAGAAAGCCTCTGCCTTTTGGGGAGGTGTGGGCGGCGTTTCCTGTTGTGGCAGTTGGGGAAGAGCGTGCCATGAGGCGTCTTCGATGCGGAGGCCTGCGCCACCTTCAAAGGGATGCGAGGCAGCGTTGGCAGCGCGCATGGCGGCTTCAAGACGGGCATACCAGCCGTCGGAGTCGTCGGCAATCGAGCCTGCACCGGCCAAAATCAGCCATTTTTCGGCGCGTGTCATAGCGACATAGAGCAAGCGATCATTTTCGGCATCGATGGCTTCAAGGCGGGCTTCGCGGATGGCGGCGTAGCTGTCGGGCCATTCCTTCTTGTTGGGCCACCACCAGCAGAAACCATCATGCAACACGATCCGGTCTTCGGGCTTGTCGCGGCGATCCATGGTGTCGGGGAGGATGACAATGGGGGATTCGAGGCCTTTCGCGCCATGCACGGTCATGACACGGATTTCGTTGGTGCTGCCGTCCATCTGGCGCTTCACTTCCAGCGCGTCGGTTTCCATCCAGCCCAGAAAGCCTGTCAGGCTTGGCACATCATTTTGTTCATAAGCCAAAGCCTGGGCCAAGAAGGCATCAATCCCGTCCTCGGCTTCGGCCCCGAGGCGGGCCAGAAGGCGGCGGCGGCCATCATGGCGGATAAGAATGCGCTCTAGCAGATCATAGGGGCGGAGAAAGTCGGCTTGGCCTGCAAGTTCTGTCAAAACAGAGACTGTCTCGCCGTAAACTGCCGCCTCGCTATGCAGTTTTGCCCAAAGGGTGACGTCGCCGCGCGCATGAGCGAGGGTAAAGAGGGCTTGCTCGCTCCAGTCAAAGAGTGGGGAGCGTAGGGCGGTGGCGAGGGCAAGGTCATCTTCGGGAGTGGCGAGGGCTGATAGGAGTGCTGCGAGGTCGCGCACCGCCAATTCCGCGCCGACTTTGAGACGGTCGGAGCCTGCAATAGGTAGGTTCGCCGCCTTGCAGGCGCGGATGATATGGCCAAAGAGCGACGAGCGGCGTTGCACCAAAATCAAGATATCGCCGGGGAGCACGGGGCGGGCATGCATTGGCGTGTCTTTCGTGGCGGCGACGGGCAACAGGGTGCCTTTCTCCAGCATTTCGCGGATGGTGTCCGCGATGCGGCGCGCGAGGCGCACTTCGTGGTGGTCGGTCGCGACCCAATCCATTGTTGCATGGGCGGGCGGCTCTTGTTTGTCGGCTGGCGTTTCGGGTGGCCACAGATCAACGCGGCCGGGAAGGTCGGCATGAAAGGCGATATGAGCCGCATCAGGCTCGAATCCAGAGGACTCGCGCCCGTCGAAGGCGCGATCCACGAGAGACAGCACACGGGCGGACGAGCGGAAAGAAAAGCGCAGACCCGTGACATGGAGGGGCGCGCCGGATGGTGCGAGGCGCTCTGAGAACCGCTCGCGCATGCGGTCGAATTCGCGGGGATCAGCGCCTTGGAAGCTGTAGATCGATTGCTTCTTGTCGCCGACCACGAACATGGTGCGCTGTTGATTTGGGCGCGCGCCCTCGCCCGAGGTGAACTCTTGGCTCAGGAGGTCGATTACCTGCCATTGTAGCGGGTTGGTGTCTTGGGCCTCGTCGACAAGGATGTGGTCGATCCCGCCGTCCAGCCGATAAAGAACCCAAGAGGCAACGTCGGAGCGAGACAGAAGATCCCGGGCTTTGACGATGAGATCATCGAAATCGAGCCATCCGCGCAGAAGTTTGCGGTCTTGATAGGCGCGCAAAAACGGCTCTGCGAAGGCGTGGAGGTCGGCAGTGGCATGCCAGACGGCGATGCGACTGAGGTATTCGCGGGCGAGGGAGAGACGCTCAATCAAGGCGTCGATCTCGTCTTGGGTGTCAGCCACGGCAGCCCGAGCGGCCTTGTGGTTGGTTGTGGGATAGCGACCTAATTTCAGCGCGCCTTTTGAGTCGGTGAAGAAGGCAATCAGCGCGTGAAGGGAGGCTAGCGTAAGGGGATCACGCGGAATTGCCGCGATAACCTCGGCGTCGGCTTGGTAGGATTTTGACTGTTTGGCCAGCTGCTCTGCGAGATCTTTCAGCAAGCGTGTCTCGCCGCCGATAAAGGCGATGTGCAGCGCATCTTCGGGGCGCGCTTCGGGGGGGAGACCAAATCGGGGCGCGAGGGAGCGCAGGGTTTGCCCGCCGGGGATTCCTGCGCGATGTGTGACGAGGGCTTTGGTAAAGTCATCAAAATCGTTGCCAGACAGGCGGGCGGCCACGGTTTCCATGAGGCGGCGAGCCGGGCCGCGCGCCATGTCGCGGATGATCTCGGCCCGCAAGAGTGCGCCAGCCCGGTCATCCATTTCGCTGAAATTGGGGCTGACTTGGGCTTCCAATGGAAAGCGTCTCAGGATGGAGGCGCAGAAAGAGTGGATGGTTTGAATTTTGAGGCCGCCCGGCGTTTCGATTGCGCGGGCGAAAAGGGTGCGAGCCTTCTTGAGGTCAGTAGGGCTGAGGATTTGGTCTTGGTCCAGAGACATAAGCTCTTGGCGAAGCGCATCGTCACTCAACATTGCCCATGACCCAAGGCGGGCGAAGAGGCGATTTTGCATCTCCGAAGCTGCGGCCTTTGTATAGGTGAGGCACAGGATTTTCTGTGGCTCGACGCCATTGAGAAGAAGCCGTGCGACGCGGTCGGTCAGGACGCGGGTTTTGCCAGAGCCTGCATTTGCGCCGACCCAGGTGGACACATTGGGGCGCGCGGCTAGAATTTGGGCGCGGGTGGCGTCATTCGGTGCGATCATTTGAGTTGCTCCGGATGGGCGGGCTGGGTTTCATCCCATTCGCCATAGCGCGCGAGGTGGTCATAATCGCCGGCATGGGACGCCAGCTCCATTTGTTTGCGCGCGGTATAGCCGCCATTTTTCACCAGATAGAACTCTAGGATGTCGCGCAGCCAAGCCCAGGTTTGGTCAATGAAGTCGGTTCCGTCCTTTTCGGTCAGGGGCGCAGAAACGGTTTTGAGCGTGGCGCCCACACCAAGGAAAGCGGCGCTCGATACATCGGTGGGACCAATGGTTTGGAAGCTGCCAGCGCGGATCATGGCCGCTTCAATTTGGAGTTGGCGATCGAAGAGCACTTGTTGTTTTTCGGTTGGAGGAGTTCCGGTTTTGTAATCGTAGATCAGGACCGAACCATCCGGCGCCCTGTCGATGCGGTCAGCTGTGCCGGAGAGTGTAAGGCCAAACTCGGGCAGATCGACGCTGCCTTTGGCTTCGAATGCCGCGGGCGTTGCGATGGATTGGCGCGCGATTTCTTCTGCGATGAAATCCTTGGCTATTCGGCGCACGCGCGCATGCCAGAGCATTTGCACCTCGGGCCACGGCACGTTTTCCGCCAAAACAGTCTCTGTTTCATCCAAGAGTGTTTCGACGGTGAGCTGGGAGGCGTCGGCTTCTACGGCGCGGAGAAATCTTTCAAAGGCTTCGTGCAGTGCGGTGCCCTTGAGGCGTGCATCCGGGCTTTGCATCAAGGGGTCAAGAGGCCGAAGATTGAGAATACGACGCGCATAGATGGCGTAGGGGTCGCGGATGAGGGTCTTGATCTGGGTTACGGAAAGCGTGGTGGGCTGGACCCCGGCGGGAGGGACGGGCGAGGGCCGCTGGGTGGGGGGTGCGGGTGCGACCTTGTCCAATTCAGCGGCAAGGGCGAGCCAGTCTTTGCCTTTGGCGCGCATCAGTTTCAGTGCGGCGCGGCCATGGGTGTGGGGCAATCCGTCGAGCAGGTTGGTTAATCGGTTGAGCCAGCGCGAGGGCACGGATTGTGCGTCGTCGGCACGTAGGGAGCGTGTGAGCCAGACCTCGGGTGCGCCGACGGCTTGTTGGAAATCATGCGCGGCGAGGCCGATGCGGACCTCTGGAAGGCGCAGACCCGCCGCGAGGCGCATGGCGCGGTTCATCCATGGATCGGGGGGCACGGCGGCGGGCCATATGCCGTCATTCAACCCGCCCAAAATGAGCAGATCAGCCCCTTGGACGCGCGCTTCCAAAGTGCCCCAGATGCGGATGAGCGGATGGGGTTCAACGGCGGAGCGAGAGGTTTCACGCATTAAGAGAGCGGTGATCAGGTCGCTGTAGTCATGCGGCGAGAGTGCATCGCCATGGGGGGCTTCGGCCAAAAGGCCAGACATTACTCTGAGCGCTGTTGTGCCTGCGTCGCCGTCCCATAGCGCGGTTGGGCCGCCTGCGAGGGCCTCTGTCAGGGCCAGATGATGATGGACGCGCTGAGTCAGATCGGGGTGTGGCATGGGGGTGGGTTCGAGACAGGCGAGAAGCCATTCCACCCATTCAAGCGCCTCGGGAGATTTCGCGTTGCCCCAAAGGCGCAGCGCAGGCGCGTCAGGATAGGGCATGCCGTTGCGGCGAATGTGCAATTCCAGCAGGCGGGTGTAGCGCAAGTGCCGTTTGCGATCACCGCCGGATTGGCAAAGCGGGTGTTTGAGAACCACCAGAAGCATTTCGGCGGTGAGGCGATCTTGGGTAAGGGCCGCGGTGTGACGCAGGAAGCGACCCGGCGCAGTGAGGTGGAGCGGTTCACCAGCGCTGTCGTCGGGCAGAATGCGCCACCGATCGAGATGGGCAGTGACCTGACGGGTAAGCATACGGTCTGGGGTGATCAGCGCGGCGGACTGGCCATCTTCGGCGGCTTTGCGGAGGCGCAGTGCGATGGCAAAAGCCTCGAGACGGCGGGTTGGCGCTTCGAGCAGCGTAACTTGTTCGGTGGCCTCAAGCAGATTGGGCAGATGTGGACCCTCGGTAAGCCAGCAATCCGTGACGGGTGCGGGGCGCAGCGCCAGAGAGACAAGCGCATTTCGGGCGGGATTGGGGGCTGTGACATTGGGCCAGTCGAGGATGTCGTTTCTGGTAAGGTCGAGTTCCTCCATCAAGCGGCGAAATCGTGACTGGGGGTGGTCTTCGGCGGTCAGGCGGTCATCGAGGTCGGCCCATGCGGAAGCGGGCATGGTGTTGTCAAAGCCGGGCAGGATAACGGCCCCCTGCGGCAGGCGGGCAATGGCGCACATCAGGCGGCGCGTGGTTGTCCAAGAGCCCGTTGAGCCCGCCAAGATCACCGGATCTGTGGGTGGATGGCTTGCCCAATCTGCAAGTATGGCGTCGACGGCGAGGCGCTGGCGTTCGCGGCTGTCGGGGGTTTCGTTCATTGCCTCAAGGTAAGCGGCGGCGATGCCAAGAAACGATTGTGTGCGCGCCCAATGCGCGGAGTGATTGGCCACGTCGATTTGCGCGACAACATCGGGAGAAATGCCTTCGCCGTGCATTTCATCAATCAGTGCCGCCAGACTATCGGCCAGATCATAGAGAGACGCGCGCGCGGCGAGATCTGGTTCGGCATCAAGGAGGCGCGCGATCAGGCGGGTGAGTTCGAGCCTGCGGCGAAGGGGTGAGGTCGCGGCGGGAAGGTCGGGAAAAGCGGCGTCCATTTCGGCCACCAACTCGATCCGAGGCAGAAGGAGAGCTGGGCCTGCATCAAACATCTCGCGGATGCGCCGCTCCATTCGGCGGGTGTTTACGATGATGCGGACCCGAGCGAGTGCTTGGGGCGGTTGGTGTCGATAGGCGTCGGTGAGGTGGGCGACAAGGGCGCGGGGGAAATCCGCGCCGGGCGGCACGCCAAAGACGCGGGGCTTGGGTTGAGGTTCAAACATTGGCAGACGCTAGCATGGTTTCGGCCAGAGCGATGCCTTCGGGGCGGCCGACGTCGCACCATTGGCCGGGGTATTCCAGACCGTAAAGGCGGCCCTTTTGGAGCATGTCGTCCCAAAGGCGGTTGAGGGAGAACGCGGCTTCTGGAATGGCGGCCAAGCCGTCTGTGCGAATGATTTGCGCGCCAGCATAGATCAGGCCCGGCCCACGTGTGGCCTGACCCGCGCCGTCGTGACCCGCGCCGTCGAGAAGAAAATCGCCTGCACCGGAGTGACCCAGCGCACGAGATTTGGGCAGGCAGAGCAAAAGCGCGTCCATTTTGTCGGGGTCCCACGCGGCGGACAGGCAGGCGAGAGGATTGGGGCCGGACCAAACGTAATCTGTGTTGAGGGTGAAGACCGGATCAGGGCCCAAGAGTGGCAAAGCTTGGCGCAGGCCGCCGCCCGTTTCGAGAATATCGGGGGTTTCCTCAGAAATCAGCACGTCCTGGCCCGTCAGATGTGAGTGGATCTGAGCGCTCAGATAATGGGTGTTTACCACGACCCGTGTGGGCGTGATGGCTTGGGCAAGCGAGAGGGCGTGATCGAGCAATGCGCGGCCAGCGACCTCGATCAATGGCTTTGGGCGCGATTGGGTCAGCGCGCCCATGCGGGTGCCAAACCCGGCCGCGAAAAGAATTACGGAGCGGGGACTGTGCCGCATAGGTCTTTCAATCTTTGCAGGAGAGCGGGAGTAGGTTCAGGGAGGTCAGCGCGGATGAGTGCCGCGACTGGCGCGAGCGCGGGGTGAGCAAGGTCATGCATCAGATGCGCCCAGACGCGTGGGATGAGATCGATGTAATGCGGTTTGCCCGCCATCAACGAAAGACGGGCAAAGACACCAAGAATGCGGAGGTTTCGTTGCGCGCCAAGCAGGTGATAGGCCGTGGTGAAGTCGGAGTGGTTGGAATTGGTTTGGTGGCAATAATGACGAACCATCGCCTCTGCCACGTCTGACGACACATCGCGCCGGGCGTCTTGCAGCAGGGAGACCAGATCATAGGCAGGATGGCCCAGCATCGCGTCTTGAAAGTCGAGCTGTCCTGCGCGAGCGGGGCCTTGGCGCGCAGGGAGCCAAAGCAGGTTTTCGGCATGATAGTCGCGCAAGATCATCACGGGTGTCTCGCGCACATATGTGTCGAGCAGGGGTTTGAAAGCCTCGGTGAAGGCCGTTTCACGCGCCGCATCTGCACCAAGTGCGCCGCTGCGATACCAGCGCCATGCGAGGGCGGCCATGGCGGTCATGACAGCGGGATCATAGGGTTTCAAACCCGATGCCGGGGCATTGGCGTGCAAGGTGACGAGGGCGCCTGTTGCCGCCTCATAGAGCGGTGTTTCAAGAGCGGGGTCTTTGGCGACGACGCGGGCGAACAGGGCGTCGCCCAAGTCTTCGAGGAGCAAAAACCCCTTGGGGATATCCTGTGCGAGGCAGGTGGGTGCAGAGAGGCCAATTTGTGCAAGATGCGCCGCAACATGAAGAAAGGGGCGGACATCTTCGCCCTTGGCGGGGTCGGCGTCCATCAGAACGGCGGTATGGCCGTTTGGCCGGATCAGGCGGAAATACTTACGATTTGACGCATCCCCTGCAAGGGGCGAGACCGGGACAGAGCCCCAGTCGGTGGTAGAAAGGAAGGCTTGGGCCTGATCAGCGCGGGGGGTCATGCGAGAAGCTCCGAAAGACGGGGGGCCCAGCCATCGCCGGGGGTCAGCGTGAGGGTGCGAGCGTCATCTTCCTCTGTGGTGGCAAAAGCAAGGTGCAGTGCATTTGGGGGGGCGAGGGTGCCCAGCCTGTCAGGCCATTCAATGAGGCAGATCGCGGATTCGAAGGCTTCGGTCAGGCCCAGTTCGATGGCTTCGTCGGCAGTGGAAAGGCGGTAGAGGTCGGCGTGCCAGATTTCACCACGCGTGCTGTCATAGACCTGCACGAGAGTGAAGGTGGGGGATGGAACATCTTCCTCGACCAAGAGCAATGATTTGATCAGGGCGCGGGCAAAGTGAGTTTTTCCTGCGCCGATACTACCGGAGAGCAAGAGGACGTCGCCCGGTCGCAGCGCCGCGCCAAACCGAGCAGCGAGGCTGGCCGTTTCTTCGGGAGTGGAGAGCATGAGTGAGCGTGGCGCGGAGGTAAGCATGGGGCAAGATTACAGCCCAAACCTGTCGCCGCAAGCCTTAGGGGGCTGTGAGCGCGGCTTCTTTGGGGGCGCGGACCGGTAAAAGGGGCGAGCCGAAGAGAAGCAGGCACGCGCCACCATGCAAGCGCGTGGCGACAACAGAAATCAAACGGCCATCTTTGCGGTGCAAGAGGCACATTTCTGGAGGGGAGGCTGTGCGGCGTTCGGTGTAAGCGAGGAGTTCTGCCCAGAATGGTGTGGGGGCGCAAAGCTCGCGCCAGCCCGCGATGGCTTGGGCAATGTCGGCGTTCTCGGTCAAGGCGGCGTCTGCGGAAGGCCAGACGGTGTCATAAGCGGCGTTGCGGAGGCTGAGTTTTCCCGAAGGTGAAAAGAGCGCAACACCTTGATGCAGATGTTCGAGAATGGCGCGCGTTTGCCCCAACTCCTCTCGGAAGTGGCGGGTAAGCGAAATCTCGTCGGAGATATCTTCGATCAGGAAGGCGAGGGTGCCATCTGGTTGGGCACGGCCTGTGACACGGTAAGTTTGCCCGCCGGGAAGCGACCAAGTTTCTAGGAACTCGCGATTTGGGGCGGTGCTGTTGATCGAGAGAAGGTTTTGCCGCCAAGCCTTGAAATCTTTTGGCTCAGGCATGGTTTGAATGTCGCGCATGGCGTCAAAGAAGCTGAGCATTGTGGGGCGAGACGTGAGAAAATCGACGGGCAAGGCTGTGAGATCGAGAAGGGCTGGATTGAACAGGGCAAGCCGTTTGTCGCGATCAAAGATGGCGAGGCCAATCGAGAGATTGGCAAAGGTTTTCGTGAGGGTTTGCACAAAGCTGCGCTGAAGAGTTTCGGCACGGATCACCTCGTCCAGCGGCATTGCGTGGTGGAGGGTTTCATCGCCAAAGCGCGTGGTGGTAATTTCAAACCAACGCTCTGGCTGGTTGTCTTGGGGCGCCAGTGACAAGCGCTGCGGGCGCATTTGGGTGTCTGAGAGCAGGCGCGGATCAAAGAGCGAGGGAATTTCGCCGTCTTTGGAGGAGGGGCAGTTTGGAGGCCGGAGGGCGAGATAGGCGCGATTGGCCCAAACCACCCTCCCACCTTGGCGCGCGCACCATGTTGGGCAGGGCGACAGGTCCGCCGCAAGGGTCAGCCGAGTATCTGGGGCGGCAGATGTGGGGGCGGCAAGGAGGCTCGGTTGTGGTTCCCGCGCAAGAAGAACGCGGGTCTGTCCTTTGTGGCTCTCGATGATCAGCGGCTGAAAGAGGCCGTCGGTCACGGGAGGGAGCGATAGGCTTATAGTATCTTCCAGATCCATCGGTGACAGGGGAATTTCGGGGAAATGCGGCGCAAGGGTTGCCCGTAGCTTTTCCCAATCAGTCCTGAATGTGCCTGAGGCTTCTGCGAAGAGTTTTTGGCCAGCAGGTGAGGCATCAGACATGGTTTCGCCGGAGAAGAGAATACAGATGGCGTCTGGATTCATATCAGTGGGGCGGTGCGCCTTGCGGGATTGGCCAAAGAAAAGCGTTATGGCGAAGGCCCCAACAACACCGATGATGGCGGGGAAGGTGATGTAGAGGAAGGATAGGAGGGAGTCGGTCAGGGCGGCCTCGCAACGCTAGAGAATATGCGGAGCGTCGCAAGGTTTGGTTAACCAAATGTTAACTCTGAAGCATGCGGCCGGAAAATTCGCGATCAGATGACAAGCGGCTGATTTTCACCAAGCGGGGGAGCGTTGCCCTCGATTTTGGCATCTATGCGGCTGCGGGGCCAAGCGACCTCGACAATTGCGCCGCAGCGTTCTGGTTGGTCCTCAGGCGGGAGGAACGGATCACCGCCATTGGCGAAGACCAGCGCGGCGCCCGTGCGTTCCAGCAGGGTTTTGGCGATGAAGAGGCCTAGGCCCATACCCTCGTATTCGGGTCGGTGGCCGCTTGGCTCGACGGAGCGGCGGCGGCGCATGAACGGGTCGCCGATACGGCCAATCAGGTCGGATGGGTAGCCTTGGCCGTCATCCATGATGCGAACGATGATTTGTTGCTCTGTCCATTGATACTCGATCCAGACCGAACTTTTTGCAAAATCCACGGCGTTCTGAACAAGGTTGCGGAGGCCATGGATCAATTCCGGACTGCGAAGAATGGAAGGATGCGGCCCCGGCTGGACGCTTGAGGTGGCTTGGTCAAGGCGGACGTCCTTGCCGCGTGTCATATGCGGCTCGGCCGCTTCGCGCAGAACAGCAGAGAGCGGTGCTTGGCGCAAATGGAGGTCATCTTTGCCAGCGCGGCCCATGGAGCGCAGGATATCGCGGCAACGGTCAGCTTCGGCGCGGATGAGGCGCGCGTCTTCTTGCAGTTCGGGGCGATCGTCGAGTTCTTCAATCAGTTCGGCGGAGGTGAGTTTTATTGTGGCGAGGGGCGTGCCTAGCTCATGTGCGGCAGCGGCGACGACCCCGCCGATATCTGTGAGTTTTTGTTCGCGAGAGAGGGCCATTTGCGTGGCCTGTAGCGCGTCGGACATGGCATGCATTTCCACCGCAACGCGGCGCGCATAGAGTGACAGGAACACCACGGCGATCACGATGGCGACCCAATTCCCAAAAAGAAACAGCGCCGGAATGCGAAGGAGTTCCCCGGCCTCAGTTTGAAGCGGCAGATAAAATCGGGTGAGAACAGTGGCTGCGATAATGGCCGTAAGGCCCAGCAGGGCCGTAGAGCGGCGCGACAACACGGCAGCGGAAACCATAACCGGGCCGATGATCAGCACATAAAACGGGTTGTGCAGACCGCCCGTGAGAAAGAGCAAAAGCGCCAGCTGCAAAAGATCAAAGAGCACCATGAGAAAATTCTCGGTTTCCGAGAGGCGCTTGGTTTCCGGAAAGATTACGATGGCGACTAGATTGGCGATGACAGAGGTGCCAATCACCATGAGGCAGAGGCCCAGATCGAGCTGTAATCCATAGAGCGACTGACCCACGATGATCGCGCTGATTTGCCCCGCGATGGCGATCCATCGAAGCAAGATCACGGTGCGGAGGCGAATCCAGTTACCGCGCTGGCGGTTTTTCAGGAGACCGAGGGAAAGATCACTCATCTGTGCGCTTTGGTCCGGTTGCAGCTTCGAGATGAGCGAAATATGCCTGTCCTCAACATGATTGACCATCCCTGCCAAACGGCGGGGAAGAAGGAGCGAGAATGACACGGATCTATGCAATTCTGGCGGCGGCTTTGGCAATTACGGCGGTTGCGGTCACTTGGATGATGACCCGCCAAAATGGCGAGGGCGACAAATATGCCCAGTGTCGGTCTTCTGCGGTGGCGGGTGGCTCGAGCAAGATAGGGGGCCCGTTCACCTTGGTGGATGAGACCGGAAAGACCGTGACCGAAAAGGACGTGATTGATCAACCAACGCTCTTGTATTTCGGATACACGTTTTGCCCCGATGTTTGCCCATTGGATAATGCGCGCAATGCCGAAGCGATTGAGATCCTTGAGGGGCGCGGCAAGATGGTGAAGCCCGTGTTCATCTCGATCGACCCGGAGCGGGATACGCCCGAGGTGATGGCGGAATTTACCGATATCTTGCACCCGCGTATGTTGGGCCTGACGGGGACGGCGGAGCAGGTTAAGGCCGCGTCGATGGCGTATCGCACCTATTTCAAGAAGCAGGATGCTGCGGCGGATGATAAATACTATCTGGTTGATCATTCGACGTTTTCTTATCTGAGCTTTCCGGAAGAAGGGTTCATCGAGTTTTTCAACCGGGATGTGACACCAGAGCAAATGGCTGATCGTATCCAGTGCTTTGTGGATGCGCGCTGAGGGCGTGTTTTTTTTAAGCCTTGTTTGCGCTTGGATTAATTGCCGTTGCCTGCGAAGGTTTGACGCAGGGCAATGCTGGCGATAATCCTAGATCTAGCCAAACGGCAAAAGGGGAGAAACCACATGAGTGAAGAGGCTCTCGACCTAGGTGAGGATCGGTCGCTCCTGCTTTTGGATGACGACGAAACCTTTTTGAAGCGTTTGGCTAAGGCTATGGAAAAGCGCGGTTTTGAAGTGGAAATGGCCGGATCTGTCGCGGCTGGCAAAGCGATTGCGACGGCACGACCGCCCGCTTATGCGGTGTGTGATCTGCGCTTGGAAGATGGCAATGGATTAGATGTGGTGGAGGTGCTGCGTGAGAAGCGGCCCGATTGCCGGATCGTGGTTTTGACGGGTTATGGCGCAATTGCGACTGCGGTGGCCGCGGTAAAAATTGGTGCGACCGACTATTTGTCGAAGCCTACCGATGCAACGGACATCACCAATGCGCTGCTGTCGCGGGGGGATAGTCTGCCGCCGCCACCAGAAAACCCGATGAGTGCAGATCGCGTGCGCTGGGAGCATATTCAGCGGGTTTATGAGCTGTGTGACCGCAATGTCAGCGAAACCGCGCGGCGACTGAACATGCACCGTCGGACCTTGCAGCGGATTTTGGCCAAGCGCAGCCCGCGCTGAGGATGACAGCAGGGACCGCGGCGCGGTGGTTTCGCGCGCGGGTAATGTTATCTTTGGGGCGGCGTATTGGTCATTTCTAAACCATTTCTTGAAGCCGCAGAGAACGGACCAAATTCTTCCAAAATCGGAGGGTATGATTTGCGTATGGGTGACGTCTGGTTTGCGTCATGACGTAAAATTAACCACCTGGACGATTCTTTTTTCGGGATGGGTTGGCGCAAAGCCGCTTTTCAGCTATGCCGCGTCGCAGCGAATAGGGCTGGGGTGAGCACCCCGGCGGCTCTTCCGGCCGCTGATCCGCCGGACAACACGAGAGACAAGGGCAAGACCGAACAGACCTGCGGGATGCGGGAAGAGCAGCGGTTTGCAAAGAGACATATGAACAGACGTTTGAACTATCGGAATGAATGGACCGGAAATATTCGGGCCGACATCTTGTCCGGGCTGGTGGTGGCTTTGGCGCTGATCCCGGAGGCGATTGCTTTTTCGCTGATCGCGGGTGTGGACCCGAAGGTGGGGCTTTATGCCAGCTTCTCGATTGCCGTTATCACGGCCATCTTGGGGGGGCGTCCGGGGATGATTTCTGCCGCGACGGCCGCGACGGCGGTGCTGATGGGGAGCCTCGTGCGTGAGCATGGGTTGGATTACCTCTTGGCCGCGACCGTTTTGGCCGGGCTTTTGCAAATCGGCATGGGCCTGCTGCGGCTTGGGTTTGTCATGCGCTTTGTCTCCAAATCTGTGATGACCGGATTTGTGAATGCGCTGGCTATCTTGATCTTTATGGCGCAATTGCCGGAGCTTGATCCGCGCCTTGTGACCCCGATGACCTATGTTTTGGTCGCGGCGGCTTTGGCGATTATTTACTTGTTCCCCTATGTGAACCGCTCGATCCCCTCGCCCTTGGTAGCGATTGTGGTGCTGACGGGATTGAGCCTTAGCTTTGGCTGGGATGTGAGATCGGTTGGGGATATGGGGCAGCTGCCTGATGCGCTGCCGTCCATTTTCATGCCGAATGTGCCATTCACAATCGAGACATTCCTGATTGTGCTGCCTTATGCGCTGGCGGTTGCGGTGGTTGGGCTGTTGGAAAGTCTGATGACGCAGCAGATCGTGGATGACATGACGGATACGGTCAGCGACCGGAATCAAGAGTGCCTTGGCCAAGGTGTGGCCAATACGTTGACAGGCTTTATCGGTGGCATGGCGGGCTGTGCGATGATTGGGCAATCCGTGATCAACGTGCGCTCTGGCGGGCGGGGGCGGCTTTCGACCTTTGTGGCGGGGGTGATGCTTTTGGTGTTCTGCGTCGGCTTGGGGGAATGGGTAAGTCAGATCCCGATGCCGGCCTTGGTGGCGATCATGATCATGGTGTCGGTCGGCACCTTTAGTTGGGCGTCGCTTGGTGCAATGCGGACCATGCCGCGCTCGTCGACTGCGGTGATGTTGGCCACGGTGATTACGGTGGTGTGGACGCATAACCTTGCGATAGGTGTTTTGGTGGGTGTGCTGATGTCGGGGGTGTTCTTTGCCGCCAAGATCGCGCGGCTATTTGGCGTGACAAGTGTGTTGAGCGCCGATGGTGCGGTGCGGACTTATCACGTTTCGGGGCAGATGTTCTTTGGCTCGGTCGAAGCGTTTCGGCGTGCTTTTGATCCGCGGGAAGCAGTGGAGCGGGTAATCATCGACGTGAGTGCCGCACATGTTTGGGACATTAGCTCGATCGAAGCGCTTGAGGGCGTGGTGGCGAAGTTCCTGCGCGCGGGCACGCCCGTTGAGGTGATCGGCATGAATGCGGAATCCGAGGGGCTGTTTACGAAGTTGCGCCCGCTGATCGGAAGCGCACATTAAGGCATAACAGGGTCTATAACGCGTAGCGCGTGTGGACCCTGTTTACCACCAGACCGTTTTCCAGAGTGACGCCGTGCTCGTGGCCATAGGTCTCGAAACCTTTGGAGCGGTAGTAGGTCAGGCCGCTGTCATTGTCGGCGCGGATTGTAGCGTTGATCGCGGTGAATCCTGCATTGCGGGCGGCGGTTTTTGTCGCGTCAAAGAGTTTCGTGCCAACGCCATGCCCATGCGCGCGGATATCAACGAATGTTGCGATGTCCAGCATGTCGGGTGGCAAGTCTGCGCGGCGGTGCACCCATTGGAATCCCTGCACGGCACCTTTGTCGTTTTCGGCCAGATGCCAGATCGACCCCGGCTCGGCCATCCATTGACGCAAGTCTTCGGCGGTGACGGGGCGGGTCATGGCGGTAGAGCCGCCAATCGCGATGATCTCGTTGAGCAGAGCGGCCATTACGGCGGCATCGAAAGGTTTTGCGGGGCGGATGTGGAGTGTCATAGGGCGCTCATCAGGCTGGCATGGCGGGCACAATAATCGGCGCGGACCTCACGTGGAGGGCGCAGGACGATTTCGAGACCTTCGATGAGGGCGGGGTTGGGTTTGCCGAAGAGTTTGTCAGCCTCTTGCGGTGAGAAGCCTGCGATGCGGGTGGCTTCCATCCATGCCGAAAGCGTGTCGGCTTCTTTGATCTTTTTCTTGATGGAAGCGGGCAAACGGGCGGGGAGGCCAAAACGGATGTGAATTGCTGCGGTGAGCCGTTCGTCCAGCGCACCGTAGCCGGGACCGATAGCGGATTTGACGGGTGAGATCATGTCGCCGATCACATATTCGGGCGCGTCGTGCAAAAGCGCTGCAAGGCGCCATTTGGCAGGGCTTTCTGGAATGAGGCGCAGGAAGAGGGCTTCGACCAACAGCGAATGTTCGGCCACCGAATAGGCGAAATCGCCATGGGTCTGCCCGTTCCAGCGAGCAACGAAGGCAAGGCCATGGGCGATGTCTTCGATTTCGATGTCCATCGGGGTGGGATCGAGCAGGTCAAGGCGGCGTCCGGAGAGCATGCGCTGCCACGCGCGGGGGTGTTTCATCGGGGCCTCGGGCACATTTAGGGTGGTGCGACCCTAACCGCGTGGGGCGCGCATTGTCGAGAAGGGGGTGAAGTGCTATGTGCCGCCTCAACACGAGATTGAAGGAGTGCGGCATATGCCGAATGATTACATCGTCAAAGATATCAAGCTAGCTGATTTTGGCCGTAAAGAGCTGACAATTGCCGAAACCGAAATGCCGGGGCTGATGGCCTGCCGGGCGGAGTTCGGAGAGAGCAAGCCGCTCAAGGGTGCGCGGATTGTGGGATCGTTGCATATGACGATCCAGACGGCTGTGCTGATTGAAACGCTGACGGCGTTGGGTGCGGATGTGCGCTGGGCGTCGTGCAATATTTTCTCGACACAAGACCATGCGGCCGCAGCAATCGCGGCGGGCGGCACGCCTGTTTTCGCGGTGAAGGGTCAGACGCTGGAAGAGCATTGGGATTATCTGGATCGCTCGTTCATGTTCCCAGAGGGCGCGAATATGATCCTCGATGATGGGGGAGATGCGACGCTTTATGTGCTTTTGGGAGCGCGTGCGGAAGCGGGCGAAGAGATCATTCCTGTGCCGCAGTCGGATGAGGAAGTGGTGATCAAGGCGCAGATCAAAAAGCGGATGGCGGCAAGCCCCGGTTGGTTCACCAAGACGCGCGACGCGATCAAGGGCGTTTCGGAAGAGACCACGACGGGCGTGCATCGCCTGTATGATCTGCACAAGAAGGGCCACCTGCCCTTCCCGGCGATCAATGTGAACGATTCAGTCACCAAGTCGAAATTCGACAACAAATATGGCTGTAAGGAATCGCTGGTGGACGGTATCCGCCGCGCCACGGATACGATGATGGCCGGCAAGGTGGCTGTGGTGTGCGGCTATGGCGATGTGGGCAAAGGCTCGGCCGCTTCGTTGCGTGGGGCGGGTGCGCGGGTGAAGGTCACGGAAGTGGACCCGATCTGTGCGCTGCAGGCTGCGATGGACGGTTTTGAAGTGGTTGTGCTGGAAGATGTGATCGATAGCGCCGATATCTTCATCACCACGACAGGCAATAAGGACGTGATCCGTATCGAGCATATGCGCGAGATGAAGGACATGGCGATTGTCGGCAACATTGGCCATTTCGACAATGAAATTCAGGTGGCCGCGTTGCGGAACCACAAGTGGACCAACATCAAGGAACAGGTGGACATGATCGAGATGCCTTCGGGCAGCCGGATCATCCTGTTGTCGGAAGGGCGCTTGCTGAACCTTGGCAATGCGACCGGGCACCCGTCCTTCGTGATGTCGGCGTCTTTCACCAATCAGGTGCTGGCGCAGATCGAGCTTTGGACCAAGGGCGATGAGTATAAGCCCGGCGTTTACATTCTGCCCAAGCACCTCGACGAGAAAGTGGCGCGCCTGCATCTTGACCGGATCGGCGTGAAACTGACGCAGCTGCGGGTGGATCAGGCGGACTACATCGGCGTGAAGCCGGAAGGCCCGTTCAAGCCAGAGCATTACCGCTACTAAGGTTCGGAGCTACAGGCTTTGACCAAACGCGCCGCCGGGAAACCCGCGGCGCGTTTTTGTTTGAGGGAAACGATGCCAGTTGTGCGATGTCGTTTCAAAAGGGCTGATGTGGCTTTTCACCCTTGCGACACCGCCTTGCGTTTCACGTCGGCATAACAAGGCCCTTTGGCTGGGTTGGCGGCTCATTAGCAAGCGCCAAGGTTTTCGGCGCGGCTAGGGTGGTTTGGGGCGGGCAGACGCAAAGACGCGGGGCAGGGTTTCGCAAAAAGATTAGACGGTGGATGCACCCTCGGTGGAGGGCTTTTGAAGCAGATGAGCCAGTGCTCCTTGATCTACGCATCACTGGAAAGGATTGCTGCTCGTGTCCCAAAGTTCGGGGGGTTGAACCAGACAGGCAGAACGGCCTCAAGAATGTTGGTGGGTTTGGAGGCTGAGGCCTTTTGAGGAAGCGGTTCTCCTCCGATTTGGCCTGGCTGTCAGGATATGTGGGAAAATTTGGTCAACCAAGTTTAGCGCCTAGATCCACTAATGGATCAGGTTGAGGCGCAGAGCTTGGACGGCGGCATGGTGTTTGTTGAGGCTGCCGAGCTTGTTTGATGCGCTGGACGCGTGTTGGTTTACGGTGGAAACCGAGATTCCCAGGATGGCTGCGATCTCGCCTGCTGTTTTGCCTTCGAGTGTCCAGGAGAGGCACTCTTTTTCGCGCCGTGACAGCACGATCCGAGCCCCGAGATCGCCGGCGCTCACGCTTCGTAACGCGAGTTCATGTGTATCGACGGCAGCGGTATAAAGCCGCCCTTCCGCTTCGCGGACAACGTCTCCGAGGAGGGTTTTGTTTGACGAAACCACGTTGAAAATGGAGAGCTCGCCGTGGGTTCCACGGATTGGGATTGTCAGGCCGAATTTGATGTTGAACACGCCGGCCTCCTCAAAGACCAGCTTTTGCGGCTTTGCAAAATGGCGCAGGAAGGGGCCTTGACCCCAGAGAAAAGGCCGTATCGAGCGCCTCCCGAGATCGGCAACTGGATCGACATCCCAATATTTGTGCCGGGTATATCGCTCTACCCATTCATTGGGATAGCTGGTGTGCAGGGTTGTTTCGAGTGGCTGATGCTGATGCGCGCCGGGATTGAGGAACAAAAATGAAAAATGTTCGAGACCCAAGTCGCTGACCATGGCGTTCATGCGCGGCACAATCGAGCTTGTGCTGTCATGACTTTGGTACTCGGACGGCATGCTCCACAAATTCATATCAAGACTGCTTTTACGCTAAGGGTCCGATTTTCGGCAGGTTCATTCCAAAGAGCGGGAACAATAGCGAGAAACTAGCAAACCTTTACTATTGTTGGGCCTGATCCCAGCCCACTAACCTTTGACCCCAGAGTCAAGAGAATTTTCCTGGGAGGGTCACATGAAAAAGTTATTAAAAACGTCGGCAGTTCTCTCAACGGCCGTGTTGCTCAGCGCCACTACGGCCTATGCCGATCTGGTCAAAATTGGCGTTCTTGCGCCGCTGACAGGGCCAACGGCCTCTGATGGCGAAGAGTTTGTGCGTGGCGTTGAATTGGCTGTGAAAGAGGCCAATGCCAAGGGTGGCGTTGCGGGGCACACGTTTGAAGTTGTCGTGGCTGACGTGGTTGATCACTCTGCTGCCAACGTATCGGCAGCGGCAGAGCGTTTGACTGGCACCGATGGATTGCATGTCATCCTGACCGGATACGCGAGCTTGTCGATGTTTGAAGTGGAGTTGATGGGCGAAGCAAACATGCCCTATCTGTCCGCTGGTCCCTCGCCACAATTTGCGGCGATCGTTGCGAATAACCCGGATGGCTATAATTGCTGCTGGTCGCTTACGGCCGATTTCAAAGGGTATGAGACGGACGTGACACCGACCATTGAGGCGTTGTCAGCGGCAGGGCATTTCCCTCTCGAGAACAAGACGGTCGCAATCATTTCGTCCGACAACCCCTATTCCAAGACCATCTCGGAGGGCATGAAGGTTGCTTTTGCCGAAGCTGGCTGGACGATCACTCTGGATGAGCTGGTGCCGTTTGGCCCTGTGTCCGACTGGCGGCCGATCCTTGCCAAGGTGCGTGAAAATGCACCGGATGTCATCATCAATACAGACTACATTCCGTCTAATGCGGCGCTGTTTACCAACCAGTTTCAAGAGAACCCGACAAACTCGGTGTTGTTCTTGCAATATGCGCCATTGGTTCCCGAGTTTTCAGAGCTGACAGGCAAGAACGCCAACGGTGTGCTTTTCAACGCGATTGGTGCGACCCTTAATGTAGATGCACACCCGCGTGGTAAAGACGTGTCAGCGAAGTACCTTGCCGAATATGGGGTGCCCTCTGGTGCCTATGGCACAGCGCTATATGAGCAAGCCTCGATCTATTTTGATGCACTCGAAGCCGTTGGCGACCCGACAGATCATGATGCCATTGGCAAGGCTATGGGAGCCACGAAACGGCCTATCGTCGCGGGCAATCTGGAATTCGATCAGGCAACCCATGTGGCACGCTACGGCGATGACTTTGTGCCTGTGACATTCTTTCAGATTCAGGATGGGAAAGGCGTAATGATCAGCCCGGACAAGTTCAAATCCGGCGCATTTGTCACCCCGTCTTGGATGACAAAGTAGTATCGCATGACGGCACTGTTGCAAGTTGACGGCTTGACCAAAGCGTTTGGTGCCTTGAAGGCTGTCAACAACATGTCTTTTGACGTAAACCAAGGTGAGATCCTTGGGATTGCCGGGCCCAATGGGTCCGGCAAATCAACGCTCTTTAACCTGATTAGTCGTATTCCTTTTGGGGCCACCAGCGGAACGGTTCTGTTTGAAGGCAAGCCCATTCAGACACTGTCTGACACGTCAATCGCCCGTAGAGGACTTATTCGCACCTTTCAGCGCGAGGCGGTTTTTGGGTCGATGTCCTGCGTTGACAATATTTTGGTTGCTCTGGAGCAAACCTTGGGTGTCCGCGGGCGCGAAGCTGAAAGACTGGCTGATGAAGCCTCGGAAAGGGTTGGGTTCCCGCGGAACTTTCACAACATGCCCGCCGCCGCCATGCCCGTATTTTATCAAAAGCAATTGATGATGGCGACGGCAGTGGCACAGCGCCCCAAGCTTTTGATGCTCGACGAGCCGGCTTCTTCGCTGGTGGAACATGAAATTGACTGGGTGCGTGACACCATAACCGCGCTGAATGAGGGTGGGATAACGATACTCTTGATCGAACATGTCCTGCCTTTGTTGATGAGTGTGTCAACTCGCATGCTGGTGATGGAGCAAGGCGAGATTATCGCGCAGGGCGACCCATTGGACGTGACCCGTGATCCACGGGTGATTGAGGCCTATCTGGGGAGCGCAGCATGACAAAGCCACTGTTGGAATTGCGCGGCCTGAGTGGAGGGTATCCGCCTGTATCGGTCTTTCGCGATGTCAGCCTGTCGGTGAAGCAAGGGGAGCACGTTGGCCTTTTCGGCCCTAACGGCCACGGAAAGACCACTTTGCTGAAAACCATCGCAGGCGTGCTCGACCCATGGGATGGCGGCATTTATTTTGAAGGCAAGCGGCTGAATGCAGTCGGAAAGATGCAGGCCCGTGTCTCGCATAACCTGAATTACGACCTGTTTCGCAAGCGTCGTATCAACGCGCTTGATGTTGTGGATGCCGGGCTGATTTACGTCATGCAAGGCAACCTGCTGTTCCCTGAAATGACCGTGGAGGAGGTGCTGGATATTGCACCTCGTGCTGCCAGAAACCGACCCGGCGTTGCCCAGATGCGAAGGCAGATCCACGATCTGTTCCCCCGACTTCGCGAGCGCTGGACGTCCAAGATCAGGTATCTTTCTGGAGGCGAGCGGCAAATGGTCAGCATCGCTGTGGGCCTTTTGGCGATGCCACGGTTATTGATGCTGGACGAGCCGACGCTTGGCCTGTCGCCCAAGCTGCGGATCGAGTTGTCAGAGGCGGTCCGAAATATCCGTGAAACTGGGGTTCCGCTGATTATCGTTGATCAAAACGTAGAGTTTCTGACCAGCCTCGTGGACCGCCTGATCCTGTTTGATCATGGCACAATCACCCGAGAAATTCCGGCTGAAAACATGCCGAAGCACGCCGAGTTGATGGATATGATGTTTGGGGGCGCGCATTGATGGGGTTTGAGGCATTCACATTCATTCTGATGTCCGGGATCCTGCTGGGCGGACTTTATGCGCTGATGGCGACCGGGCTTGCGGTGGTCTGGACCACATTGGGTGTTTTCAATTTTGCCCATGGGGCTTTTGTGACGCTTGGGGCCTATATGGCGTGGCAAGTCTCGCAATCGGTTGCGGGTGGCTTTGGCTTTTTGATCGCCGTTGCGACGTCGGTCACTGTGATGTTCTGCCTTGGCTTTGTCTTGCATTTCGCGCTGATCAAACCGTTTGAGCGCAATCAGAATGTCGTTCTGTTGGCTGTGGTTTCGACGCTTGCGGCTGCGTCGATTATTGAAAACGCCGTGTTGCTGAACTGGGGGCCGCGCGACAAACAGATTGCACCGCCGATAACGTCAAAGATCGATTTCTTTGGGGCCAGTATCAACACTTTTGATTTTGTAATCCTTGGAATTGCACTTTTTGCCCTGTTTGGCCTCGCGCTGTTTTTGCGAAGGACCACGGTTGGGCGGACCCTGCGTGCGGCGGCACAAAATCGCGAAGCCGCGGAACTGATGGGACTGAACGTGCCCAAGCTTTTTGCCATCACGCTGGGGCTTTCTGCTGCGACGGCGGCGCTGGCGGGTGTTTTTGTGGGGTCGTTGCGGTTTATCAACCCCACCTTTGGCGCTGACCCGTTGATGAAATCGCTGATCGTTGTGATCCTCGGCGGTGTCGCCCGATTTACCAGCCCGATTTACGCCGCTTTCGTCGTTGGCATTGTCGAGAGCTTTTCTGCTTATTTCCTTGGCCTTTATTGGAGCCCGGCTTTGCTGTTTGCCATGATGATTGCTGTGCTGCTGATCAAGCCCGAAGGCCTGTTTGGCCATAGATCAAAGACATTGTGAACTCATGAAATATGCCCCTCCGTTTCAGCGCACCAATGGCTTTTTGCCAGTGCTTATTGTTTTTGTGATCTTGCTGCTTGCCCCTTTCGTGGTCACCGAGACCTATAGCCGCCATACGCTCATCATTGTGTTTATCTATGCTGTGCTGGCCTCAAATTGGGACCTTTCGCTCGGGTATGGCGGTATCGTGAATTTCGCTCATTTGGGCTTCTTTGCGATTGGGCTCTACACCTATGCAATATTTGCCAAGGTGATCGGTATCGATCCTTGGTTGGCGCTGTTGCTGACACCCTTATTCGCGGTCGGCTTTGCCATACTTCTGGCAATCCCCATTTTGCGCTTGGAGGGGATTTATGTGATCCTTGTGACGATTGCGGCGACACAGCTTTTGCAACAAATCGTCGTCAGCCAATCCACGTATACCGGTGGCACCAGCGGTATGGTGTTGCTGCCACGGTTGACCATTGGGGATTATAACCTCTCGTCGGATAACCGGATTGGGTATTATTACGTCGCACTTGGGTTGATGGCGGCGTCTACGTTTTTTCTGTACAAACTGGAGCGCTCTGCTGTGGGTCGTGCAATCAAGGCGCTGCGAGACAACAAATACTATGCCATATCGCGCGGCGTTTCCGAAGCGCGCACCCGGCTTTTGACCCTCAGCTTGTCGGCCATTTTCCCAGCTCTTGCGGGTGGATTTTATGGGTCTTATCTGCGTGTCGCGTCACCTGATGTCTTTGGGCTTGGCTTTTTGACCACCGCGCTTTCGGTTCTCTTGTTGGGCGGGGTGGCCACCATTTGGGGCTCGCTCATTGCTGCCTTTGTTGTGGTCGGCCTGTCGCAATTGCTCGCGGATTATGGGGCATGGCGCAATATTTCGATTGCGCTTGTGATCATTGGTGTCGTGGTGGTCTATCCCGGGGGGCTTTATGCGGCCTTGCAGGAAATATGGAGCGGATTTGACCGCGCCAAGACCAATCTGATTGCCGCATTTCGCCGTAAGGCGGGTGCAGCAGACCGGGCCCGCGCGATGGGTATCCGTGATCAATTGATTGAGACAAGCCATGGCAAGGTCTCGGTCTGCGATACGAGAAGCGGGGAGCAGACGATCATTTTCATTCATGGAAATTCGTCGTGCAAGGAGGCCTTTCGGCATCAGTTTCATGCCCTGCGGGATCAATATCGGTTGGTTGCATTTGACCTTCCCGGACATGGTGTTTCGCCAAATGCGGATCCTGAAAAGGATTACAATCTGGCGGCATATGCCCAAATCGTGCGCGACCTTGTGGACCGCCTCAAGCTTGGCACTCCGGTTGTTTTTGGTTGGTCGCTGGGTGGATATGTCGCTCTAGAATATGCTGCGGCTGGTAACCCGATTTCAGCTTTGGCCATCTGCGGGACATCGCCAGTTCGGACATATCCTGACGATATACCAAAGGGCTATATTGCCTCGCCTCATATGGAGCTCGCAGGCAAACGCTTTCACTCGCCCTTCGAGAAGGGCCAATATGCCAAGCATACGATTGGTTTGCCAAAACAGTCAGAACCTATCTTGTGGCAGGCCGTCTGGCGCACCGACGGGCAGGCGCGCGAACAAGCTTTTGCAAAACTGAAAACCACAAACTGGCAACGCCAAATGCGGGTTATTCGAGAAGGCAGCGTGCCATTTACGATGATCAACGGATCAAAAGACCCGTTCATCAATCATACATATTGTGCCAGCCCAGAGTTCAACACGGCTGCTTCAGGTAAGCCGATCACACTCGACGGTGTGGGTCACGCAACCTTTCTTGAGGGGCCGGAGGGGTTTAACGCGGTATTTCGGCGTTTCATTCAACAGCAATAGGTTGGGTCAAACGCGTGTCGCGAGGGCTGTGTCATTGGGTCAAGATGGTATTGGCAAAATCAATTTTTGCCCTGTTTAGGCGCTGATATTGCCTTGAGGCGGGGCTTCTACAAGCGCGACAGAGCCTGAGCTTTGGGCTTTGGGCTTTGGCCGCAGTTAGCCTCCGTTCCCGGTAAACACCAAAACCTGAACAAAGGGTGTCTGTGGGGGGGCTGCCAACCCGGCTAAATGGGATAGGGAATTTATCCTTTGTATAGGATGAATTACGGGTTAACCTTTCGCCATTGCCCGGAAATGGGCGGACACAGGCATTAAACAAACGGGAGATTTCCATGGGAAAGCGTGACGAGTTGATCGCGAAATATGCGGACGATCTGAAGAATAAATGTGGGATGGTGCCGGATATTGCGCTGTTGACCAAGGTGACGATTGGCTGTGGCCCCTCGATTTATAACGCGGATGCACAGACGGTGGCGGGGTCGCAGGCGAGCGAGCTGGAGACGGTGCGGACCAACTTCCTCATCAAGAAGCTGGGGCTGGCAGATGGGCCGAGCCTGATGGCTGCGATCCAGTCGGTGCTTGAGACCTATGGCAAGTCTGAGCGCAATAAGTATCGGGCAGTTGTCTATTACATGTTGGTGAAGCATTTCGGCAAAGAAGCCGTTTACAAATAAGCTTTTGGCCGCCGCTGATGCGGGGCATTTGAGCTAATTGCGGGGCAGTTCTCAGATGACGGGCCGCCCCGTTTCCGCTATGAAAAGGTATAGGCCAGTATGGCCGGTATCCAGTTTCGTTTCGCGTGTGGTGTGTAGGGAGCACGCGGGGTGGACGGGGGATCCGGTCATGGTCGGATCTCCCGTTTTTATAAGGTCGTGCCTGTGATGGTCAGGATATGCGCCCATTCGGCCTCGGTAACGGGCTGAACGGAAAGGCGCATGGATTTGACGAGGGCCATTTCCGACAGCATCGGGTCTGATTTGACGGCGTCAAGCGTGAGGGGGCGGGTCATTGGCTTGACCGCTTTGATTGTCACGCAATCCCAGCGCGGGTCGTCTGTGGTGCTATCAGGAGCGCTGGCGCGGATAACCTCGACGATGCCGACGATCTGTTTGCCGATATTGGAATGATAGAAGAAGCCAAGATCGCCGGGGATCATGGCCCGCATGTTATTGCGCGCCTGATAGTTGCGGACGCCGGTCCATTCTTCGCCAAGGGCCCCTTTGGCAACTTGCTGATCCCATGACCAGCCGTCTGGTTCGGACTTGAAGAGCCAGAAGCTCATCCGATAACCCGTTTCCACTCGCGCAGGGTGATTTCCGAGAAAAGACCCGCTTTGCCATAGGGGTCGCCGTTGACCCAATCGTGGGCACTGGCCATGTCCGCCACGTCGAGGATGACGACGGAGCCGCACATTTCGCCAGCATCGTCGAGCATGGGGCCGGCTTGGGCGACGACACCCGTGGCCTTGATATAGGCAAGATGCGCCTCACGGTTGGCTTTGCGGATGTCGAGGGCACCGGGTTTGTCATGGGCGATCAAGGCGACGAGCATTTATTCCTCCTTTAGGGGACGCGAGAGCAGCATGGTCATGGCATCGCCCACACTGGCACGCCCGTCAAGGAGGGCAACCACTGCGGCGGTGACGGGCATTTCGAGGTGTAGAGCCGTGGCGCGGCTGAGCACCGCGCGGGCGGTGGCGGCCCCTTCCACGGTGATCGTCGGATCGAAGGGATCATTTCGACCCAAACTCTGCCCAAAACGGTAGTTGCGCGACTGCTCGGAGGTGCAAGTCAGGACAAGGTCGCCAAAGCCGGAAAGCCCGGTAAGCGTCTCGGGGCGGGCGCCCAACGCATGGGCCATGCGAGTCATTTCAGCAAAGCCACGGGTCATGAGGGCGGCGCGGGCGCTGTCGCCGAGGCCTGCTCCCATGACAACACCGGCAGCGATGGCGATGACGTTTTTGAGCGCTCCGCCCAGTTCGGCGCCGATGATATCTGTTGTGCGGTAGAGGCGAAGGGTGCGGGTGGTGAGCGCGGTTTGCAGGCGGCGGCCCATGGCATCGTCGGCGCAGGCGAGGGTGAGCGCCGTGGGCAAGCCGAGCGCTATGTCTGCGGCGAAAGAGGGGCCAGTGAGCAGGGCAGGTGTGGCGCCGGGGATCTCTGCGAGGAGTGCGGTTGGGCCAAGGCCCGAGGACAGTTCAATACCTTTGCAGCAGGCTACGAGGGGACGGTTATTGAGGGTGGGACCGAGCGTAACGAGGCTGGCGCGCAATTTCTGCATCGGCACGGCGATGAGGACGGGCACCTCGGGTGGGATGTCGTGACGGTTGGCAGTGACGCTGAGCCCTGCTGGGAAAGCCGCGCCGGGAAGGCGGCGTAGGTTTTCTCGGCTGGCTTGCAAATGCGCTGCTTCGCTGGGGTCGCGCGCCCACAAGAGGACGGGGGCGTTTTGAGCAAGGGTGATGGCGAGCGCGGTGCCGAATGCGCCGGAGCCTGCGATGGTGATCATGCTTTTGCGCCTTTCTTGCCAGAGCCAAGCATTGGGGAGGCGGCGGTATCGAGGGGCCACCGGGGGCGAGCTGAGAGGGTAAGGTCATCGGTTTGACCAAGGGCGAAAAGCTCGGCCCCCGCATAGGCAATCATTGCCGCATTATCGGTGCATAGGCGGAGTGGCGGAGCGGTGAAGCGCACGCCCTTTTCTGCTGAAACAGACTCTAATGCTGCGCGAATGGTTTGGTTTGCGGCGACACCACCTGCGACGGCAAGGGCTGGCTCTGGCGGGGCCTCTTGAAGATAGCGGGTTAGGGCGCGGCGGGTCTTTTCGGCGAGAACGTCGGCGATGGCGGCTTGAAACCCTGCCGCGAGGTCGGCCACGTCTTGGCGGTAGAGGCCACCTTGGGAGGTCACCAGCGTGTCGCGGGCGCGCAAAATCGCAGTTTTCAGGCCAGAGAAGGAGAAGTCACAATCCGGACGATCCAGCATGGGGCGGGGCAAGCGGAACCGTTTGGCGTCGCCCGATTTGGCGGCGGCTTCGATGGCGGGGCCGCCCGGCTGTGGCAGGCCCAGAAGGCGGGCGGCTTTGTCGAAGGCTTCGCCCGGTGCATCATCGATGGTTCCGCCAAGGCGGGTGAAGGATTGTGGCCCATGCACCATGAGGAATTGGCAATGGCCGCCCGATACGAGAAGCATGAGGTAAGGGAAGGCGAGGCTGTCGGTGAGGCGCGGTGTGAGTGCGTGGCCCGCAAGATGGTTGACGCCAATCAAGGGTAGCCCTGTGGCCACCGAGAGGCCCTTGGCGCACATGACGCCAGAGAGCACGCCACCAATGAGGCCGGGGCCAGCGGTGACGGCAATTGCGTCGATGTCTGAGAGGGTGAGACCTGCGTCGGCAAGTGCTTGAATTACACATGTGTCGATTTTCTCGGCATGGGCGCGCGCGGCGATTTCCGGGACGACACCGCCAAAGGGGGCGTGCAGGTCAGTTTGGCCATGCACCACGCTGGCGAGAACCGACGCGCCGCTTTCGGCGACGCGCACAACTGCTGCGGCGGTATCGTCGCAGCTCGATTCGATGCCGAGAAGTGTAAGCATCCTGTCGTTCCGGTTGCGAGGGATCATGGGGGCAGGTAACACCGGAGGGTAACTGATCACAATGGCGGTTTGCATATGCCTACGCTTCTGATGACGCGGCCCCGGGAAGCATCGGAGCGATTTGTCGGCCTTTTGCAGGCGGACATAGCAGCGCTGAATGTGCGCTATGCGCCGTTGATCGGGATTGAGATGTCTGAGGAACGGCCTGAAGTGGGGACCGGGGAGCACTATATCTGCACCTCGGCGCAGGGGGTGGGGGCGATTGTGCATTTCGATCTGCCCAAACGCCCGGTTTGGGCTGTGGGTAGGGCAACTGCGGAGGCCGCGCGTGCGGCGGGTCTTGTGGCGCGAGAGGCCGGAGGGGATGCGGAAGCTTTGATCGCAGAGATTGCGGCTTCGGGTGAAGCTGCGCCGCTTGTGCATTTGCGGGGCGCGCATGCGCGCGGAGACGTCGCAGCGCGATTGCGGGCAGCGGGGCTTTTCGCGCGAGACGTGGTTGCTTACACTCAACCAGAGCAGAAATTTGCCCCGGAGATCAAAGAGATCGTTGGAGCGATTGTGGCGCCGGTGTTTTCGCCGCGCACGGGGTCTATTTTTGCGAAAGACTGGACCGGTGCGGCGCCATTGTTTGTGGCGGCGATGTCGGATGCGGTGGCCGAAGCGATGAAGCCTTTGTCGCCGCGACTGATGATTGTGGCGGATCGGCCAGAGGCGGAGGCAATGGCGCAGGCGGTTCTTGGCCTGTGGAAAGCGGCCTTGCGCCTTGAGGCCTGAGGCGGCAGGGCGTTAGACTGGGCCGCAAGGCTTTTGATTAAGGGATTCGAGGGGGCTAGTATGGCTGGACGCAAAGCAAAGACACCGCAAGCCAGCGCGGATGCGGTGGAGGCTCCTGAAGCAGAGATTGCTGTCGTGCGTGATGAGGTGGTGGAAGCTGTGGTGGTCGAGGAGGCTGTTGCGGATACGATTGACGCCACACCCGAGGCCGATACCCCCAAAGAGGAAGTGGTTGAGGCGACACCGTCTGTGTCGCGTCCGGAGCAGGCTCCCGCGCCGGTGCGTCGGGGTGGGTTTTTCTCCATGCTTTTGGGAGGCGTTGCCGCCGCGGCGATTGGTTTTGGGATGGCGCGTTATGTGCTGCCCGATGACTTTCCTTTCCCGAAAGCGGGGAGCGGAGATTTGGCAGCGGCGGTACAAAAGGCCGCCGATGAAGCCAAGAGTGCGGATTTGATTTTGGCGGGCCGGATCGAGGCGCTGGAAGCTGGGCCGGATTTGTCGGGCGTTACGGGCGCTGTTGAGGCGATCCGTGTGGCTGCTGATGCGGTGGCCAGTCAGGTCGAGGTATTGAATGGGCGGATGGGCGCCCTTGAGGCACAGGTGGCGGAACTGATGACGCGGCCCGTGACCGAAGGTGCCAACCCGGCCGCGGTGGCGGCCTATGAGGCGGAATTGGCCAAGTTGCAGGCCGCGATGGCAGATCAGCGTCAGGAATTGGAAGCGCTGGCGGGTGAGGCAGAGGCCAATCGCGCGGCGGCGCAGATGACCGAACAGGAAGCGATGATCCGAAATTCGCTTACGGGAATTCGGATCGCGGTGGAAAATGGCGGCTCGTATCAGGTGGAGCTAGACAATCTTGCCGGGGTGGGTGTGAGCCTGCCTGCGCTTTTGGTGGAGCGCGCCGAGGGTGGTGTGCCGACCCTTGCCGCTTTGCGCGATACCTTCCCGCAAGCCGCACGGGCGGCCTTGGCGGCGGCGCGTGCTGCGGAAACCGGAGGTGGTGTTGGCTCTGTTTTGACGTCGCTTTTGGGGGCGCGGTCGCTTGAGCCGAGGGATGGCGGTGATGCCGATGCCGTGTTGAGCCGGGCCGAAGCCGCGCTTCGTGAGGGACGGATGACCGATGCGGTGGCCGAGGTCGAGGCCCTGCCCGAGGGCGCGCGCGTAGAGATGGCAAGCTGGTTGGCCATGGCGACGGAGCGCGCAGCGACGCTGGCGGCTTTGGATGAATTGGCCGCTGGCCTGACGCAGAAATAAGGGGGACGACGGATGCTTTGGTCGCTTATCAAGATTGCGCTTTTCGTTGTCATTGTCGCGGCTGCGGCGCTGGGTGCGAACCATCTCTTGGAGATGGAAGGCGGGGTGCGGATCGCCTTTGCTGGAATGGAATATAATCTGACACCGCTGATGGCAGCGATGGGGCTGCTGGCGCTGTTGCTTGGTTTGTGGGTTGTGCTGAAGTTGGTGTCGCTTTTGGTGGCGGTGCTGAAATTCATCAACGGGGATGATACTGCGATCACGCGCTACTTTGATCGCAACCGCGAAAAGAAGGGTTATCAAGCGCTCGCCGAAGGCATGATGGCGCTGGCGAGCGGTGAGCCGCGTGTGGCCTTGGCCAAGGCGGCACGGGCCGAGAAATACCTCGACAAGCCGGAATTGACGAGCTTGCTGACGGCCCAAGCAGCGGAGGCGTCGGGCGACAGGAAGAAGGCCGAGGCGGTTTACAAGCAGCTTTTGGGCGATGAGCGCACGCGATTTGTCGGGGTGCGCGGGATTATGAAGCAAAAGTTGGCGGATGGAGATACCGATACGGCGCGCAAGCTCGCTGAAAAAGCGTTCGAAATGAAGCCTGCTCATGCAGAGACGCAAGACGTGCTGTTGAAGTTGCAGGCCAAGGCCCAAGATTGGGCCGGTGCGCGCAAGACACTGGATGCCAAGCGCAAGCATGGCCTGTTGCCCAAGGACGTTGCCAAGCGGCGCGATGCTGTTTTGGCCTTGGTGGAGGCCAAGGATGTGCTGGACGAGGGCAAGGATATTGAAGCGCGAGAAGCGGCGATCGGAGCGAATAAGGCGTCGCCCGACCTGATCCCCGCCGCAGCCTTTGCGGCGCGGGGTTATATCGCCAAGGGCGAGGGCAAGAACGCAGCGCGCGTGATCAAGAAAGCATGGGAAAGCCAGCCGCACCCGGATTTGGCAGCAGCTTTTGCCGCCATTGAGCCAAGCGAGACGCCAGCCGCTCGGTTGAAGCGGTTTCAGACATTGATCAAGGCGAATATCAGCCATCGGGAGAGCCGGATGGTGATGGCAGAGCTGCATCTGGCGGCGCAGGATTTTGCCGCGGCGCGGAAAGAAGTTGTTGATCTGGTGGAGAAAGATGCGGATGCCCGCGCATTGACCATTATGGCGGCAGCAGAGCGCGGCACCGGGGCCAGTGACGCGGTGGTCAAGGGCTGGCTGGCACGGGCATTGAATGCACCAAGAGGGCCGCAATGGGTCTGTGATGTATGCGGGACCGTGCATACGGAATGGGTGCCTGTTTGCGAGACCTGCGAAGGTTTCGATACGCTGTCGTGGAAATCGCCGCCTGCGCCGAAGGTGAGTGCGCCAACGGGGGTGGAAGTCTTGCCTTTGATCGTAGGCGATGTTGCTGATGACGTGGTGGATGACGCCGAAGTTTTGGAT
>OBMK010000051.1_pt1 | contig 108272 bp, 110 predicted proteins | sample 1539081 | NCBI WGS metagenome assembly OBMK01 (sample SAMEA3355528, study PRJEB22509) | marine metagenome | biome: marine; feature: river plume; material: water | place: USA | collected 2010-08-07 | depth 0.5 m | reverse complement strand
CCGTAATTCATCGAGGTCTCCTCAAAGGAAAACGCGCGCCGCTGGGGCGCGCGTTTTGTTCAGATAGCAGAAGCCAATCAGGCGAGCGAGCCGTCAATCGCCTTGCAGGCGTCGACAAGGCCTTTCACAGCATCGACCGATTTTTGGAACATCGCGGTTTCGTCTTTGTCGAGGTTGACCTCGATGACTTTTTCGATCCCGCCTGCGCCGATGACAGTGGGAACACCCACATACATTCCTTTGAGACCATAGGCGCCGTCCACATAAGCCGCGCAGGGCAGGACACGCTTTTGATCTTTCAGGTAGGCTTCTGCCATTTCGATGGCGGAGGTTGCAGGCGCATAGAATGCAGACCCGGTCTTGAGCAGGCCAACGATTTCTGCGCCGCCGTCACGGGTGCGCTGCACAATGGCTTCGAGCTTTTCTTTGGTGGTCCAGCCCATTTCGATCAGATCGGGGAGCGGGATGCCTGCGACAGTGGAGTAACGCACTGAGGGAACCATCGTGTCGCCGTGTCCGCCGAGGACGAAGGCGGTGACGTCACGCATGGATACGCCGAACTCAAGCGCGAGGAAGTGACGGAAGCGTGCAGAGTCGAGTACACCCGCCATGCCGACGACTTTCTCGTGGGGCAGGCCGGAAAACTCGCGCAGCGCCCAAACCATCGCGTCCAGCGGGTTGGTGATGCAAATGACGAAGGCGTTGGGAGCGTGGGCTTTGATGCCCTCGCCGACCGACTTCATTACCTTGAGGTTGATGCCGAGCAGGTCATCACGCGACATGCCGGGCTTGCGCGGCACACCTGCGGTGACGATGCAAACGTCTGCGCCTGCGATGTCGGCGTAGTCGTTGGAGCCCTTGAAAGAGCCGTCAAAGCCCTCTGAGGGACCGGATTCGGCGATGTCGAGCGCCTTGCCCTGAGGGGTGCCTTCGGAGATGTCGAAAAGCACGACATCCCCGAGTTCCTTGATCGCAGCGAGGTGGGCAAGCGTGCCACCGATCTGACCTGCGCCGATAAGGGCAATCTTCGTTCTGGCCATGGAAGTGTCTCCGGTCCGGTTGGAATTTCGCGCATGGGCGTAGTCCTTTCCGGGCGCGCGCGCAAGGGCGCTGCGGCGCGGCGGTGACGATGATTGTGATTGTTGGCGCGAAATGCGAGCGCTAAACCTTCCAGAAGCGGGTAGTTAGCTGCCCTTGGCCCGGAGCGACAATGTTTGAGATGAATGCGGCCTTTTTTGCTGTTGCGGTGCCCGCAGTGCTATTTGCGGGGATTTCCAAGGGTGGATTTGGCTCTGGGGCGGCTTTTGCCAGTGCATCGATTCTTGCGCTGGTGCTGGAGCCTGCGATTGCTTTGGGGATCATGCTGCCGCTTTTGATGGTGGTCGATGTGGCAACGCTGCGGCCTTATTGGAAGAAATGGAGCACTCCGGATGCGGTGATCCTGATCGTCGGCGCGATGCCGGGGGTCTTGATTGGGGCGGCGCTTTACAAGGTTGCGAATGCAGATGTGTTTCGGTTGTTGATTGGTGGGATTTCGCTGGGATTCGTTGCATGGCAGATCGCGGTAAAGGCGGGAGTGGTGCGTGCGGCGCGGCGGCCTTTGGGCTTGGTGGGCGGTCTGATCGCGGGTGGGGTTGCCGGATTTACCAGTTTCGTGAGCCACGCCGGCGGACCACCGGCGGCGGTGTATTTGCTGTCGCGCCGCTTACAAAAGACAGAGTTTCAGGCCACGACGGTTTTGATTTTCTGGGCAATCAATATCGCTAAGGCTGTGCCTTATGCATTCTTGGGCATTTTCACAGCACAGACACTGTTGGCAAATGTCATCTTGGCCCCTGTTGCCATCGTGGGCGCGTGGCTGGGCGTTAAGGCGCATCACTTGGTTCCGGAACGTGCGTTTTTTGCCATTACCTACGTGGCTTTGGTGCTGACGGGCTGCAAATTGATCTGGGATGCGGTGACGTGACGTGAGAGGGCGCCTATTGGCCCGCATGGCGGCGTAGTCTCAAAGACGCGAGGCTTTGGCGTCGGGGGGCGAGTTCGGGGTGGTCTCGAAGGCCTGACCGGAGGCCATCAGGCACGTAAGGCCATTGGGCAGCGTCAGCGCAATCGTCCACGTGCCAGTCTCGGCTGAGGCAAACAGTTCCATCAGGGAATTATTACCTCCGAGTCCGATGGACTGGCGGGTTTCACCGTAGCCTTCTTCGAGACGGGCCACGATCACATGGCGTGGGGCGCAGTTCACAGGCTGTGCCTTGGCCGGGCTGGGTGCAGCGATCGCGATGAAGGGCAAAAAGAGGAGAGCGCGGTCAAAGTCGGTCATGGGCTTCCTTTCCAGAGGGCGCTCAGGCGACAAGGGCCTTTGCGGGATGGGACGGTGTGCATCGTGCAGCAAATGCGTTGGCAGCTTTTGGGTTTACCGATCTGCGAGAAAAGGCTGCGCCTGTGCGGTTGCAGAACGGTTAATGCGGCGCGCGACTCTTCGGATTGCAGATATTTTTCGGATCGAATGCGGCAGGGCAGAGAGTTTTTTCTGCATTGCGGCAAAAACGGGTTGAACTTTCCGACAAGATTGGCGCAGGTTCACGCAACAAAGTTACCGGAGAGACTCATGCAAACGCCCCGCCCGACCCGTTCCGTGCTCTATATCCCCGGCTCAAAAGAGCGCGCACTGGAAAAGGCGCGGGGGCTTCCGGTGGATGCAATCATTTTCGACCTAGAAGATGCGGTGACGCCGGAGGCGAAAGTCGAGGCGCGTGGCACGCTCAAGGCTGCGCTGGCCGCTGGAGGCTATGGCTCCAAGCTGCGGATTATTCGCATCAATGGGCTGGACAGTGTCTGGGGCAAGGGAGATGTCGAGGCTCTGGCGGATGCTGATTGTGACGCGTTCTTGCTGCCCAAGGTGAATGGTGCGGCGGATATTGCGGAACTGGCAGCGATGTTGCCCAAGGGCCGCGAGATATGGGCCATGATGGAGACGCCCAAGGGGATTCTGAATGCGGCAGAGATTGCCGCGCATCCGCAGGTGACGGGCTTTGTCGCGGGCACGAATGACTTAGCAAAAGAGCTGAATTGTCGCTATCGGGCAGATCGCTTGCCAATGCAGATGGCGTTGCAAATGATCCTTATGGCAGCGCGTGCTTATGGTGTGACGGCGATCGACGGGGTTTATAATCAGTTCAAAGACCAAGAGGGGCTGCGTGCGGAATGTGATCAGGGCCGGGATTTGGGCTTTGACGGCAAGACGCTGATCCACCCGGACCAAGTGGAAGTTACCAATGCTTGCTTTGCGCCCTCTGAAGCAGAGATTGATCTGGCGCGCCGACAGATTGCCGCCTTGGAAGAAGTCGAGAAAACCGGGCAGGGCGTGGCCGTAGTGGATGGTAAGATCGTTGAAAACCTGCATGTTGAAACCGCACGGAAAATTCTGGCGCTGGCGGAGGCCGTCGCTCTCACTCAAGCGGAGTAAAACATGTTTTATTTGGCACTTGGCCTGATCCTCTGGATCGGCTCGCATTTATTCAAACGGCTTGCGCCGGCAGCGCGGGCGAAAATGGGCAATGGCGGTAAGGGGTTAGTGACAGCTTTGTCGCTTGCGGGACTTGCGCTGATGATTTGGGGCTATCGCTCGGCAGAGGTGGTAAACCTGTGGACGCCGCCAAGCTGGACGACGCATCTCAACAACCTGCTGATGCTGCTGTCGGTCTTCTTGTTTGCGCTGTCGCATTCTAAAGGGCGGCTAAGGGCGCGGGTTCGTCACCCAATGTTGGGTGCGGTGAAGGTCTGGGCGTTCGCGCATTTACTGGTGAACGGTGATCTGGCTTCGGTTCTGCTGTTTGGCGGAATGTTGGTCTGGGCTGTGGTGTCGGTGATCTTGATCAATCGCGCCGAGCCGTGGGTGCCGAAGACACCCGGAGAGCCAAAGCGGGACGTGATTGCGGTTGTGATCACATTGGTGGTCTATGGAGTGATTGTTGGAATTCACTCTGCTCTTGGCGTTTCGCCATTCCCGGGGTGAAGCATGCAGCTTTATCGATTTCTGAGCGCGGATGACACGGCAGAGTTTTGTCACAAGGTGACGATGGCTCTGAACCAGGGCTGGGCGCTTTATGGCGGGCCAACCTATGGGTTTGACGCAGCAAATGGCGTTATGCGCTGTGGTCAGGCCGTGGTGAAGGAAGTTCCGGGGGACTATCACCCGGAGGTGAAGCTCGGCGAGATGTAATGGCAGGGCGGAGGAAACTTCGCCCTACGAAAAGGAATGCGGGAATGACTAAGACGAATGCGGGACGGTTTTTTGAGGATTACCGTATCGGTCAAGTGATTGACCATGCGGTCCCGCGCACCGTGGGGGCAGGCGAGCGCGCGCTATATCATGCGCTCTATCCTGCGCGGCATGCCTTGCATTCTTCTGATGAGTTTGCCCGCGCCTGCGGGTTGCCTCAGGCGCCGTTGGACGACCTGGCAGCGTTTCACGTGATTTTTGGCAAGACGGTGCCCGATGTCAGTTTGAATGCCGTTGCCAACCTTGGCTATGCAGAGGGGCGTTGGCGCGCGCAGGTTTACGCCGGAGATACATTGCGGTCTTCGTCAGAAGTGATCGGTTTGAAAGAGAACTCGTCGCGCACTTCCGGGGTCGTTTATGTTCGCACACGCGGCACCAATCAGCGCGGCGAGATCGTCATGGACTATGTGCGATGGGTCATGGTGCGAAAGCGGGATGCGGAAGCGGCAGCGCCCGAGACCGTTGTGCCAGAGCTGAAACGTGCGTTGACCGTTGCCGATTTGGCAATTCCGGCTGGGCTCACCTTTGCCAAGTATGACTTTGCACAGGCGGGCGAGCCTCATCGTTTGGGCGATTACGCCGTGGGAGAGGTGATTGACCATGTTGACGGCGTTACAATTGAGGAAGCCGAACACATGATGGCGACCCGGCTTTGGCAGAATACGGCCAAAGTGCATTTTGACGCGACTTTCCGCGAAGATGGGCGGCGATTGATCTATGGCGGGCATGTGATTTCGATGGCGCGGGCCTTATCGTTCAATGGGCTGGCAAACGCTCAGATGATTGTGGGCCTGAATGGCGGGGCGCATGCCAATCCGTGTTTCTCTGGCGATACGGTTCGAGCGTGGTCGGAGGTGTTGGACACAGCAGAGACTTCGGCTCCGAACGTTGGGGCGATCCGGTTGCGGCTGGTCGCGACCAAGGGGGCTGCGGGCGCTCTGAAAAATGCAGAGGGCAAGTATTTGCCGGAAGTTTTGCTTGATCTGGACTATTGGGCATTGATGCCAATTTGATCGCTTGAATTTCTTTCGAGATGACGTTTGGGCATGTCGTATTTAGACGATGCTGCGTCGCAGCAATTCGGCGCTCTCAATTCGGTTTTGTGGCTTTCTGCGAATCCAAGCCGCAGGGTTTCTTGAGGGGAACAGAATCGGCCACACAAAGGATCGAAGATGCGCCCAGAGATCGATATCGCGACCGAACTCGACTTGATTCTGTCCACACCGATTGAAGCGGTTCCGCAACTTGTGCGCCGTTTGGTGTGTGATCGGGCGCTTTCTGGGGCAATCAATCGTTTGAACCATGACCTGACTGCAGCCGCTGAGTCGGATCTGCCGCATAGCGTGATGGGCCTGAACGGGTTTGCAGACGCGTAAGGCGCGATCTGTTTTCCGGGAGTTTGCCCAAGAAGTGAGCACAACTGGAACGGGTCTGTAGTAAAATTGATACAATCTGACCCTTTCGCAGGCGCAGCATTTTTGAGATGGATAGTCGGCAGCTCAAGGAGTGGATTAGGTGGCGTCATAACCAGTTCTTATGAGGCTATCATGAACACTCGTATTGCTTCTTCGGTGCTTGCACTCTGTGTGGCACTTCCTACTTTCGCAGCGGCGGAAGGCCTGAGCGTTTCGGCCGGTGCGACGCTGACCAGCCGCTACCTCGCATCCAATGTGGACCAGACCTCTGGCGCCGCGTTCCAGCCTTGGATCGAAGCTGAAATTCAGGGCTTCTATTTTGGCGCATGGGCGTCGAACACAAGCGCCGTCATCACGGGCAGCAAGACCGAGGTCGACCTCTACGTGGGCTACCGTAATGAAGTTGGACAGTTCAATTACGACATCGGCTATGCGCGTTATTTCTATCGCAGCCCGAACGTCAATTGCTGTGGTGAGATCATCTTGTCGATGGGTGTCGCGGCAACAGACGCTGTAAGCCTCGGCGTGCGCTTCGCGCATGACCCCGTCGCTGATGTGACCAATTCGAGCTTGACCATCGACTATGCCGTGAACGACAAATTCGGCTTGTCCGGGCGCGTAGGCAAACTTTCGAATGGCACCAATGATTATTGGAACGTCGGCGGCAGCTACGCGATCAACGACAATCTCGCTGTTTCGGCCAGCTGGAACGACTCGACAGCGCGTGTTGACGGCTTGGCTGTGGTCTCGCTGGACATGAGCTTTAACCTGCGCTGATCTTACATGGCGGCAAGAAAGAAGGGCTGCGGGGTAACTCGCAGCCCTTTTGCATGTCTTGTGGAGCAACAAACTTGTGATCACACTCCTTTCGGGTGTGATCACAATGCGGAAAAACATGGTGCTTGCGACAATTTTTCTGCAAACTGCGCCTCGTAGATGCGTGACAGAGCGCTATAAACCGTTATGAAGCAAGCAAGACGCCGTGGCGGCATACCACGGTGTGCAAGCCGAAAGGGAACATGCCATGGCCGAAGTTAAACGGGTCGAGCGCCCGCTTTCCCCGCATCTGCAGATTTATCGTTGGCATGTGCCAATGTTGACATCAATCCTGACCCGGATCACCGGGAATGCATTGATCGTATCGGCGCTCCTCGTCGTGTGGTGGCTGCTCGCGGCTGCGACGTCGGACAGTTATTTTGCCGTGGCGAACGGGGTCATGACATCGTGGTTTGGCGATCTGGCCATGACCTTGTCAGTGCTGGGGCTTTGGTATCACTACCTCGCTGGTTTGCGGCATCTCTATTACGATGCGGGCAAGGGGCTGGATTTGCCGACGGCTGAGAAGCTTGGATTGGCATGCATCATCGGTTCGGTCGTTTTGACCGTGCTGACCATAATTATCGTTTGAGGGAGGGCGCGATGCGTTATCTGACCGCTCGCAAACGTGCCGAAGGCAAGGGCGCCGCTGGCACGGGCACACATCACCACTGGCATATGCAAGTCAGCGCCGTAGCGCTGGCCTTTATGGTGCCAACGTTTATTTACATCATTGGTTCGTCGTTGGGCCAAGGGCGAGAAGCCGTTATGGCGACGTTTGCCCGGCCGCTTCCGGCGATCCTGACTGCTTTGGTTTTGGTGGTTGGGATGCAGCACTTTGCGAAGGGTGCTCAGATCATGATTGAGGATTACGCACGCGGATCCGCGAAAAAGGGCTTCATCATGTTGGCGATCGGCGTGAGCTGGGCAATCGCGGCAACAGGGCTTTATGCGCTCGCCAAGATGGCGCTCTGAGGGACGGATAATGGCTGCTTATACATACGAACAACATGATTATGACGTGGTGGTTGTGGGCGCCGGGGGCGCGGGTCTGCGTGCAACGCTCGGCATGGCGGAGCAAGGGCTTCGCACGGCTTGTGTGACCAAGGTGTTCCCGACCCGCTCGCACACAGTTGCGGCACAGGGCGGAATTGCAGCGAGCTTGGGCAATATGGGGCCTGACAGCTGGCAATGGCATATGTTTGACACGGTAAAGGGCTCGGATTGGCTCGGCGATACGGATGCAATGGAGTATCTGGCGCGCGAGGCCCCCAAGGCGGTTTACGAGTTGGAACATTACGGTGTGCCTTTCTCGCGGACGGAAGAAGGCAAGATTTATCAGCGCCCCTTTGGTGGCCACACGACGGAATTTGGTGACGGCCCGCCCGTGCAGCGCACCTGCGCGGCAGCAGACCGCACCGGGCACGCGATTTTGCACACGCTGTATGGCCAGTCTTTGAAGCAAAAGGCAGAGTTCTACATCGAGTATTTTGCCATTGACCTGTTGATGGGCGAAGACGGGGCTTGCAATGGGGTGCTTTGCTGGAAGCTCGATGATGGCACGATGCATGTGTTCAACGCCAAGATGGTGGTGTTGGCGACAGGCGGTTATGGCCGCGCTTACTTCTCGGCGACATCCGCGCATACCTGCACCGGAGACGGCGGCGGGATGGTTGCACGGGCTGGACTGCCGCTTCAGGACATGGAGTTTGTCCAGTTTCACCCGACTGGGATCTATGGCTCGGGCTGCCTGATCACCGAGGGTGCGCGCGGTGAAGGCGGCTACCTGACGAACTCCGAGGGCGAGCGTTTCATGGAGCGTTATGCGCCGCACTACAAAGACCTTGCGCCGCGTGATTACGTGTCGCGCTGTATGACGATGGAAATTCGTGAAGGGCGTGGCGTGGGCGAGCATGGGGATCACATCCACCTAAACTTGTCGCACTTGCCCAAAGAGGCTCTGGCGGAGCGTCTGCCGGGGATTTCGGAGAGCGCCAAGATTTTCGCCGGCGTCGACGTGACCAAGGAGCCGATCCCAGTATTGCCGACAGTGCATTACAACATGGGCGGCATTCCCACCAACTATTGGGGCGAAGTGCTGAACCCGACGGCGAAAGATCCGAATGCGATTGTGCCGGGTCTGATGGCTGTGGGTGAAGCTGGCTGTGCCTCTGTGCATGGTGCAAATCGATTGGGTTCCAACTCGCTGATCGACCTTGTGGTGTTTGGCCGGGCTGCTGCGATCCGTGCAGGGCAGGTTGTCGACCGGAGCCGTGCTGTGCCAAAAGCTCCGGTGGCGCAAATCGACAAGTCGCTTGATCGTTTCGACGGGCTGCGCCATGCGGCGGGCACTGTTGGCACCGCCGAATTGCGGCTGGAAATGCAACGCGCGATGCAATCGGATGCGGCGGTCTTCCGCACGTCGAAGACGCTGGCGGAAGGCGTCGAGAAAATGACGTCGATTGCAGGAAAGACAGATGACCTGAAGGTCACCGACCGCAGCTTGGTTTGGAACAGCGACCTGATGGAGACGCTGGAGCTGACCAACTTGATGCCTAACGCCTTGGCGACCATCGTGGGAGCAGAGGCGCGCAAAGAGAGCCGCGGCGCACACGCGCATGAAGATTTCTCTACGCGCGATGATGAGAAGTGGCGGGTGCACACGATTTCGCGTGTGGATGGGGCCAAGGTAGACTTGACCTACCGCGCCGTAATCAAAGACCCACTCACCAACGAAGCCGAGGGCGGCATCAGCCTGGCCAAGATCGCGCCCAAGGCGCGGACCTTCTAAGGAGGACGACATGGTTCAGTTCACGCTTCCCAAGAACTCCAAAATCACCACGGGCAAGACTTGGCCCAAGCCGGAGGGCGCAAAGACCCTTCGCAAGGTGCAAATCTATCGCTGGAACCCAGACGATGGTAAAAACCCCCAGCTCGACACGTATTTCGTCGATATGGACAAGTGCGGCCCGATGGTTTTGGACGTGCTGATCAAGATCAAGACCGAGATAGACCCGACCCTGACGTTTCGGCGCTCATGCCGAGAGGGAATTTGTGGCTCCTGTGCGATGAATATCGACGGCAGCAACACTTTGGCCTGTATTTACGGCACAGACGAGATCAAGGGCGATATCAAAATCTATCCGCTGCCGCATATGCCTGTGATCAAGGACTTGATCCCCGATCTGACGCATTTCTACGCGCAACATGCGTCGATCATGCCATGGTTGGAGACCAAGACAAATCGGCCTGCGAAAGAGTGGCGCCAGTCGATTGAGGACCGCAAAAAGCTTGATGGGCTATATGAATGCGTCATGTGCGCGTCGTGTTCGACGTCGTGCCCATCATATTGGTGGAACGGCGACAAATACCTTGGCCCGGCAGCGCTTTTGCATGCTTATCGTTGGATTATCGACAGCCGCGACGAAGCGACCGGTGAGCGGTTGGACGATTTGGAAGATCCGTTCAAACTCTATCGCTGCCACACGATCATGAACTGTGCCAAGACCTGCCCCAAGGGGTTGAACCCTGCCAAGGCGATTGCAGAGATCAAGAAGATGATGGTGGAGCGGGCTGTTTAACGCAGTAGGGGCGCTGCTCTCTAGGCCGCAGGTGCTGCCCCGCACATTTAAAGAAGAAAAAGGAGTGGGCGGTGGCCCGCTCCTTTTTTGCTACATGGAGACTGCGATGATCGCATTGATCCCGATATTGGCATTTGGAGTGCTGTTGTTTTTGTGGTGGACGCGGCGAGGGTCGGGGGTGACGCGCTTGTGCCGCTGGCGACAGGGGGCGATCAGTGCAGAAGGGGTTTCTTGGCGATGCTCGGCCTGCGGAGCGCAAGCAAGGCTGGATCAGGGGCAGGTGCCCCGGCAGTGTTTTCGGCCACGCTAAGCGGTAGGCGGAAAATTGCTGCATCGCAGCATATTTTTTCCGTAATGGTTGCGATGCCGCTTTAAAAAACCCCTGAGGCAGGTTGCTTCTCGTCTTAGGGAGGAACACTCAAATCCTTGGAGCGTTCCATGACAATATTTTCCGACGTTTATGATGCCGATCCCGTGCCAGCCGACTGGCTGAGCGGATTGGTGTATCATCCCGGTGATGAGCCGGAGGCACCTAGCCTTGGTAGCGATGATATCTTGCGCCGAGAGCGCGAGCCATTGTGGCAGGCCTTTGCTTACTGGGAACCACTCTAGACCATTCTTTGACCACTGGTGCGGGGAAGATGACCTGCCGTGCGCGCCTTTCCAAGAGTGGAAGGCGGTGCAGGGCGGTGCCGGCGTTGCGCCTCATCCAAAAATGAGGGGCGCTCTCCTATTCTCCCGCAGACTGCCCAAGAAACACCTAGATGCAAGAGCGAGACCTGAGGTCGGTTTTCATTTGCCCGGACAATAAAGAAGCGTCAGAGAATATGGCGAAGTATTCGCCACATCATCGCTCATTTAGACCAATGGAGGCTCGCCAATGAATGTGCCCCAAGATGCCGAGGCCCGCCGTGCGGTGCCACCGGTAATTTGTTATCCAGTAGAGAGTTTAGACCAACCGCCGATGGCGCTTTATCGCGCGGCGCGGCAGGGCGCGGTGAAAGTGTCTGAGGTGCGTGCCGAGCCGCGAGATGCGTGCACGTTCACAGTCAAGGCGGGGCAGTTTTTTCGGATTTCCTCTGTAGAAGGCGCACAGGTGGGCGATCTTAACCTTTGGTCTGCACAGGAAATGGAGGAGCGCTTTTATTCAGGGAAAACCCGCGCTTTGCACGGAACCCACGTAACCGAAGGGCATCGGCTTTGGTCCTCGTTTCCCTATTTGCGCCCTATGGCGACCATCGTGGCGGATACACTTCATTGGTATGGTAAGGATGCGTTTGGCGGGTCTGTGCATGATGTGATTGGCACGCGCTGTGACCCTTATACGCACAAGTTACTGTCGGGGGGGATGTATCATCATTGCTGCCATTCCAATTTGAGCCGCGCCTTGGCCCAGCATTTGGGATGTGCGCCCAGCGAGGCAGAAGCCCATGTGCATGATGTTCTCAACGTCTTCATGTGCACCGGGTTCACCCATGATACAGGTCAGTATTTCATGAAGTCCTCGCCCGTGAGGCCCGGCGACTATCTAGAGTTTTTCGCCGAAATTGATTTGGTGGGGGCGCTCAGCGCCTGTCCGGGTGGGGATTGTTCCTCGGAGCATTCCAGCGATAGCGCGCGCTGCTATCCGCTGTTGGTCGAGGTGTTTGCGCCGCAAATTGGTGCATTGGATGGCTGGCAGTCGCCCGAGGCGAACGGCTATGATCGCACACATGGCGCGTGAGGGATCAATCAAGCGCGGCGAGCGCGACCTCGACCATTTGAGCAAAGCCACGCTCGCGCTCGATAGCGGGCAATGACTCGCCCGTTTGCAAGTGATCAGATACCGTGAGCACAGCCAAAGCCTGCGCGCCGTAGCGGGCAGCCACCATGTAAAGTTCAGCGGTTTCCATTTCTACGGCGAGCACACCGTGACGGCGCAAGATTTCCTCATGGTCTTTGCGTTCATCGTAAAAGGTATCGGAGGAATAGATACCGCCGATATGGACGGGCATCTTGGCAGCAATTGCTGCGCGCGCGGCGCTTTCGAGCAAGGCCCAGCTCGCAGCAGGCGCAAAATTGAGTCCATGCATCATGCCTGACGATGGGGTGGAGAGCGAGGAGGCGGTTTGTGCGATGACCAGATCACGCAGCTTCACATGAGGCTGCATGCCGCCGCACGAGCCGATGCGGATCAGGCGGCGCGCCCCGTAGCTGTTGATCAGCTCATTGGCGTAGATGGACATTGAAGGCATCCCCATGCCCGACCCCATGATCGTGACGGCGCGTCCTTTATGTGTTCCCGTGAAGCCCAGCATGCCGCGCACATCGGTGACCAGTCGCGCATCAATGAGGAAACGCTCTGCAGCCCATTTGGCGCGCAAAGGATCTCCCGGCATCAATACGGTTTCAGCAATCTCGCCTTTTGCAGCGCGAATATGAGGGGTCATGGTTTATCTCACATAGCGGATGAATGGGGTGACTTTGGCGATACGGTCATAAAGGTGGCGGGCGGTGGTGTTGAACTCCTGCGTCAGCCAATAGACCGAGGCAGCGCCGTGGGTATCGGCCTTGGCATAGACGGCCTCGATGAGCGCCCTGCCCACACCCGAACCCCGCACGGCAGGGTCCGCGTAAAGATCTTGCAGATAGCAGACATCGCCAATGGTCCAATTCGATGGATGAAAGATGTAATGCACAAGGCCTATGGCCACACCGTCTTTGCAGGCGAGAAGCCCACATTGGTTTGGATGATCTGCGGAAACCAGACGCGCCCAAGTGCTGGCATAAACGTCTTCGGGCTTTTGCGTTTCGTAAAACAGCAGGTATGCATGCCATAACCGACGCCATTCGGCTTCGTCTGATGCGGTGAGGCTGCGGATTTCGAGCATAGGCGTCTCCTTTGGAGAAGTCTTGCCTCTTGTATCCCGGCACCGCAAGGGGTGGGCTAGACAGGGTGCCGCGCGCGCGTCACAAGGTCCCAACCCAGAGCGGAACCCAAAGTGGAGAGCCAGTATGGATGTACATCCCATGGCGGCAGCAGTGATAGCAGGCGATCGACGTGCACTGGCACGCGCGATTACCCTCGTCGAAAGCGCAAGGTCAGATCACAGGCTCGCGGCCGACGCTCTGATTTCCGAAGTGGCGAAGTCAGGGCGGCAGTCGCTGCGGATTGGTCTTTCCGGAACACCGGGCGTGGGCAAGTCGACCTTTATCGAAAGTTTCGGGATGATGCTGATCGCTCAAGGGCTGCGCGTGGCGGTGCTTGCGGTTGATCCCTCTTCGGCGCGGTCAGGGGGCTCGATTCTAGGAGACAAGACGCGGATGGAGCATCTCTCGCGTGAGCCCAACGCGTTTATTCGGCCCTCGCCATCGCAAACCCATCTTGGTGGCGTCGCGCGTCGCACGCGCGAGGCTGTGAGCCTGTGTGAGGCGGCGGGCTTTGATGTGGTGTTGATCGAAACCGTTGGGGTTGGACAATCTGAAACCATGGTCGCGGAAATGGCCGATCTCTTCATTTTGCTGCTGGCGCCAGCTGGCGGTGATGAGCTTCAAGGGGTCAAGCGCGGCATTATGGAAATGGCTGATCTGATTTTGGTCAATAAAGCCGACGGCGACCTTAAGGCCGCAGCGACCCGAACCATGGCCGATTATGCAGGTGCCTTGCGCTTACTTCGCAAGCGCCCTCAAGACCCTCCGGATTTTCCTAAAGCTCTCGCTGTTTCGGCGCTCGCTGATGAAGGGTTGGGAAAAGCATGGGAAGAAATGACCACGCTCGCCGCTTGGCGCCGTGAGACAGGGCATTTTGCGCGTCGTCGTTCCGAACAAGCCCGCCACTGGTTTGGTGAAGATGTGCGCCAAGGCTTGTTAATGCGTCTCACCACGCCTGACGCCCGAGAGAGCATGGCCACGCTCGGGGACGCGGTTGCCAAAGGCACGCTTACCCCCTCGGAGGCGGCGCAAAGAATGTTGCACAAGCTCAAGCCCAATGCGTGAGCTGCGCTTGGTTTTCGGAAAATGTTCCGAACTCGGGGGTGAAATCCAAGCGATCCATCATGGTTGCGCCAGTCTGGGGGAGAGACTATGTCGCCTCCATCACGTGCAGACCAGCGAGATAGAATGATCAGTTTGAGTGACCTCTTTAACGCTTGGAAGCGTCGCCTGTCGGGTCGGTTACGGTCAAATGAGATCACGACGCCAGACGGGCGTCGGCGCGCGCACCGCTACATGTATTGGTTCGATTTTGAGATTTTTCGCCGCCGATGGAGCAATTTGCACCAAATCGCGCCCGGAGTTTGGCGGTCGAACCAGCCGACGGAAGCGCGCTATGATGAAATCGCGGCGCTAGGCGTGCGGACCATTTTGAACCTGCGTGGCGCAGAGCAGAGCCCCTATTGGCTTTTTGAGAGCGAGCATTGCGCGCGACTGGGGATCCGGCTTGTCGGGGTCGCGTTCAAGGCGTCGCACGCGCCAGCGCGGGAACGTATGCTGGAGCTGATCGAGATATACCGACAGATCGAGACGCCCTTCTTGTTGCATTGCAAATCCGGGGCCGACCGGGCCGGGCTGGCCAGCGCGATTTATCTGTTGGCAATCGAGGGCAGCACGGTAGAGGCGGCGCGGGCGATGTTATCGTTGCGGTTTTTGCATGTCCGATACCACACAACCGGGGTTTTGGACCTGATTTTGGACCATTTTGCCAAGGCAAAAGCGATTGCCGAGGCGCAAGGGGCAGGGGCGGATCTCACCTTTGAGGCTTGGGTGCGGGACTATTACGATGCCGAGGCTATTCAGGCAGAGTTTACTGCGCGGCCCCTATGGCGTCGGGCAGATGGGCCAGGGTTGGCTTTTGTCCCGCCCAAGGCTGCTCAATAATCTTTTTCGAGATAAATACCGATCCCTGTCTCGCCAGCAGAGGTGACACGTCCACGCGCGGTCAGGCCGGGGCGAATTTGTAGGTTGAGATTGATCTCGGTGTCTCCGCCGCTTTCTGTGGTGACTTCGGAATAGAGCTTGTCTGACAGATAGGCCCCGAGGCGGGCTTCGGTGGTGCCTGCGTCAGTCGTGCGAACGTCGAGGTCATCAAGGCGCAGGCCCTTGCGGAGCGTGCCTGTTACGCCTTCGCCGCCTCGCCCCGTGAGCGTACGGACCGCGAGCGCAAGGCGGACGGCTTGAAGCGGTGAAATCCGTGCGGTTTCACGGCCAAAAATCAGCAATGACAGGACTTCATCTTCGGGCAGCGCGGGGGAGCTTTCAAAACTGAGGCCGGGGGCTGAGGCTAGGCCTTCGAGGATGATCCGGATTGACGCGCCAGCGGTTTCGGTATCGGCAACGAAGCGTAGCCATGGGTCAAAATTGCCCTGCATGCGAAGTTGGCCGTTGGTGAGGTTGAAGCGCTGACCCAAGACGTCGAGCCGCCCGCGGATCAACTCGAAACGCCCCTGCGGGCGCAGGTCGGCTGTGGTGCCTTGGAGCCGGAGTTGCCCGCCCAATTCTGCGTCGAGTCCGCGACCCCGCACGAAAATCCGGGATGGCGCGGAAAGCAAGATATCGACGGGGAAGGCGCGGCCAGCTGTGGTGGGGGCTGTTGCGCTTTGGATCAGCCCGGCAAAGCTGCGGGTGCGGCGCACTTCTTCCGCCTCGTTGACATGGCGCAGGCCCGGCAGACCCGCATACGCGCTGGCGCTGCTATCGGGCACGCGAATTTCTGTATTGCCCAATTCCAGTGCCCCCGTAAGCCGCGCCCCGTTGGTCAGGGGCCCGATAAGGCTGACCGCACCGGTGAGCCTTGTGCGGTAGAGGGTGGGGTCAGAAAGACCAATTGCGTCGATTTCAGCGGTGAGCCGGGCCTGATAGGGAGCTGTGAGTGCTACGGGGCCATTTAGGGTAAGCGCACCACCTGTGGAGGAGGGAGCGCGCAAAGCAACGCTGGCGCTTCCGTTTGCAAGTCGAATGGTGCCCGCAATCGGCCCAAAGGCCAATCGCTCTGCGGGCAGGGCGAGGCGGGCGTCGCTGGTGGTAATTGTGCCCGAGAGAGAAGAGAGGCTTGCAGGGCCATCAAGGCGCAGGTCGTAGCGGGCGATGCCCGAAAGAAGCCTTGGACGGATGGCATCATTTGCGAGGGCCAAAGGGGCGAGACCGGATGCTTGGAGTGCAAAGCGGCGCGCAGAAGCTGTGCCGCTAAGAGCGCCTGCGAGGCCACCCGGCCCAGTGCCCTTTGCATCAATTTGCCATGTGGTGCCTTCGGTGGTCGTGGCGGTGCCCGACAGGCTTGCTGCGCCGGGGAAGCCGGGTGCAAGGCGCGAAAGATCAGCCAAGCGCGTTTGATAGGTCAAGCGTGTCGCCGTCCCGTCTGTTTCGCCTTCAAGTCGGGCGGTGAGTTCTGCGGTGGCGAGATCAACGCTGCGGAGCGTCAGGCGGCGTTGATCGAGGCTGAGTTCGGCTGTGAGGTTTTGCGACTGGCCAAGCAGAGCGGCAAGAGCAGGTGGGCCGACGCGCAGGTTGGTGCCTTGGAGGGCGAGTGAAACCTTGCCGGATTGGGCGATTACGTCGCCTGTGGCGGTTAGATCGAGTATGGCCGCGCCACTGATCGAGGTTCGGGCAAGGCGCGCGTAGGGCACGAGGCTGTCGGCGGCAAAGCGTGCCTTGGCGGAGAGGGGTTGGGTGTTCTTCGTGCCGGAGGGCAGCAGGGCTTCGAAGGACAGTGTGGCCCCGCCAGCGCCGCTGCCCTTGCCCTCAACGCGCCAGCCATCCGTGTTTTGTTGCACGGTGATCGCGACGTTTCCGGGGCCGCTTAATTCGGGGAGGATACGGGAAAAATCGGTGAGTTCCGCCCGAGCAGAAAGCGCCGAGTTCTGTGACCGGATCACGCCTTGGGCGGTGATCGCGGCATGGGCTGTGCTTGTCTCAAGGCGACGCAAAAAAGTGCCCGTGCGATCTCGGGCCAGATCGAGTTCGAGGCGGCCTTCACCGGCTAGAAGCGGGTCTAATTTGGGCTGACCCAATGACAGGTCGCGGGTGGAGCCGGTCAATGTCAGATCAAACGCTCCGGTGAGCGGGGCGATGCTGCCCAACACATCAAGCCGAGCCATGCCAGTGAGTGGCAGGCCCGCGAGACTGGAAAAGCGTGTCAGATCAATGGCGGCCAGCGAGAGGTCGGGCGCAAGGGACAAGGTTTCCAAGTTGCCTGACGCCGTGAGCCTGCCGGAAAGCGCCGCGCCGTTGGAGACGGCGAGAATGTTGAACAGCGAGAGCGGAGCGCCGTCGGTCCAATCAAAGTTGAATTGGGCTTTGGGGGTGGGGCCTATTGCAAGGGCAAGGGCCGGATCGGGCAGTGACAAGCCTGAAAGGGCTGTTGCGATCTGACCTGTGACACGGCTTGATTGCTTGGCGATCTGGCCTGCCCCGGTAAGAAGGGCGCTGTCGAGGCGGATGCCTTCACGGGTAAGGCCACGCAGGTCGCTTCGGAAGGACCAATCCTCGGTTTGGCGGGCATCGAAAGAGAGCGCGAGGGTGGCTTCTGTGACGTAGGTTTCTGGACCGCTGAGCGGGAGCAGCACGGGGGCATTGGAGGGTGAGGCAAGGCGGCCTCCCAGATCCAAGAGGAGTGGCCACCCTTCAGGCGAAAATTGGGCGCTGCCTGAAAGGGTAAGCGCGCTGGCCGTGAGGTGAAGGCGGGAAATATCGAGAAGACCATCAGGCGTGCGGGTGCCTGTCACAGCAAGGTGCGAGTCGGGGCCAAAGAATGGGCGGTAGGCCGGGGCAAAAATCGGGGCAATATCACCACCGAGGTCTGCGGCAAAGCGCCAGCCGGGCGGGGACGCTGGGCTGTTTGGGTCGCGCGTCGCGGCGAGGGTGGCGGTGCCGTTCAGGCGGTCGGTGCCATCCGTAGACAGTTGGAGTGTCGCGGAAAAGTCATCGAGCGGTGCATCTCCTTTCACAGTGAGATCCAAGGCGGGGGTACCCGGGAGCGCGAGGAGGCTGGCCACAAGACCACCCGATGGTTCGGAGACCGACAGGTCGAGGGTGAGGTGCCGCGTGATATTGGAAAACGCCCCTGAGAGCCGGAAAGAGCCGCCCTCGGCACGGGTGATGGTCAGGGCAGTTTGGCCCGCGCCTGCCGCCAATTCGGCGGCGCCATCTAGGGCGAGCACGGCATTTTGACCCAAGAGGGCGGCGCCGATTTCTGCGCGGGCAATTCGAAGCGCGCCAATGGAGACAGAGACGGGGAGGTCCGGCAAGGCGAAGTCCCGCGCCTCGGGAGAGGGGAGGTCTGCGGCGCTTGATGGGGCGATGGGCGCGCGGGGGATGTTGAGTTCTGCCGCGGAAAGCTCTGCAATTTCAAGGCGTCCGGTAAGAAGCGCCGCCCGGTTCCAGCCAAGGCTGAGACCCCGTGCTGTCAGCCAAATACCTGTTTCATCGGAAATGGTCAGCGTCTCGATGGTGGCTCGAGAGGAGAGGGCCCCTGCGAAACCGTCGATGTGAACCCTACGGCCCTCGCCGGAGAGGGCGTCTTCCAGAAGTGCTTGGAGATAGCCACGATCCTCGTCAGAGGTGCTTTGTGCGGGGGCTGCAAAGGGCAGGGCGAGCAGCGTGAGCGCGAGAGCGGCGAGGAAGAAGAACTGGCGCATCAGAAGGCCTGCCCGATGCCGATATAGATTTGCGCGCCGTCGCCTGTGGTGCCGCTGATAGGGCCTGCAAGGTCAAAACGCAGCGGACCCAAGGGCGTGTCATAGCGCATGCCGATGCCTGCTCCGGCGTGCCAGTTCCCATTGGAAAAGTCAGTGTTTCCCGAGATATAGCCTGCATCTGCAAAAGCCACCAAGCCAAGGGTGGGGCTAAGGTCGGTCCGGGTTTCGAGCGAGAGGGAAGCGAAGCTGCGCCCGCCTGTTGTGCCGCCTGGAACGGCAACCGAGAGCGATTGGTAGGGTTGGCCACGCACGCTGCCCCCGCCGCCGGACCAGAAGAGAAATTCCGGTGCAGTATTAGCCAAAGACGGGCCGAAGACGGCGCCGATCTGGCCCCGTGCTGCGAAGGTCAATGCCTCACCTGCCGAGACATAGCCACGCGCGTCGAGGGTAAGGCGCGCCCCAGAGGCCGTGTTGGTTAGCCCAGCAAAGGGAGTGAGTACGGCGTTGATATAGCTACCATTTCGCGGATCAAGGGGGGCGTCGCGGTGGTCGCTTACGAGGGAGAAGGGAAATTGCAACAGGCGGAAATCCGTGGTGCCAAACACGTTGCGGACATGGGAGGCGGAATAGAGGATGCCCAACTCGGCGGTGAGGGTGTCGGAATATTCCTTGGAGGCGGAAAAACCGAGTTTGAAGCTGTTGCTGGAGTAGTCGGTTTCGTCGAGCGATGCGAGGTCGACGCGGGCGGTGAAGCGGGTGTCGGGGCCATAGACGGCGGGGCGTTCGAAAAGGGCAGAGAGGGTGTAGTCTGTGCCGCTGGTGCTGCCGCCCAACCCGGCAATTTCCCCTTCGATTCGGAAGCGGTCGGCCCAGCCTAAAGCATTGCGGTGCAACCAAAAACCGCTCAGCGTCAGGCCCTCAAAGGAAGAGAGTTCCGCCCCGGCGCCGTAGCGGCGCGGCGTTTCGTCAATCACGCTGACCGCGATGTCCAAGCTATTGTCAGCGTTGAGTGTATCGGCTTCGGTCAGCGCGACGGAGCGGAAGGCACCGGTGCGGCGGAGGCGATCAGCGGCTTTGGCGAGGGCCGCGGGGTCGAAGGGAGCGTCTTCGCTGAGGCCTGCAATGGCTTGGATGCGCGAGGGGCGCACCGAAGAGCTGTCTGAGATGATCAGGCGACCAAAGGTGACGGCGGGGCCGGGATCAATGCCCAAGGCAACATCAAGGCGGTGTTCTGCGTGATTTGCGGTGATTTCTTCTTTATTTATCAGTGCCTTGGCGTGTGATTTGGCGCGCCATCCATCGATGGCTGCAACGGCTGCTTCGGTGACAACCCCGGCCCCGGCAGGGCGACCTTGGGCGAAGGTCTCGGGTAATTTGCTGTTTGGTGCCAGTGGCGCGATGGTGGTTTGGCCGAAGCGGAAGGGGGGGCCGGGGTCGATGGTAACGGTGATGGCTGTGATTTGGGTTGGCGGGGCGAGCGGGGGGATGAGCGCGGCTTCGCGCCCGTCAATCTGGATTCGAATGACACCGGAGTAATGGCCGCGAGCGTAGAGCGCATCGGTTAAGCTGCGGTAATCCGTCAGGGCCGCGGCGTAAAGATCAGCGGGATCGATGCGCCCTTCGGATTTGGCGGCTTGCAAGCTGGAGACACGTTCAAGCGCCTCTGTGAGCGCGGAATCGGTGGTGTTGGCAAAATTAAAGTCAAGCGTTTCCAGAGCCTTGGACGGCATTCCGACGAGCAAGGCGGCAAGCGCACACGCTGCGAAGAGGGACATTTTGCCCTGCATAGCCGATCCTTTCACCGCTCCCTCTCTGTCGGAGGCTCGGTTTCATATAGCGGCTGAGGCGGGGCGGGACCATGGGGATTGTGGGCCAGTGGCAAGGGATTGCCAAAACGTGAAGAGCGCGTTGGGTATGGTAAAGAGCGAATTTCGCTGGATGCAACACGTATGGTTTGCGTCTGGTCGGTGTCTGGCTGACGTCATGACGTTTGGGGAGGTGCAAAAGTGTTAACGAGCGCGCGCGCTGCGGTATCGGCCCAGAGGCGATAAAGGGCGGGTGCGGGATGGAAGCCATCGGCGGCCATCAAGCTCGGGTCCATCGGCAGGGTGAAATCTAGCAGATGGAGATCGGGGGTATTTTGTGCCAACGCCGTGAGTGCGTGGTTGTAGCGTTTCGCCTCTTGGCCCAGCACCCAATTGAGCGGGGCGGGCAGAGCCGGGAAGAGATGCATGGGGGGCACCGGGGTCATCAGAATCTGGCGGACGCCTTTGGCGCGGAGCGCGGCATGCAGGGCGCGCTGTGTGGCCAGCCAGCGGGCGCGGGGCACGGCGCGGGTGAGATCGTTGACGCCGAGCGAAATCAGGGCGGCATCGAAGGTGGTGTCGATTTTGTGGAGATGGCGGAGCGTTTGAGCAGAGGTGACCCCGGTGCGCGCCTCAAGCTGCCATGTGAGAGAGACATTGGGCGCAAGGGCGCGGGCGAGGTGGCCTGCAAGAGCTTCGGATTGATCGGGGGCGCCAACGCCTGCGGCGGCGCTGTCGCCGAGGATCAGAAGGCGCAGGGCGGGGCCACGCCCGGTTTGGCCCTGACGCGGCCCCGGTGGCTCGGGGAGAATGAGCGCGCGGTTTCGGACGGCCAGACCTTGGGCCAGCAGCAACGGGAGCAGGGGCAGGCGGAGCCAGAGATGGGCTGTGGTCATGGCACTTACTCGAGGGTGGGGCGGATCAGGGCGGCCAGTGCGCTCCAGGTTTCTTCGCAAGAGGCGGTGAGCAGGTGGCCTTGGGTGAGGGCGGCGTTATAGGGCGCGCCGTCGAGCATTCGCGAGGCACCGCCCGCTTGTTGGCAGATCAGGTTGCCTGCGGCGTGATCCCAAGGGTGGAGCATGGAGGATAGAACGTAATCAGTATGGCCTTGGGCGACAAAGCGATATTCGTGGCACGAGGAGCGCAATGCGGTGAGGCGGTCGGTTTGAGACAGGGCGGCGACGAGGGCTGTGCGTTGGGGCCGGGGAGTGAACCAAGCGCCTGCGTGGCCATTGAGGGCATCGAGTGGTTTGGCTTTGGCTGTGGTGATCTGGTGTTCGCCTGAGGGTGAGGCCGCGCGTGCGGGGGTATTGGCACGGGCAACGATCCAGTCATCCGCAGTGGGATCATAGAGCAGGCCGAAAATGGGGCGGCCGTATTCCAATGCGGCGACGATGACGCCGAAGGTGGCAAGGCCATGGGCGAAGTTCCACGTGCCATCGATGGGATCGATGACAATGGCGCGCGCTTCGGTCCCTAGGCGGGGGCGCAGGGAGGGGGCGGCTGCGATGGCTTCTTCGCCTGTCACCAGCACCCCCGGGAAGGCGGCCCGCAGAGACAGCGACAGGGCCGCTTCGGCGGCGAGGTCGGCTTCGGTGACGAGGTCGTGGAGGGAGGATTTCTGGTGGATCGCGGCAGAGGGCAGGGCGCGGAAGCGTGGCAGGATTTCGGCACGCGCGGCGGCGCGCACGGCATCGACGATCTGGGCTTCCTCGGCGGCGTTCACAGGAATGAGCGGGGTTGAAGGCCGGATTGGAACCAGCGGATGAACGAGAAGATGGAATAGGTGGGCAGGCCCGTGGCCGCGCGGATATCGGCGGCATAGGGGATCATGTTTGTGCATTCGAGCACGATCGCGCCCAAGTCTGGATGGGCTTTTTGCAGGGCTAGGGCGGCATCGATATTGTCTTGGCGGGCGAGGGCGACGTCCAGTTCCAGTTCGTTGTCGAGCAGCACGCGGGTGAATTCGCGCAGCCCTTCGGTGGAGCCGATGGGCGTGTCCAAGGGGACTTCGGCCGCTGCGAGATGTGCCGGGGTGAGGGATGTGGAGGAGACCGTGAGGATGCCTGCGCGTTTGCCATGCGGCAGGATGCGGTTGACCATTTGCACCTGCATCAGCGAGGAGGTGGCCACGGGGACGGGAAGGGCGGCGCGCAGTTCTTCCTGAAAGAGCGCGAGGAAGCCGCAATTTGTGGTGATGCCGTCAACGCCGTCGCGCACCAACTCATGGGCCGCGTCGATGAAAAGGCCAAGCGTGCCTGCCGCGCCTTTGCGGACCACGAGATCGGGGGAGGCGGAGCGGACGACTTTATAGTGCACCGGGAAATCCCATGTGAGCGCATTGCCCATGTCGCCGATGATCCGGGGGAAACGCGCATCGAGCATGAGGATGCCGACGCTGGCCCCATAGATAGATTTGCCGCCGCGCGCTTTCATTTTTGCACTCCTGTCCTCGTGGAGGTGAGTTGACACCCGGCGCGCCGCGTTCGCAAGATCGAATGGAGCGAAATGGGGGTGTGAGATGGCGGATAGCGGAGCGGGAAATCAAATGACCGGGGCGGAAGCCTTGGTGCGGATGCTGGAAGCGCAGGGGGTATCGCATATCTTCGGACTGTGTGGCGATACGACATTGCCATTTTACGATGCGATGGCGCGTATGCAGCCGGAGATCACCCATATTCTGACGCGCGACGAGCGGCATGCGGGGTATATGGCCGATGGCTATGCGCGGGTGACGGGCAAGCCCGGCATCTGTGAGGGCCCTTCGGGAGGGGGCGCGACGTATATTCTGCCGGGGCTTGTCGAAGCCAATGAGAGTTCGATCCCGGTTTTGGCGATCACCTCGGATGTTTCGACGGCATCGCGGGGGCGCTATCCGCTGACGGAGTTGGATCAGCAGGCCCTGTTTGCGCCTTTGGTGAAATTCACCGCCTCGCTTGATAATGCGGCACGCTTGCCCGCGACGGTGCGGCAGGCGTTTCGCGCAATGACCACTGGGCGGCCCGGCGCGGCGCAATTGACGTTGCCATTTGATACCCAAAAGGGCGTGGTTGAGGCCGCAGAGATTTGGGCGGACCCCGAAACACGGACTTACCCCGCGCGGCGCGCGGGCGCAGAGCCAGAGGCAATTGAGCGGATGGTCGCCGTTTTGCGGCAAGCCAAGCGTGGGGTGATCGTGTGCGGGGGTGGGCCGCTATTGGCCGGGGCGATGGCGGCTTTGGCGCAGGTGGCGGAAGCCTTGGGCATGCCTGTGGCGACGACGGTTTCGGGGCAGGGGGCGATTGCTGAGACACATCCTTTGGCGCTGGGTGTTGTGGGCTCGAATGGTGGTGTTGCTGCTACGCGAGCGGTGATGGAGGAGGCGGATGTGGTGCTCTATGTGGGGTGCCGCGCGGGGTCGGTGACCACCGAGCGCTGGCGCGTGCCGGGGCCATCGGCGCGCATTCTGCATATTGATGCGGACCCGATGGTGTTGGGGGCCAACTACCTTACCGAGGTGGCGATTTGTGCCGATGCCAAGCTGGCGCTGGAGGCTTTGGCGGCGGCGCTGGGTGTGTCTGTGGGGGACAATGGCGGGGTCGCGCGGGCCGAGAAGGCTTGGGCAGAAAAGCTGGCGGCGTTTGGCCCCTTGGCAACGTCGCAAGAGCGCCCGATCCGGCCCGAGGCCGTGATGGCAGCCCTGATGGAGACGCTACCGCGCGACTGTGTGGTGGTGGCTGATCCGGGCACGCCTTGCCCTTATGTTTCGGCCCATCTGCGCTGGCCGGAGGCCGGGCGGCACTTTATCACCAACCGCGCCCATGGGGCGCTGGGCTATTCCTTGGCGGCGGCGATGGGCGCGCAGGTGGGCAGGCCCACGGCAAAGGTGCTGTCGCTGATGGGGGATGGCAGCTTTGCCTTTTGCGCGGGAGAGATGGAGACGATCATGCGCTACAAGCTGCCGATCATTTCGGTGGTGTTTTCCAATTCGGTATTCGGCTGGATCAAGGCGGGGCAGCATTCGGGATTTGGTCAGCGCTATCACAACGTTGATTTTTCGCGCACGGATCATGCGGCGGTGGCGCGCGCCTATGGGATGCAGGCCTTTACGATCGAAGACCCCGCGCAATTGGTGCCGGTTTTCCGCCAAGCCTTGGCGCTGAATGCGCCTGTGATGATCGATATTCTGAGCCAGCCTTTGCATGAGGCGGCGGCGCCTGTTTCGGAGTGGGTGGCGTGAGCCTGTTAGAGCAGCGCATCATTGCAATGGACCTGTGGCATCTCGCCTTGCCCGTCACGGCGCGGCGCGACCATGGGATTGGATCGGTCGAAGGGGCGATTGAAGTGGTGCTGCTGCGGTTGACGGCAGAGGGCGGTGCCGTGGGATGGGGGGAAGCCGCGCCTTGGGTGGTGTTCACCGGATCGCCCGAGGCAACACTTCATGCGCTCCATCGCCATATCCGGCCCCATGTGGTGGGGCGAAAGCTTAAGGATCGTGCAGCGATCATGGCCGATGCGGCCCATGCTGTGGCCCATGCAACCGAAGCCAAGGCGGCATTGGAAACCGCGCTTTTGGATGTGACGGGGCATGCGGTGGGCTTGCCTGTGCATGCGCTTTTGGGCGGAAAATGCCGCGATGAGATCGCGCTCTCTTGCTCGATTGCCAATCCGGATTGGGCGGCGGATCGGCAGCTATTGCAAAGGCTCCATGCAGATGGGGTGCGGATTGTGAAATTGAAAACCGGGTTCAAGGGCCACGCGTTTGACCTGATGCGCCTCGAAGAGATCCGCCGTGATTGGCCACAAGTGGCCATTCGCGTGGATTATAACCAAGGGCTGCAACCGCATGAGGCCATAGCGCGCCTGCCGGAGGTGGCGGCGTTCAAGCCTGATTTCATCGAACAACCTGTGGCCGCTGCAAATTTGACCACAATGGCGCGGCTGCGGGCACGGATTGATGTGCCGCTTTTGGCAGATGAAAGCGTTTTTGGCCCTGAGGATTTGATGCGGGCAATTGAGGCGGGTGCCTGTGACGGCATCTCGGTGAAGATCATGAAAGCAGGCGGGCTGATGCGCGCGCAGAGCGTGGCGCGGATGGCCGGGGCGGCGGGGCTTTCGGCCTATGGTGGCGACATGTTCGAGGCGGGGATCGCCCATCTGGCGGGCGCGCATATGATCGCGGCAACGCCAGAGATCGATTTGGGCTGTGAATTCTATCAGGCGCGCTATTATCTGACCGAAGATATTCTGACAGCCCCCTTCCCCTGTGACGCAGGGCGCGTGCAAGTGCCGGATGGGCCGGGATTGGGAGGGGCGCCGGATATGGAGCGGCTAACCCGCTATACGGTTGTGCGGCTGTGACGACGCCGCCTTGCCCTGATCGCGCAAATCGGCCATGAACGCGGTATGAAAATCGCGCATAAAGCTCTCGCCGTTCACCTGCTCACTGCCTCTGGGGCTGTCTTTGCCATGTTGGCGATGCTGGCGGCAGTGGATGAAAAATGGAGCCTGATGTTTCTCTGGCTCGTCGTGGCGTTTTTCGTCGATGGGATCGATGGGCCGCTGGCGCGAAAATACGACACGAAAACCAATGCGCCGATTTTTGACGGCGTGTTGCTGGATCTGATTATCGACTATCTGACCTATGTCTTTGTGCCGGCCTATGCGCTGTTCAAGTCAGGGCTGTTGCCGGGGTGGACCGGGTGGATCGCGATTATCATCATCACGTATGCGAGTGCGATGTATTTTGCAGATTCTCGCATGAAAACAAAGGACTACTCCTTTTCGGGCTTCCCGTCCTGCTGGAATATGGTGGTGCTGGTGCTCTTCGCGCTGGAGCCGAATTTCTGGGTAAGCCTGAGTTTGGTGGCGGTTCTGGCGGGGGTGATGTTCCTGCCTGTGAAATTCGTGCATCCCACACGGACGGCGCGCTGGCGGGTCTTGACCTTGCCGATAGCGCTGGCATGGACCTTCTTTGCGGGCTGGGCGGCTTTGGTGAATTTCCATCCCGAAAGCTGGGCGCATTGGGGTCTGGTGGTGACGACCATCTATTTGCTGGGGGCAGGGGCCGCGCAGCAATTGGTCTATGGCAAGGAAGGCTGAACGCAGCCTAAAGCCGGGTGAGGGCAACACCCGCGACGATCAGCACAGCAGCGACGAGCTTGCTGCGGTCCATCGGATCGTTGAGAAACAGCCAGCCAATGAGCACGGCGAAGAGGATCGAGGTCTCGCGCAAGGCACCGACCAGAGCAATCGGGGCTTTGGTCATCGCCCAGACCGCTATGGCATAAGCCGCGAAAGACGCGGCAGCCGCGATCATGCCAAGCCCCCAGCCGCGTGCATCGGCGCGCAGCACGGCACGGCCCTTCAACGCGATAACCACGGGGGTAAAGAACGCCGCCGAAAGGATCATCAACCAACCGACATAGGCCAAGGGCTGCCCCGAGACGCGGGCCCCCAAACCATCGGCCAATGTATAGCCCGCCGTGGCACAAGCCGCGCCAAAGGCAAAGGGCAGCATGCGGCGGCTCTCGCCTGAGCGAAACACCCCGCGTGCCATGAGCGCGATGCCCAGGCCCAAGACGAGGATGCCGATAAAATCCCAACGCCCAAGGGGATCCGAGAGAAAGGCCAGCGAGGCAACCAACACGATCAGCGGCGCTGCCCCGCGCGCAATGGGATAAACCCGGCTCAAATCGCCCTGCTCATACGCATAGGCAAGGAAAAGCTGATAGGCCATGTGGATCACGCCCGAGGCCACCAACCACGGCCAGACTTCGGGCGCAGGAATAGGATGGGTCAGCGCAACCAGCAGGCCGATGCCTGCATGGCCAACCGACAGCAAGAACATGGACGTTTGCTTGGACAGACCCGTTTTGACAATGGCGTTCCACCCGGCATGCAAGAGCGCTGCCATCATTACGGCAAAAAATACGGTAAGGGTCATCATCACCTGCAGATGCTGTCTGGGCAACGCTAGCCCTGCCTCTAGGTCAGAGCAAGAAGCCTCCAGCACCTTCATGACGCAAAAGCTGCACTTTGGTCTCCACGCCCCCGGGGGCGGAAAACCCGCCCAAACCCTGCGCGCCCAAAACCCGGTGGCACGGCACAAGGATCGGCAAGGGATTGCCACCACATAACTGCCCCATGGCTTGCGCGCTGACCCCGATCTCGCGCGCCAAGGCACCATAGCTGCGGGTCTGGCCAAAAGGAATAGCCGTCATCGCCGCGCAAGCGCGCGCCTGCGCGACACTGCCCTCGACGCGCCATGGCAAGCGAAACGCGGTCATGCGGCCAGCAAAATACGCCGCCATCTGCCGCTCGGCTTCCAGCAAGACATCCGAGCTTCCATCCTCGGCGCCGCCCCATTCGATACCCACCAAAACACCCTCGGCCTCGCGAAAGGTCAGTGGGCCGAAAGGCGATGTCAGGGTGCGGGCAGCCATCTGCCTACCCTAATGGCGCAATAGCGCAGAGCAATGGCTTTCTCATTGCCAAAAATATCCCGGGGGTGAGGCCGCAGGCCGAGGGGGCAGCGCCCCCTTCTGCCCTGCTCACACGGTCAAAACCATTGTTCCATGCGAAAACGCGCCCCCCTCCCCGTTGCCTTTCGCGCGGCCTTGGGGCAAGGGAAGTGGACACAAACGGGGAAAACACCATGACTCGCATCGACGCCAAATTCGCCAGCCTCCGCGCCGAAGGCAAGAAAGCCTTTGTTGCCTACATGATGGCAGGTGACCCAGATGTGGCGACGTCTTTGGCGATCATGCAAGGCATGCCTGCGGCGGGAGTGGATGTGATCGAGCTGGGGATGCCCTTCACCGATCCCATGGCCGATGGCGAGACCATCCAGCTTGCGGGCCAGCGCGCGCTTGAGGGTGGTCAGACCTTGTTGAAAACCCTCGATATGGTGGAGGCGTTTCGCAAGACCGACACCACGACGCCGATCGTTTTGATGGGCTATTACAACCCGATCTATTCGCATGGGGTCACGCAATTTCTGGCCGATGCGATGGCTGCGGGGATTGATGGGCTGATCGTGGTTGACCTGCCGCCCGAAGAGGATGACGAGCTGTGCATCCCGGCGCAGGCAGCGGGGCTGAATTTCATTCGTTTGGCCACACCCACGACGGATGCCAAGCGCTTGCCCAAGGTGCTCGAGAACACTTCCGGGTTTGTCTATTACGTGTCGATCACAGGCATCACCGGTGCCGCGGCCGCGCAGGCAGATGCGGTTGCGCCAGAAGTGGCGCGGATCAAGGCCGCGACAGATTTGCCCGTGATCGTGGGCTTTGGCATTCGCACCCCGGATACAGCGCAAGAGATTGCAGCGATTGCCGATGGCTGTGTGGTGGGCTCGGCGATTGTGGCTGAGATTGCCGCAGGAAAATCTGTGGACGCGGTTTTGGCTTTCGTGAAAGGCTTGGCGGCAGGCGCGCATCGCGCCTGAGGCGCATGTGCTGCAGGAGGCTTGAGATGGACAATTGGGACGAGGTTCGCACAGCGTTTCAGGTGGCCCGGCAAGGTACGGTCTCTGGCGCGGCAGAAGTTTTGGGCGTGCACCATGCCACGGTCATTCGCCATATTGATGCTTTGGAAACCCGGCTTGGGGTGAAGCTTTTTCAGCGCCATGCGCGGGGCTATACTGCCACGGAAGCCGGTCAGGATCTGTTGCGGGTGGCCCAGACCACGGATGATCAATTCGCGCAATTGGCCAGTCGTTTGAAGGGGCAGGGCGATGCCGTGGCGGGCGAGTTGGTGGTGACATCGCTCACGGGGCTGACGAATTTCCTGATGCCGATTTTGGATCAGTTTCGCCGCGAGCACCCGCAGGTTGTCTTGCGGTATCTGACGGGCGATCGGCTTTTTCGGTTGGAATATGGCGAGGCGCATGTGGCCATCCGGGCAGGAGCGGCACCTGATCAGCCTGATAATGTGGTGCAACCCTTCCTGACCATGCGGTCGGGGCTTTATTGTGCGCGTGCCTATGCGGAGCGCTATGGTTTGCCCGAGGGGTTGGAGGATTTGGCGGGGCATGTTTTCGTTGGCGAAGACGACCCGGCGAGCCGCGCACCGTTTCATCGCTGGATGTGGGATACGATCCCGCATGATGCGATTGTGTTTCGCACAGGCGATGTTTTCGCCGCGCAAGAAGCTGTTTTGGCAGGCGTCGGGATTGGCTTTTTGCCGATCTGGAAGGCTGCGGCCCATCCTGACCTTTTGGAAATCAGCCCGCCGCGCCCGGATTGGGCGGCTCCTTTGTGGTTGGTGAGCCATGTCGATCTGCATCGCACGATGAAGGTGCAGAGTTTTCTGAGGGCGATGAAGGCCGCTGTGGCCGCACAGGGCACGTGAGCTCTCGGCCCGGACAGATCAGCCGAGGCATTCGATCAAGAATGTAATGGATTGCGCTTTGCGCCCAATCTCGGCTCCGGAGAGGGGGGTGCTTGGGCCTGCGCTGCTGAAAGCGATGCCGTTTCGTGTGAGAAACAGTTTGGCGATTTCGCCTGCAATGGCGAAGTTGATGTTTTCCGGCACAGCCCCGGTGCGGCTTTCGGTGGCGCTGCGGGAGAGTTTGGCGGCGACCACGCCAGCGATATGGCCAGAGGCATCCAGCAGGGGGCCGCCGGAGTTGCCGGGCTGGACGGGGGCGGAGATTTGCAAGCGGATATCGTCGCCAGCGAGGCCCTTGAGCGAGGAAACGGCGCCGCGTGTGACATTGAGACCTTCGAGGATGCCCGAGAAGGGAAAGCCCGCTGCGGTGACATCGGCGTTGAGTTCCAGCGGGGTGGCGGAGAAGACCGCAGGCTCCAAGCCTCTCGTGTTGGCGAGTTGGATGATGGCCAGATCAAAGGTTTGCGATTGGTCAATCACGGTTGCGGCGGCGCCATTGACGCGCAGAGAGCTGCATTGTGCGACGACGTGATCATTGGTCAGGCCCACGCCCGCCGCAGTGACCAGAAACCCGGTTCCGGAGGATGTGAGTTGGTCGGGCGCGCTGCGTTTTTCGGGCGGAGGCGTTTGCTGAGCCGTGGCGGGGGGCGCGTCGTCGATTTCGGCGAGTAGCGCGTCGAGGGCGCGGTAAAGCATGCCGTTTTCGGGCAGGGTGATCGGACGTGGTGGGGTGGGAGCGATACTGGCGGCGACAGCGGAGAGCCAGTTTTTGTCTTGAGCCTTCGCCGAGAGCAGCACTGTGCGCCAAAAGCCGTTGATCAGGTCGGATCGGACGTAGATCCGCATGCCGGAGCGCAGCACGGCGGAGGTGACGATGCGATCTTTGCGGCGCACCGTGTAGAGCGGTTCTGCCAAGGGGGATTGGGAGCTGACGTAGCTGTGAAAACCCACCATCTTGTCCGCATTGGTGAGGGCAAAGCTGTAGTTCAGGGAGCTGGTGGTATGTGCCCAGTTGCGGAAGGAGCCGCTTTGGGGCGTTTCCACGGTGGCTTTGTCGGGAAAGAGGATGGACCCGCCATAGCCCGGGAACGCGGAAAAGCCCCAGCCTTCGTCGGAGATCTGGTCGATCAGGCGCATTGCGAGAGCGGGAACATGGGCGATGCGGGGGCTGTCGGAGTATCGGCGAGACGAGAATGCAGCGAGGGCGGTTTGGCTGCGCGCGCCCCAAGCGCCATCGATCAATCCGATATAGTCGCCCTCCAAGGAAAGTGCCCATTGGAGCAAGCGGAGTTCTTCGGGATCGAAGAGGCGGGCTTCGAAGGGGCGAAAGAGGAATGTCTGGTTGTTTTGGGCGTGGCTGTGGTTGGGCCAGATCCAGAGGGGGAGGCTCAGGCAAAGAAAGAGAGCGGCGAGGAGCCAGGTGCGACGCATTGAGACGTTCCCTTGTTTGGGAAAGCTTAGGGCAGGACTGCGGTTTGGTGCAAGGATTGCACGCAGAGCGCGAAGCGGCACGAGACAGAGGGAAATGGGAGCGGTCGGAGGGGGCGGGCTATTCGTCGAGTTCTGCTGCGAGGAAGCGTTCGAATGCGTCGAGGTCTATGGACTCCATCTGGCCAAAGCCCTTCATCCAGACAGCGGCATCGCGGAGTGCGTCTGGTTCGAGTTTGCACCATTTGACCCGGCCACGTTTCTCTTGGCTGATCAGGCCAGCATCGGCCAGAATGCCCAAGTGTTTCGAGATCGCGGCGAGGCTCATTGCGAAGGGGTGGGCCACATCCGTGACGGCCATGTCATCTTCGAGCAGCATGACAAGGATGGCCCGGCGGGTCGGGTCTGACAGGGCGGAAAAGGTGGCGTCGAGGCGGTCGGTCATGGTTCACCGCCTGTGACGATAAAGGCGGCCATAAAGTCGGCGAGGCCAGCCGCGAGGGGCAGATCGGGATTGGTATAGGTGTCCAATCCAGCGGCGCGGCTGTCGTCGGCGGCATCTTTGAGGACATGGGTCATGGTGGGAAACAACGCCATCACCCCTTGGGGGAGGGCCGTCGTCAGGGCTTCGGCATCGCGGGCGGAGAGTTGGATATCGGCTTCGCCTTGGATGACGAGCGCGGGGAGATCGACTTGCGCGGCCAAGGCGATGGGGTCTTGGGAGAAGAGGTTGATCAGGTAGTCCTGCACCGCTGGTGGAAAGAGGCCGCGCAGGGCCTCGGGAATTTCCTTGAGGGGGACGGTTTGCCCTAGGCTGAGGCGGTCGATCATGAGGTTGGCGTCGGGGATTAGAGCCGCATTTGCGGGGTTGGCGCTAATCTGAGAGCGCAGAACCTCGCCGGGACGGCGACCGGGGCCAGCCAGCAAGATGACGCCGCAGACGGCGCCGAGATCGGAGGCGGCGCGGAGTGCGACGAGGGCCCCTTCGCTATGGCCTGCGAGCCAGATACAGGGCAAGGCGGAGCGGTCGCGCAATTCGCCTGCCAGCACAGCCGCGTCGGCGCCATAGGCATCAAGGGTGACGGCATTGGCGTCGCCGCCGCTTTGGCCAATGCCGCGTTTGTCGGCGCGGAGCGTGGCAACGCCTTGGGTGGCGAGGGCTTCGGCCAGAAGCGCGTAGTGATTGGGCGCAGTGGCGCCGGGCGCGTTGCCATTGCGGTCGATCGGCCCTGAGCCGGGCAGCAACAAGAGTGCGGCGCGGGTGGCGCTGGGCAGGAGCAAAGTCGCGCCGATGGGGCCTGCGGGGCCGGACAGCAGCAAGTCCTGTGCGGTGAAGAGCGGCGCGGGTGTTTCGGTCGTTTCTATGGGAGCCGAGGAGGCCGCCTGAGTTTCTGCGGCACTGGGCGTGGCATAGGTCATGGCGGTCGCAACAAGGGCCGCCCCCATAGCAGAGCGCAGTCCCGCAGATGCAAAGCGGGCGGCAAGATGCTGAAAGGCGCGGCGGAACGGATGGGGCAAAGCAGTGCTCGTGTGAAAGGCTTGTTTTCCAAGCTGTGAAGGGTGGCCCGGGAAAACTCAACCGGAAAGTTGAACATTGAAATTCTGTCGCAGGGCGGGCTATGCGCGAGGAATGGCAGGCGCAGAGAGGCGCGGGCCCGCGCGACGCGCTAAAATAATCTATTATTTTCAATTTGTTGCCACAGGTGTCGCAGGGGGACATGGCCGCTTGACTCTGAGGCCCGCGCCTCTTAGCACGTGGCCAACCCTAACCCGAGGTGTGGGTCCATGACGGAGCCGGAAAAAAAGCAGCAACTCGACGCCCTTGAGGCCCGGATTGCCGCTGTGAAAGCTTCGCAGGCGCCGAAACCTCGGGCGGATGAACATTATTCGCAAGCGAATATCGCATGGCGGATGGTGGTAGAGTTGGTGGCCGGTCTTGGGATCGGTTTCGGCATTGGATACGGGCTGGATGTGCTGTTTGGCACGCTGCCTTGGTTGATGGTGTTGTTTACGTTATTCGGCCTCACGGCGGGTGTGCAGACGATGATGCGGACCGCGCGCGAGATAGAAGAGCAAAAGACGGTGTCCCGCGAAAGTGGGAAAGAGCAAAGAGGTCAAGATGGCGACTGAAGCGCAAGGCGGCGAAGGCGGTGGTCTGGTTTTCCACCCGATGGACCAGTTCAAGATCAAGCCGTTGTTCGGCGGGGATACTATTGAGTGGTACACGGTCACCAATGCGACGCTGTGGATGGCGCTGGCTGTTCTGGCGATCATTGGTTTGATGGTGTTGGGCACATCGCGTCGCGCGACGATCCCTTCGCGGATCCAGTCAATCGCCGAATTGGCCTATGGTTTCGTCTACAAGATGGTTGAGGACGTGGCTGGCAAAGACGGCGTCAAGTTCTTCCCCTATGTGATGACGCTGTTCATGTTCATCGTGTTCGCGAACTTCCTCGGTCTGTTGCCCATGTCCTTTACCACGACGTCGCATTTCGCGGTGACGGTGGTGCTGGCGCTGCTGGTATTCCTGACTGTGACGATCTACGGGGTCGCCAAGCATGGCACGCATTTCCTTGGCCTGTTCTGGGTGGCTTCGGCCCCGCTGGCGCTGCGTCCGATCCTTGCGATCATCGAATTGATTTCCTACTTCGTGCGCCCTGTCAGCCACTCGATCCGTCTTGCTGGCAACGTGATGGCTGGCCATGCGGTGATCAAGGTGTTTGCGGGATTTGCCGCGATTGCCACGATCTCGCCGGTTTCGGTGGTTGCGATTACGGCGATGTATGGTCTCGAAGTTCTGGTGGCCTTCATTCAGGCCTATGTGTTTACGATCCTGACCTGCGTTTACCTCAAGGACGCGCTGCATCCGGGTCATTAAAGGCAGGGGCGGGAAAGCCCGCCCTACCGTCAAGCTAAGCTAAGAATTCTAACTTCCAATCGTAAGGAGATACACCCATGGAAGGTCAACTCGCACATATCGGCGCAGGTCTCGCAGCTATCGGTTCCGGCGCTGCTGCTATCGGCGTGGGCAACGTTGCAGGCAACTTCCTTGCCGGCGCTCTGCGTAACCCTTCGGCGGCGGCTTCGCAGACCGCTACGCTCTTCATCGGCATCGCCTTCGCAGAAGCGCTCGGGATCTTCTCGTTCCTCGTCGCGCTGCTGCTGATGTTCGCCGTCTGATCCAGCGGAATACGATCCTTACGCGCGGGTGGGCCCTCTGATGGGGCCCCCCGTAGTTATCGGACAGTTCCCAGGAGGACGCTATGGCGACCGAAACGCACGCCGCCGCTGGCACCGCCGCTGACGCCGCACATGGCGCAGCCTCGGCTCCCGGCATGCCGCAGCTCGATTTCTCGACCTGGGGCAACCAGATTTTCTGGCTCTCGATCACGCTTGTCGTGATTTACTTCGTCCTGTCGCGTATTGCCTTGCCACGTATTGGCGCGGTTTTGAGCGAACGTCAGGGGACGATCATGAAGGACATCGCTGCGGCGGAGGACCTGAAAGCGAAGGCAATCGAGGCTGAAAAAGCTTACGATAAGGCCCTTGCTGATGCCCGCGCCGAAGCAAACCGTATTGCTGGCGAAGCGCGCGCTGCGATCCAAGCGGATCTCGACGTGGCCATTGCCAAGGCGGATACGGAAATTGCTGCCAAGACCGCTGAAGGGGAGAAGGCGATTGCCGCGATCCGTGCCAGCGCTGTTGAGAGCGTCGCTGCTGTGGCCAATGACACTGCCGAAGCCATTGTGGCGTCGATGGGTGGCAAGGCCGATGCGAAAGCGATTGCGGCAGCTGTCACGGCTCGGATGAAGGGATAAACCAATGCGTATCTTTGGAACCACCCTGACCCTTACGGCACTGGCGGCATCGCCTGCGCTGGCGGCTTCTGGTCCGTTCTTCTCGTTGCACAACACCGATTTCGTGGTGACGCTGGGCTTCTTGCTGTTCATTGCGGTGCTGTTCTATTTCAAAGTTCCCTCGATACTTGGCGGCATGCTTGATAAGCGCGCTGACGGGATCAAGGCGGAGTTGGAAGAAGCCCGTGCCCTGCGTGAAGAAGCGCAATCCTTGCTGGCCTCTTATGAGCGCAAGCAAAAGGAAGTGCAGGAGCAAGCAGACCGGATTGTGGCGCAAGCCAAGGCAGAAGCCGCAGCGGCCGCAGAGCAGGCAAAAGTCGATCTGAAAACGTCGATTGCACGTCGTCTGGTTGCAGCCGAAGAGCAAATCACGTCAGCGGAAGCGGCGGCTGTGCGCCATGTGCGCGATACGGCTGTGAGTGTGGCCGTTGCTGCGGCGCGCGATGTCATCGCGACCCAGATGACAGCGGCGGACGGCAACAAGCTGATCGATGACGCAATTGCGGATGTTGACGCCAAGCTGCACTAAGCGGGCGTTACAGCAAGAAAATGTGGAGAGGCATGCGCGTGGCGCGTGCCTTTTTGCGTTCTAGCCGTTTGAGCCGTTTGAGCGCGGGGCGCGTTTTCAGCGGCTCGTTTCGTGTTCGAAGCGTTGGCGGGCAATATCTTCGTTGCGGTTTGCGCGAAGTTGGTCTTGGAGCGCGTTCTCGACATAATCGAGGTGGGTTTCCACGGCGCGGCGCGCGGCTTCGGGGTCGCGTGCTTGCAGGGCCAAGTTGATCGACCGATGCTGGTCGAGCAGCATGGCGCGGGTGGTGCGCTGTTTGAACATGATCTGGCGGTTGTAGAATACGCCTTCGCGCAGGAGTTCATACATAGAGCGCATCATATGCAGCATGATGACGTTATGGCTGGCTTCGATGATGGCGAGGTGAAACTCGGCGTCATGGCGCGCTTCATCTGCGGGGTCGCGTTTTTGGTGGGCGGTTTCCATTTTCTCGAAGATGGCTTGGATGACCATGAGATCGGTATCGGAGCCAAATCGTGCGGCGCGTTCGGCGGCGAGGCCTTCGAGATCGCGGCGAAAGGAGAGGTAGTCGAAGACAGCTTCGTCATGTTCGGCGAAGAGTTTGACCAAAGCTGGCGCGAAGGCCGAGCCGAGGACTTCGGCGACAAAGACGCCAGAACCTGCACGCGACACCAGCAGGCCGCGCTCTTGCAGGTCGGAGAGGGCATCGCGCAGGGAGGGGCGTGAGACGTCGAGGCGATCGGAGAGCTCGCGCTCGGATGGCAGGCGCTCGCCCGGTCGCAAGATTCCGCGCAAGATCAATTGCTCGATTTGTTTCGTCACGGCGACGGAGATTTTCTCGGGGGTGACGAGGCGAAAGGGCATTGGATCCATCCTGATTTGGTCAAATCATATGACCACGCCCCCGGTGGCGGCAAGCCCTGCGGAAGAGAACTGCACAAAAAACGGGCGGCCCCGAAGAGCCGCCCACGTCAATCTGCCAAAAAGGAAGGGTTATTCAGCAGGTTGAAGGGACATTTGGGCCGGAGCGCGGAAGTGTTGGCGGTTGAGGCGCAGCACGAGGGCGACCATGGCGAATTGGGCCAAGAGGGCGGGGGTGGTCAGCAGCCAGTAGGCGGTGTCGAATTTGTCGATCACGCCCGCGTCCACGAGGCCCTTGTTGATGAAGAAATGGATCATCACAGAAACTGCAACGCCGGGGCAAACCAGAGCGTAGGAGCCGGGCGAGGTTTTGGTGCCGAAGACGAACTGGCTGAAATAGCCCTGACGGCGCAGCACGAGCAGACCGGCAAGCAGAACGGCGATCTGTGCAGAGAGGGTGCGGCCAAGGAACATCATGGTTTCGCCCGCCGTGGAATGGGCGCCGAAGGTGGTGTGCAGGCCATGCGACTGGCGCAGGGCCATGATGCCCATGACGGTGAGGATTGGGACAATCACCATCAAGGTTGGGGCGGCTTCGCGTGCCGTGCCATGTTTGAGGATCGCAGGCAGCGCGAGAACCTGTGCGGCGCCGATCCAGAGCGTGGCCACGGTGGCGAAGAAGCCGGAGAGCACAAGGGCGGTGCCAACTGTCATGGCATTGGTGCTCATTGCAGCAGGGGCGGAAAGGCCAACGGCGACCATCGCGAGGGCAAAGCCGGGCAAGAGTTGGGCGAATGAGTTGTTGCTGTCGAGGTCAAAGGATTTTTCCGCGAGCACCCGGCCCAGAAAGTCCCGCATCAAGGACAGGCCCCAGAGGCCGATCATCACGAAGGCGGCAAGGGCCAGAGGAAACAGGTATTCGACGACGCTCCAGAGATTGGGAACGAAGACAAGGCCGACGATGAAGAGTGCGTTGACTGTCATCGCGGCCGCGAGCGGGGCTGCGAGGAGGGAGGATTCCGCATTGGATGCGCGCAGCTTTTGGTAGCCGTCGGTCTTTTTGAAGGCCGAGAGTGCGGCGAAGTTCCAGATCAGCGATTTGACGTTGAGAAAGGCAAAGATCGCGATGCCGGTGATGGCAATGGCGATGGCGACGTCGCGCAGGGGGTGACCAGAGCCGAAGGCGGCAGTGATATCTTCGAAGATTGGCACAGGGCGACCTTTGTGCGGCACCCAGAACATCAGATACATAAAGAAGGTGACCGAGAGGCCGCCAGCGCCAAGCGAGGCGAGAAAATAGAGGGGTGAGTAGGCGGATGCGGGTTTTGCAGGTTGGGCCATTGGAGTGCTCCGTTACATTCTGATTTCAGAATATATATACATTCTAATTATAGAATGTGAAGTGGGCAATTTGGGATGAGTTGTCGCAGGGGGGCGGTTAACCGGCTGTTAACCTCGGGACGTACAGATTGCGGCGATGAGACTGTGTCGCGCCCTTTTGATTTTGTGCGTCTTGGTGGCCTGTTCGGCGCCAACGCCGCATTTTCGTGGTCTGCCGACAGCCGTCGAGACAGAGGGAGGCGCGGAGTTTCATATTCGCCAGCGTGGGGATTTGGCCGAAGCCGTGCGCGTGAACACCGAGTGGGCGCGCAGTCTGACAGATGTGTCGGCGCGGGCGAGCCGCGCGATTGAGCGCGCGACAGGGTGTCGGGTGCGGGATCTGCGCGGTGATGCCGCCGTGATTGTGGCCAGATTAGCGTGCTGATCCTTAGGCAGGGCGACGATACGTGATCGAGGTAGGCGCGTCATATCCGGCATGTGCGGAGCGGCCTGTTTCGACAAAGCCGAGGGCACAAAAGGCCGCTTGGTTTTCTGAAAGCTCTACGCGTGTTTCAAGCGTGACAGAGGCGAGACCGCGTGCGCGGGCCCGTGCCGCAGCATGTTCGATCATCTGACGCGCAAGACCGCGCCCACGATATGGCGGGGCGATGGCGAATTTGCCCAAGTAGAGCGTATCGGCCCGCGCTGTGAGCACCATGCAGGCCATCGGAGTGGCACGCGCTGTCAGGCGGGCGGTGTCGCCTGCAATCCAAACCTCTCCTGTCGCGGCGGCCTGAGCGAGGTCGGTGGGGTGCATGCGGAGGAGCGAAGAGGGGGGATCAATGCGCGACGCCATATAGGCGAAGGCGTCCATCAGCAGGGCATGGACGGCACGCATGTCGTCGAGGGGCGTGAGGCGATGCAGGGTTGGTGCGGTCATTTGCGTTCCTTTCCGGTGAAGAATGGCGCGGGACACAGGGGGCCGACAAGGGAAGAAATGCGGGGATTGAGGCGAGGTTTGGCCAATATCTTGTGGATAACCTGCCCAAATCCCCCAAATGGAGGGATTGCGCGTTGACACAAGGCGGGGTGGCTTGGCAGTCTTTGGCTCGGCTTCACGGTGTGAGGCTACCACGCGGGAGAAAAGAGTGCGCTTTTCGAAATTGCGATTGACCGGGTTCAAGAGCTTCGTCGATCCGACAGACCTTCTGATCAAGGATGGTTTGACGGGGGTGGTGGGGCCGAACGGCTGTGGCAAATCGAATCTTTTGGAAGCGCTGCGCTGGGTGATGGGCGAAAACCGCCCGACGGCGATGCGTGGCGGTGGCATGGAAGATGTGATCTTTGCCGGCGCGGCGACACGGCCTGCGCGAAATTTTGCGGAAGTGGCCCTTATTTTGGACAATGCGGAGCGTTTGGCGCCTGCGGGTTTCAACGATAACGATCAATTGGAAATCATCCGGCGGATCACCCGCGATGTTGGCTCGGCCTATAAGGTCAATACCAAAGACGTGCGGGCACGTGATGTGCAGATGTTGTTTGCCGATGCATCAACGGGGGCGCATTCGCCGGCGCTGGTGCGGCAGGGGCAGATTTCGGAATTGATCAATGCCAAGCCCAAGAATCGGCGGCGTATTCTAGAAGAGGCGGCCGGGATTTCCGGGCTGTATCAGCGGCGCCATGAGGCGGAGTTGAAGCTCAATGGGGCGGAGCAGAACCTTGCGCGGGTGGAGGATGTGCTGGAGCAATTGGCGCAGCAGCTCCAGAGCCTTGAGCGGCAAGCGCGACAAGCGGCGCGCTATCGGGCGATTGGCGAGGAATTGCGCCGGGCGGAGGGGATGCTTTTGTATCGCCGTTGGCGGGAAGCGGATGAGGCCCGCGCCGTGGCGCAAGACGCATTGCGCGAGCGCGTGAGTGCAGCGGCGCAGGCGGAGTTGACGTCGCGCGCAGCTGGCAAGGCGCGGTTGGCGGCAGAGGATGCGATGCCGCCCAAGCGCGAGGAAGAGGCGATTGCCGGGGCGATCTTGCAGCGTTTGATCGTGCAGCGCGACACGCTTGTCGATCAGGAAAGCCGGGTGTTGGAGCAGATCGAGACGCTGAAGAACCGGATCTTGCAGATTGACCGGGATATGGAGCGTGAAGGCGGGCTGAACCGCGATGCGGGTGAGGTGATCCAACGGCTTGAGTGGGAGGCGCGTGAGCTTGCCAAGGCGGGCGAGGGGCATGGTGAGCGGCTGGAGACAGCGGCGGACGCCTCGCGCGAGTCGGCATCGGTGTTGCAGGAGCGCGAAGCCGAGTTGAGCCAGATCACCGAGGATGTGGCGCGGCTCGCGGCGCGTCACCATTCGGCGCAGCGTTTGGTGGAAGATAGTCGCAAGACGCGGGAGCGGTCCGAGGCGGAAGCGCTGCGCGCGCGGGATACGGTCGAGGGCGCACAAGAGGCGTTGAATGCGGCGGCAGAGGCGCAGGAGGCGGCCCTAGAGGCAGCAGAAGAGGCGCAGGCCACCGCCGAGTCGGCGGAAGACGTTTTGGAAGAGGCCGAAGCGGCGCGGGCAGAGACCCAATCGCGCGAGGCAGAGGCACGGGCGGAACGCTCGGAGGCAGAGGGCGAGTTGAACACGCTGCGTGCTGAAGCGACGGCGCTGGCGCGGCTCTTGGACCGCGATACCGCCGAGGGCGGGCAGATTATTGACCGTTTGCAGGTTGAAATCGGTTTTGAGAAGGCACTGGGGGCGGCACTGGCGGATGATCTGCGCGCGCCCGAAGTCGAGGCAGAGGGGCCATCTGGTTGGTCGGTTCTGCCACCCTATGCCGAGACACAGGCGCTGCCCGATGGTGTCACGTCGTTGGCGGCGCATGTTTCGGTGCCCGATGTGTTGGAGCGCCGGATGGCGCAGATTGGGCTTGTGGACCCGGAAGATGCGCCGCGGTTGCAACCTCTGCTTAAACCCGGCCAGCGGCTTGTGTCGCTGGAGGGGGATTTGTGGCGTTGGGATGGGTTTCGATCTTGGGCAGAGGAGGCGCCCTCGGCGGCGGCCCTGCGTTTGGAGCAGCTCAACCGGCTTGAGGGCCTCAAGCAGCAAATGGCGCGGTCCACTGCGAAGGTGGATGGTGCGCGCGACGCGCATGAGACGCTTACGGCGCGGTTGCTGGCTTTGACGGAAGCGGATCAAGCGGCGCGACTGGCGCGGCGCGCAGCCGATGGTCGGGTCGCGGAAGCGGCGCGGGCCTTGAGCCGGGCAGAAGCGGATCGGAGTTTGGCTGCGGCAAAGTTGGAGAGCCTTGGCTTGGCCGTGGCGCGCCATGAGGAAGAGGCGATGGCGGCCCGCGCGCGGACGCTGGAGGCAGAACGCGCCTTGGCGGCGCTGGATGGGTTGGACGAAGCGCGGATCTCGGTTGAAGATGTGCGGATGACCGTGGAAGCGGCGCGAATTACCATGATGTCGCGGCGCTCGGCCTATGAGGAAGTGCGCCGCGAAGGCGAGGCCCGCACGCGGCGGTCACAGGAAGTGACGAAGGAATTGTCGGGCTGGCGGCATCGTTTGGAGACTGCGAAGGTGCGGGCTTCGGAATTGGAAGCGCGGCGGGAAGAGAGCGAAGACGCGTTGGCAGAAGCCAGCGCCGCGCCAGAAGAGATTGCTGCCAAGCGCGAGGCCTTGGGCGAGGAGATTGACAAGGCGGAAGCGCGCAGGGCGGCGGCAGCGGATGCGCTGGCGCTGGCGGAAACGGCCTTGCGCGAGGCGCATGGGGCAGAGCGGGATGCCGAGCGCCAAGCCGGCGAAGCGCGTGAAGCGCGCGCGCGGGCCGAGGCCCGGATGGACGCGGCACGCGAGACCGTGGCCTATGCGGCAGAGCGGATCGCGGAGGATTTGGAGACCACACCAGCCGATTTGCTGGAGAGCCTTGGGGGGGATCCCACGACCATGCCGCCTGCGGAGGCGGTGGAGGCGGATGTGAACCGTTTGAAGCGGCAGCGCGAAGCCTTGGGCGCGGTGAACCTGCGGGCCGAAGAAGATGCCAAAGCTGTGCAAGAAGAGCATGACACATTGGCGCGGGAAAAATCCGATCTGGAAGAGGCGATCCGCGCGCTGCGGTCTGGGATCGCCAGCCTCAACCGCGAGGGGCGCGAGCGGCTTTTGACGGCGTTTGAGCAGGTCAACACCAACTTTGGGCTTTTGTTCAGCCATCTTTTTGGCGGCGGTGAGGCGAGTTTGGTGCTGGTCGAGTCTGATGATCCGCTGGAGGCGGGGCTTGAGATCATGTGCCAGCCACCGGGCAAAAAGCTTTCTACGCTGTCGCTTTTGTCGGGGGGGGAGCAAACGCTCACGGCTTTGGCATTGATTTTCGGTGTGTTTTTGGCCAACCCCGCGCCGATCTGTGTGCTCGATGAGGTGGATGCGCCGTTGGATGACGCGAACGTCACGCGGTTTTGTGATTTGCTTGACGAGATGACACGGCGGACCGACACACGGTTTCTCATCATCACGCACCATGCGGTGACCATGGCACGGATGGACCGTTTGTTTGGGGTGACGATGCAGGAGCAGGGCGTGTCGCAGCTGGTGTCGGTTGACCTCAAGAAGGCAGAGGCGCTGGTCGCTTAAAGTTTCGACAAGAGCGCTTTGGTGGGCCAGCCATCTGCGGGCAGGCCAAGGCGGGCCTGTTCGCGTTGGACTGCGGCGCGGGTGCCGGCGCCTAGGATGCCGTCGATCTTGCCTACATCATGCCCTCGGCGCGCCAGTTTTTGTTGGAGTGCTTTGAGATCATCGCCTTTGAGGCCCGGTTCCGGGCTATTGGGGCGGAAGGCGGGGGTGCCGACCAGCCGATTGGCAAATTCGGCAGCTGTGAGAACATAGGTAAAGCTTTGGTTCCACTCGAAATAAACTGAAAAATTGGGATAGGCGAGGAAGGCCGGGCCTTGGTGGCCTTGTGGCAGGATGAGGCTGGCGGGGAGATTGGGCAGGGAGCCGGAGCGCGGCTTGACCCCAAGACGGGCCCAGTGTGCTGTGGGCTGCGGTTTGTCGGTTCCAGAGAGGGACCAATCCATCGTGGCGGGCACTGTGACTTCTTGGAGCCACGGTTGGCCGGGTGTCCAGCCGAGGGCGCGCAGCATTTTGGCACCAGAGAGCAGCGCGTCTGCGGGAGAGGTTTTGAGGCTCACATGCCCGTCGCCATCACCATCGACGCCATTTTCGAGAATGTCCCGGGGCAGCATTTGCACCATGCCGATTTCACCCGCCCATGCGCCTTTGGTTTGGACAGGATCGAAGTCACCTTTCTCGAACAATTCGAGGGCGGCGAAAACTTGTGGGCGAAACAGCTCTGGGCGGCGGCAATCATGCGAGAGGGTCAGAAGGGCGTTGAGCGTGTTGAAGTCGCCTTGAAAAGAGCCGTAATCGGTTTCGAAAGCCCAAAATGCGAGGAGAACCCCACGCGGCACGCCGTAGTCGCGTTCGGCGCGGGAGAAGATGGCCGCGTGTTGCTTGGCCAGTGCCCGGCCCTTTTGCGTGCGTGCGTCAGAGATGAGGCGTTTGGAAAAACTGGTGAAATCGAGTTGAAAGACACCTTGCTTGCGGTCTGAAGCGATGACTTTGCCATCTTGGCGCGCGTTGGCGAGAAAGCGATTGAGCGTGTCACTGCTGTGGCCCTTTTTGAGCGCTTCGGTTTTGATCCCGCGCAGGAAGGTGGGGAAGTCGCCGCCGCATTCGGCATGCGCTGGTGCTGCAAGGCCCAAGACGAGGCCAGCAGAACAAGCGAGGCGCGAGACAGATTTGACGAAGGCTGCGGGGCGAAAAACGGCGGGCATTTGGGACTCCTGATTTCGCGAGCACGCTATCAGGATGAGGGGGGAGCGCAATCTTTAGAAGAAGATTGCGATCATGACTGCCGCAAAAAGAAGGCTGGCCCAGACTTGCCAGAGGATGCGGATGGCGGCTTCGATATCGGCGGCACCAAGGGACATCCGGCCCTGAGGGTTTACATAGGGAAAGTCCTGGGACTGGCCGTGATAGGCGCGGGGGCCTGCGAGAGCCACGCCCAAGGCGCGGGCCATAGCCGCTTCGGGCCAGCCTGCGTTGGGGGATTTGTGGCGGCGTGCATCGGCGATAATGGCGGATCGCTGTGGCCAGAGCGCATGCAGCAGGGTGATCAGAGCGGCGGTGAAACGGGCCGGGGCAAGGTTGAGCAGATCATCAAGGCGCGCGGCGGCCCAACCATAGGCTTCGAAGCGGGGTGTGCGGTAGCCGACGGTGCTGTCGGCGGTATTGGTGATTTTGTAGATCAAGAGGCCGGGCAAGCCCGCAAGGAAGAACCAGAAAATGGGTGCAACAACCCCATCGGAAAGGTTTTCGGCGGCGCTTTCGATTGCGGCGCGCGCGGTGGAGGTCTCGTCGAGTTGGGCCGTGTCGCGGGAGACAATCATCGCAACGGCAGCACGGCCTTGGGGCAAGCCTTGGCGCAGGCCCATCGCCACGGCGCGGACATGGTCAACGAGGCTTTTCTGGGCAAGGAGGATGGCGGCTGCGATGATTTCAACAAGCGCGCCGAATTGGCTGAGCAGGAGGCCAAGAAGCCCGGCGCCCAGCACGAGGACAGCCTGAGCGAGGGTTCCTTTGAGGCATCTGTTGGCACCAGTGTTCAGACGTGCTTCGAGGGCGGATACGGCGCGACCCATGAGAACCGCGGGATGGGGTGCGCGATCCCAGAGCCATTTCGGTTCGCCCAAGGCCGCGTCGAGGAGCATTGCGAGGACGAGGATCATAGCGCCGCTTCCAAGGCAGACCAGCGTGCGGCGGGTGGGAGGCCCAGCCGGATCCAAGTCGAGGAATAGGGGAAGATGCGTGACCAGATCTGATGCTGCGCTAACCGGGTTTGGAAGCTGTGTGCATCTGGAACGGCATAAAGGCGAAAGAGCGTGGTGCCGCCGACGAGGCTGCTATGGGGCGCCATCAGGCGGTCAAGGCGTGCGCTGTCTTGGGCAAGGCGCGTGCGGGTGGCAGCGGCCCATGCGGGATCAGACAGCGCCCGGGTGGCGACTTCGAGGGCGGGGCCAGAAACGGGCCAAGGGCCGATCAGGGCGCTGAGAGACGCGATGGTGCTGGGATGGGCGATGGCAAAGCCAAGGCGCAGACCTGCAAGGCCCCAGAATTTGCCAAAGCTTTTCAGGACGATCACGCCGGGGCGACGGGTTTCGGCGATGCGTGTTTCCTCTGGGGTGACGTCGCAGAAGCTTTCGTCGATCACAGTGATGGAGGCTGAAAGGGCTGCTTGGAAGCGGCGGCCATCGGGGTTGTTGGGGTGGACATGGATGTGCACAGGGGCGGAGGGGGTGTCGCTGAGCAGGTTTGCTGCACTGAAGGCTGCGGCGTGTTCGTTATAGGTGGGTCCGGGAATATAGGCGGGGCCGCCGACCAAGGTGGGCATGCGGGCGATGAGGGCAGAGGCGCCGGGGGCCGCGAGGATGGCGGCCTCATCGGGGACCGACCAGAAGGCCCGGGCGGCATCGAGAAGGCGGCGCTCGGCGTTTTTGTCTGGAAGTGCGGTCCAGGCATCTGGGGCAAACCCGCCCAATGGATAGGGTTCTGGGTTGATTCCCGTGGACAGGTCTGTCCATGCGGCGCGCGGGCCGCCGAAGGTGCTGGCGGCGGCATCTATTCCGCCTCCGTGGTCAAGTTGTGACATGATTTGCCCCGTGATGTCTTTTGTCTTCAAACGATTTTTTTGTCAAAGGAGCAAGGGCTGAGGCGAAGTTTGCGGGCGCGGAGCGACATATTCAGAGGCCATTAACGATCTGTTAACGAATATGGCAGATCACCTTGGCTAAGGTCGGTTAAGGATAGAGTGCGTGCAGGGTTTGAGCGTGTTGATTGTGGAGCCGGAAGAGCCGTTGGCGCGGCTTTGGGGGAATGCGTTGACGCGATTGGGGGCTGAGGTCATGTGGGTCGCGGGTCAGTCGGCGGCGGTGGCCGCGTTAACAGATAGCGCGTCGGATGTGATCATTCTCAATCTGGAATTGACAGAGGGCTCGGCGCTGGCTGTCGCGGATTTTGCAGGCTATCGCCGCCCGACGTCGCGCGTGGTGTTTGTCTCTCGTTCGTCGTTCTTTTCGGATGGTTCAATTTTTTCCGTCGCGGCGAATGCGCGTGCCTTTTTGCCTTTGGGCACGCCGCCAGAGGATCTGGCGGCGATGGTGGCGCATTACGCCGCTTAGCGGGCCTGCGCTTTCGAGAGGGACTCGCGCCCGTGGGCTGCGTGAAAGTCGAGACGCGGACCAATCGGGATGATCCGGTTCGGACTGATTGTGGTGTGCGACCAGTGATAATGGCGGATGATATGATCGAGATGGACTGTCTCGGCGACACCGGGCCATTGGTAGAGGTCGCGGGTGTAGGCCCAAAGTGCCGGGTAATCCAGGAGGCGGGCGCGGTTGCATTTGAAATGGCCATGATAGACGGCGTCGAAGCGCACCAATGTGGTGAAAAGACGCCAGTCAGACAGGGTGGGGGCGCTGCCCATCAAGAAGCGCTGGTCTGTGAGGCGGGCTTCGAGCCAGTCGAGACTATCGAACAGCGGGGTTACGGCGGCGTCATAGGCCGCTTGGGTGGTCGCAAAGCCTGACTTATAAACCCCATTGTTGATGGTGTCATAAATGCGCGCATCGACGGATACACGGGCATCGCGCAGCTCTGCCGGGTCGAAATCGGCGTCATTTCCTGTGAGCGCATTGAAGGCGCTGTTGAGCATTTGGATGATCTCAGCGCTTTCGTTGGAGACGATGGTTTGACGCTGCTTATCCCACAGAACGGGCACGGTGACCCGGCCTGATAAATGCGGGTCGGCTTTGGTGTAGAGGTCGCGCAGGAAAGGCAGGCCGTAGAGGGTGTCGCCTGTTGTGCCGGGAAAATCTTGTGCGAAGGTCCAGCCATCACTGGCCATGTCGGGGTGGACGACAGACAAAGAGATCAAGGGCGCCAGCCCTTTGAGGGCTCGTAGAATCAGGGTGCGATGCGCCCAAGGGCAGGCATGGGAGACATAGAGGTGATAGCGGCCCGACTCGGCGCGGAAATCGCCCTCGCCCGTGGGGCCGGGGCGGCCATCGGGGGTAATCCAGTTGCGAAAGCTGGTGGTGGTGCGTTCGAAAGCGCCCCCGGTTTTTGAGGTGTCATACCAGACGTCTTGCCAGATACCGTCGATCAATTGGCCCATGTGCTTCTCCTTGTTCCCTATGAAAATAGGGCTGTGGAGGGGGAAGGCACCCTGAGTGAGAGCGCAATGGATGTGTGGGAGCGCACATTGGGCCGCGTGAGGAAGCATACGGATGCGTATGCAATTCGAGGCAAATCCGTTGCATCTCAGTCACTTATTTGAAAGGCAAATTTCCTATCCCTCTGTTTACTTGCTTTTTACCTTTGGCGCGCAACATTCTTGCGTGACGGATGGAGGATCCCATGACGACTTTTTTGACCCGCGAATTGCAAGAGGGGCTTGAGGCGGCGCGTAAATTGGCGGCCAAGAAGCGCTCGCGGCTGAAAGTGGAAATGGATGGGCAGAGCTGGCCCGTGCTGCGGATGTGGCAGGGCGGGTTTGCTTTGGATGCCGATACGGCACCGCACCTTCGCGGCTTGGTCGATATCTATGACGGGGCGCGGCATATGATGCAGGCTTTGGTCGTGGCCTCGGAAGAGGAACCGGGAGAAGTCCGGTTTGAGTTCAAGCGCGCAACGCGCGCAGAAGACCGTGCGGCGATTGATTATGCGCGTGATGAAAATGCGCCCGTGGGATTGATCGGCTATTTGTGAGCCCCCCAAGGTGCACCCAATGCGCGCCTGATCGCGGCATTTTTTTATTTGTGAAGATCGACGGAAAGCAGAAGAGGGCGCGTATAAGCAAAACGCAGCATCCTTTTCTGACCGGAGGTCAATTTCTACCATGACAAAGTATTCTCGCGCTCAAGCTGTTTTGCATTGGGCTGTTTTTCTGCTGATCGTGCAGCAATTTGTATTTCACGAGGCCATTGTTGAGGCCTTCGGAGCGTTTATGAAAGGGCAGGAGTTTGCATTCTCGCCATTGATCGCGGCGCATGTGTTTGGCGGGATCTTGGTTGGGATTTTCGCCGTTGCGCGGCTTTGGCTGCGGAAGTCACGCGGTGTGCCTGAAGAATTGCCTGCGCCGGCGGCTCAGCGGTTGGTCGCGAAAATTATTCATATCGGGCTATATGTGCTTTTGATCGCAATGCCGGTTTCGGGCGCAGTCGCGTGGTTTGGTGGCGTGGGCGCAGCGGCCGGCGCGCATGAGATCATGAAGGCGATTATGCTGACCTTTGTTGGTCTGCACATTGTGGGCGCGATCTATCATCAAGTTGTGTTGAAGGATGGGATCATGGCGCGCATGTCGATGCGCGGATGATCCTTCGAGGCTGAATAGGTGCTGGCGACGGGTTTGGGTTGATCCGGATCAAGGCGCACGCATGCTTGTGGTGGAATGTTTCCGGGGAACGCGCCTCGGAAAAGGAATCGAAGCCATGATGCGCCTTGCGTCTATTCTGTACTCGTTGATTTCCACGACAGTGGCCGGGTCGCTGGTGATAGCGGCCCTGACCATGGGCTATGACACGTTACAGCCGATCTTGATTGCGGCGGCGCTTGGGTTCGTCGTGTCGATCCCGATTGCGTATTTCGTTGCCAAGGCGATTGTTGACGCGGATTAAGCGGGCGCGGTCAAAGCCGCTCAAGCCGCGAGGAAGTGGCGCACGGCGGCTTCGAATTCGGCGGGTTTCTCGGCGTGGAGCCAGTGGCCTGCGCCGGGGATTTTTGCAAACTTAGCCTTTGGAAACAGGGCTTTGATGCGCTCTCGATGCTCGGGCAGCACATAGGATGAGGTGGCGCCTGTGAGAAACAGGGTGGGGCCCGTGAAGTGACCTGTCACCTCGGGAAAGGACAAGATCGCTTGCATCTCTTGGGCAAGCGTGTCGAGGTTGAGCTTCCAGCGTTTGGCCTTGAGATCGAGAGATTGGGTGAAGAACGACGGCAGGATTGGGTCGTCGATCACAGCGCGCAAAGCGGCTTCGGCTTGGGAGCGGCGCTCTAGGTTAGAGAGGTCGATGCCGCGCATAGCGTCGATATACATCATTTGGGTGTGCGAATAGGTCACGGGCGCGATGTCTGCGACGATCAATTTGCGGATAAGATCAGGGCGGGTGAGGGTTGCCATCATTGAGGCTTTGCCGCCCATGGAATGGCCCAAAAGGTCGATTGGGGTGCCTAGGCTTTCGGCCAGTTCGACCAGATCGGCACCTAAATCGGTGTAGTGATGTGTGCTGCTCCACGGGCTGTCGCCGTGGTTTCGCATGTCGACGGCGATGACGCGGCGGTCTGCTGCCAGTTTGCGCGCGATAGCGCCCCAGTTTTTGCCAGAGCCATAAAGGCCATGTGCAATCACAAGCGGGGGGGCGGAAGCGGGGCCGGGGTGGTCGTAAAAATGCAGCATGCTCATTCGGATAATGCGAGGTGCGATGAAACGCCAGCGATTGAGTGCGCTTGCGGCGAGAGATATGAAGGGGGCTCGGAGGACTGTGTAGCCATGACGGAAGTGACGGAAATCGACGGGAAAGCGTTACGACTCGAAGAGATGTTGGCGGAGAAGCTTGGGCTTGCCAAGGGGCCGTTGCATATCCGGGCGCGTCGGGCTGGGCGGCGCTTGCCTGCGGGGGTGCGGGCAGGCATCACGCGGATCGCGGCGGCACAGGAAATGGTGCGTCATCCAAAATTGGTGGCCAGGGTTGATCTGGCGGGACTGGAAAAGGACTATCGCGCGGCGATGACATTCTTGGCCGCGATTGACCCCGCGGATCGGCGCAAGGGGTTTTGGCTTGGGCTAGCGGGGGGGCTGGTGTTCAACCTATTGGCCTTTGGGGCGCTTGTGCTGATTATCCTGCGTTTGCGCGGCTTCGTCTGAGGGGTGCCAAGGGTGCGGGCGCAAGGCATGGCGGGCCACAAGTGTCACTGTGGCGAAGGCCACGAACAGCAAAAGATACCAAGACCCGAGTTTGCCGAGGCTGACCAATTGCAGGGCTGATTGGCCCGAATACCGCCATGTGCCTGTGAGCGTGCCGATGTTTTCCGCGATCCAAAGCAGCAGGGAGGCCCCCAGTGCGACAAGCGGAACGGGCACCCAAAGCCACTGATCTATCAGGCGAAACCAGAGTTTGGTGCGGCCAAAAAACAGTAAGGTTGCCGCAAAGAGCACAAGGCGCGCATCGGGCAGGTAGTGGTGTGACCAGAAGTTGACATAGATCGCCACGGCAAGGGTCGCGATTGCCCAATAGGGCGGCGCGGGCGCGAGGCGGATTTCAAAAAGGCGCAGTGCTCGGGCGATGGTGCTGCCGACCGAGGCATACATGAACCCTGTGAAGAGAGGGACGCCGAAGAGTTTGAGCAGGCCCGGTTCGGGATAGGCCCATGAGCCTGCGGAGACTTTGAACCATTCCATCATGCTGCCCGTGAGGTGGAAGATCAGGATGACACGGGCTTCTTCCAGCGTTTCGAGTTTGGTTGCGATAAACAGGGCTTGGAGCCCGAGCGCGATGATCACGAGGGCATCGTAGCGATGCAGCGGCCAATCGGCTTGCCAGACGGCGCGTGTGATCAAGATTGCGGCGAGAAAGGAAATCGCGAAGAGGCAGGACGCGGCGAGGCGCACGAGAAGCGAGAGCGCGCAGGCCAGCCATTTCGGCAGGTTGGCAAGGCTCCAGAGTTCTAGCGGGTGCGGGGACATGGCGCGACATTGGCTAAGGTTTTGCGGAAAAGCAAACAGGCACCGCTGGGGTGCCTGTTTGGGTTTTGTGGAGGCTCTGGACGTTGGGCCCAAACCCCGATTTTGGGATCAAAGGTCCGGGTAGATCGGGAAGCGCAGGCAGAGGGCTTCGACTTCTGCCTTTACCTTGGCTTCGACATCGGCGTTGCCATCAGGGCCATTGGCGGCAAGGCCATCGACGACTTCGACGATCCAGCGGCCAATTTGACGGAATTCAGCTTCGCCGAAGCCGCGCGTCGTCCCGGCAGGTGTGCCCAAGCGGACGCCAGAGGTGACGGTGGGCTTTTCCGGGTCGAAGGGAATGCCGTTCTTGTTGCAGGTGATATGGGCGCGGCCCATGGCCTTTTCAGTGTCATGGCCCTTGACGCCTTTGGGACGCAAGTCGACCAGCATCAAGTGGCTGTCGGTGCCGCCGGTGACGATGTCGAGGCCGCCCTTCATCAACTCATCTGCCAGCGCCTGAGCATTTTTGATGACTTTGGCTTGGTAGTCTTTGAACTCGGGGCGCAGGGCCTCGCCAAAGGCAACGGCCTTGGCCGCGATCACATGCATCAAGGGGCCCCCTTGGATGCCGGGGAAGATGGCCGAATTGATTTTCTTGGCGATCGCCTCGTCATTGGTGAGGATCATGCCGCCGCGTGGGCCGCGCAGCGTTTTGTGGGTGGTGGTCGTAGCGACATGGGCATGCGGGAATGGCGAGGGGTAGAGGCCCGCCGCAATGAGGCCTGCAAAGTGGGCCACGTCGGCCAGAAGGAGCGCGCCGACACTATCAGCGATTTCGCGCATTTTCTTGAAGTCGATGATACGCGGGATGGCTGAACCACCGGCAATGATCATCTTTGGCTTATGCTCTGCGGTCAGTGCAGCGATTTGATCGTAGTCGATCAGGCTGTCTTGTTGGCGAACGCCATATTGGATGGCATTGAACCATTTGCCGGATTGGTTGGGTTTGGCGCCATGGGTCAGGTGGCCGCCTGCATCGAGGCTCATGCCGAGGATGGTATCGCCGGGCTGCAAGAGCGCGGTGTAGACGCCTTGGTTGGCTTGGCTGCCGGAGTTGGGTTGGACGTTGGCGAAAGAGCATCCGAAGAGTTGGCAGGCCCGCTCGATGGCAAGCGTTTCCGCCACATCGACGAATTGGCATCCGCCGTAATAGCGCTTTCCGGCGTAGCCTTCGGCATATTTATTGGTCATCACCGACCCCTGCGCTTCCATAACGGCAGCGGAGACGATGTTTTCGGAAGCGATCAATTCGATCTCGTGGCGCTGGCGACCAAGCTCGTTGGTGATTGAGCCCCAGAGTTCGGGGTCACGGGTCGCGAGTTTTTCGTTGAAAAAGCCTTTGTCGGACATGGGGTGCACTCCCTTGGAAACTGAGTTGGCGTTGTCCTATGCTATCACTTGCCGAGGGGGAAGAGCCCAAAGCGACGCAAGGGCCTTGAATGGCGGCAGGGGTGGCATCGGGCGCGCCGATGTGCTTCCATCTTGAAAACCGGACGCCTTTCGGAAACCTTGGAGCCGCATATGAAAATCGCCTTCACAGCGAGTGACGCACCTGTCGCGCAGACCGCGCGCGCGGTTTTGGCGACGCGCTATGGGGCTGTTGACGAGGGGGCGGCGGATGTCATCGTGGCCTTGGGCGGTGACGGCTTTATGTTGCACACCTTGCATCGCACCCAATCGCTGGATGTTCCGGTTTATGGAATGAACCGCGGCACGGTGGGTTTCTTGATGAATGGCTACTCGGAGAGCGATCTGGTGGCGCGGCTCAAGGCGGCGGAGGAGGCGGTGCTCAATCCATTGTCGATGCGGGCCGAGACGGTGTCGGGGGAGGTGCATGAAGCTTTGGCGATCAATGAGGTTTCGCTGCTGCGCCAAGGGCCGCAAGCGGCGAAGCTGAAAATTTGGGTGGATGGGCGGCTGCGGCTGGAGGAGTTGGTGTGTGATGGCGCATTGGTTGCCACCCCTGCCGGATCGACGGCCTATAACTACTCGGCGCATGGGCCGATTTTGCCGATTGGATCCGAGGTATTGGCCTTGACGGCCATTGCGCCTTTTCGACCGCGCCGTTGGCGTGGGGCCTTGTTGGCGGCGGGCGCGAAGGTGCGGTTTGAGGTGTCTGACCCCAATAAGCGCCCGGTGATGGCCGATGCGGATAGCCGCTCGGTGCGTGATGTGGTGCGAGTGGATATCGCATCAGAGCCCGGTATACGTCACCGTATCCTTTTTGATCCCGGTCACGGGCTGGATGAGCGCCTGATCCAAGAGCAATTTGCCTGATGGCGGCGTTCTGAGAGCGGCGTTTTGCGCGCGGCTTATTGCGGGCGGCCGTAATAGAGGCCGACCACATGTTCGGCTTCTGCGAAGAACAACCAGCGTGACGCAAAGATGCCCGCAATATGGGAAAGCACGGCGATGAGTGCTGCCATGTGGCCCATGGGCAAAATCAGCAATGCGAGTGGCAGGCCGTAGCCCAAGGCAAGGGCCAAGACACGCAGGCGGCGCGCGTGGCGACGCCCGACCCGGAAGACCATTTCCTGCATCAGATAATTGGTGCCGGTATGAGGCGGCTCGAAGGCGCGCACGGTGCCGGGGGTTAATCGGGTGGCCGTGGCAAGCGTGGTGTCGGATTGGCGGAAGGCGCGGTCGCCCTGCATCCACCAGATCAGTTGCAGGGCCGCGGCAGCGGCAAGAAGCGGGGCTGCCGCGGTGGTTTGGGCCGCGAGCAAGGCGCCGCCCCCGAGTGCGAGCGCCATGAAAAGCGCAGGTGTGGCCCAGCTATGCCAGCGCGGCACGGTTTTGAGTTGGGCGTAGATCATTGAGGTGGTGAAAACGGTGGCGAGCGAGAGCGCGGCCCCTGCGAGGCCGAGGGCTTGCACTGGAGTTCCGTTGAGGACACTCAGCGCATGCAGGCCCATGAGCGTAAGTGCGCTGGCCGCGGCCCAAGCTTCGCGCGACAGCCAGCTTGAGCGCCATTGGGTGAAGGCGCGCAGCGCGCGTTCGGGGTGGCCCAAGTGGAAGGTGGAGAACAAAAGACCAGCACTGGCCAGCAGCAGGCCGATGGCGTGAAAGGTGAAGCCGACCCAGCCGGAAAAATCGGCCAGTCCCGAGCCAAGCCATGCGAGAAGGCCGAAGCCAAGCCCTGAGAGGGTGGTAAAGGCAATGATGGATTTGGCGGGATGCATCAGCGCTCTCCTCCGGGCAGTTTTGACAGCGTGCGATCGAGCCAGCCGAGAAAGCCCGTGGGTGTGTCGGCAATTGGCGCAAGGAAGGGCGAGAGGACGTCGATATCGCTGTCCAATTGATCGCGGGGTCGAGGGGGGAGATATTTATTGGTAGGTTTGGTGCCTTGTTCGGGCATGAGATCGACACCGCCACGTTCTGCGGTCAGGCGGGAGACGTTCGAGTCTGGGTCTGCAAAGTCGCCAAAATGGCGCGCCCCCGCGGGGCAGGTGCGGACACAGGCCGGGGTGCGATCTTCTTCGGGGAGGTTTTCGTTATAGATACGATCAACGCAGAGGGTGCATTTCTTCATCACCTTCTCGACTGGATCCATTTCCCGTGCGCCATAGGGGCAGGCCCAAGCACAGAGTCCGCACCCGATGCAGGCATCTTCGTTGACCAGCACGATTCCGTCTTCGACCCGTTTGTAGCTGGCGCCTGTGGGGCAGACGGTTACGCAAGGGGCGTCTTCGCAATGCAGGCAGGATTTGGGGAAGTGGACAAGGCGTGGCGCAGCTTCGGGCGTGGTGACCTCGTAGCTGTGCACGCGGTTGAGGAAGGTGCCAAGGGGATTGCCGCCATAAGCATCGGTATCGGACAAGGGCGCGCCGTAATTCTCGGTGTTCCAGCCTTTGCACGAGACCACGCAGGCGTGACAGCCGACGCAGGTGTCGAGGTCGATTACTAGGCCGAGTTTACGCTCGGTATTTGCGGGAAGCTGGGTCATTTCCGCACCTGCCATGAGAGAGTTTTAGGGCCTTTGCCAACAGGTGATTTCTGTGGCGGATGATTGGGCTGGCTTTCTGGAGGTGCCACAGCGCGCGCGATTTTAACGCGCAGGTCGAACCATGCCGCTTGGCCAGTGACGGGGTCGGAATTGGACCAGCGCAGACCGTCGCCTTTGGGGGGCAGAAGCTCATGAATGAGATGGTTGAGAAGGAAGCCTTTGGTTGCTTCGGGCGCATCTTCTGAAAGGGCCCATGCGCCTTTGCGTTTGCCGATGGCGTTCCATGTCCAGACAGTATGCGGGTTTAGCGCGGCCATATGAACGACGGGCACGGTGATAGTGCCATGCGGCGAGGTTACTTCGGCCCAATCGCCGTCTTGAAAGCTATGCGCCTGCCAGATTGCTGTTGGCACGAAGAGCGGATTGTGGCCGTGGATTTGACGCAGCCACGCGTTTTGGGTGCCCCATGAGTGATACATGGCCATCGGGCGCTGGGTGAGGGCGTGGATGGGGTATTCTGCGGGGTCGATGGCATCATCAAGGAAGGGCGCATACCAGAGCGGCAGCGGATCAAGGGTGTGGTGGATTTGTGCGCGCAGATGTTCGGGCGGCTGTGCCGGGCCTTTGCCTTCGGCTGCTAATTGGAAGCGGCGGAGCGGTTCGACCCAAAGCTGGATAAGGTAGGGGTCGGGTTTGTCATAAAGGCCCAGTTTCACGGCCCAGTCCTGATAGGCGCGGTTCCATGGTTTGAAATACGCCGCTTCATCCGGGATATGGGAGACGTGGAAACCACCTGCGCGGATATATTCGTCGATCTGGGCGGCATTGGGAGCGCCACGCCCGTGCTGCACGCCTTTTTCGCCCATGCGGAAGCCATGTAGTGGGCCGATGCCGGGTTTGCGCTCGTGATTGATGATATAATCGGCGTAATCGGCGAATTTAGGGCTGCCATCTTGGTTGACCATGGCCGGAAGGCCGAGGCGCGCACCAAGGTCGAGGAGCACGGATTGAAAGCCGCGCACGTCACGATCTGGTTGGATTACCGGGTAACGGATGGCGTCTGCGGCCCCGCCCGGTTCGGAGATCGGGCGATCAAGCAGGGAGATACAGTCGTGACGTTCGAGATAGGTGGTGTCCGGGAGGATGAGGTCGGCATATGCGACCATCTCGGAGCTATAGGCATCGGAATAGATGATCCGCGGGATCACATAATCGCCGTTCTCATCGGTATCCGAGAGCATCTGCATGACGCCGGACGTGTTCATCGACGAGTTCCAAGACATGTTTGCCATGTAGAGGAAAAGCGTGTCGATTTTGTAGGGGTCGCCCGCGTGAGCATTGGAGATGACCATATGCATCAGGCCATGCGCTGAGAGCGGATTTTCCCATGTGAAGGCTTTGTCGATGCGCGCCGGTTTGCCGTCGGCGGTCAGGCAGAGATCGGCGGGGCCTTGGGGATAGCCCAGATGCGGGCCATCAAGGGGCTTGCCGGGGGTGACTTTGCAATGCGGTTTCGGGTGGCTGGTGGCGGGCTTTGGATAGGGCGGCTTGAACCGCATGGAGCCGGGGGTTTCGACCGCGCCGATCAGCGATTGCAACAGATGAATTGCGCGAGCGGTCTGGAAGCCGTTGGAATGGGCAGAGACGCCGCGCATGGCATGCATCGCGACAGGGCGGCCTGTCATGGTCTTGTGGGTCACGCCACGGAAATCGGTCCATTCGCGGTCGAGTGTCACGGCTTCTTCAAAAGCGGTGCGGGCGATTTCGGCGGCAAGGGCGCGGATCCGTGCGGCGGAGATGCCTGTGCGGTCTGCCACGGCCTCGGGCGCATAATCGTCGGAGAGATACCGTTCAACAAGTGCGTGAAAGACCGGGCGGTGGGTGACGCCTGCGGTGCGATGCGTTGCGGATAAGTCTGGTTCGACGCCCTCTCCATCCCATGGTGCGGGCTTGCCTGTGCGGCGGTCGATCACGAGGGGGCGGCCTTCTGGATCGCGCAAGAAGAGCCCGTGATTGGCGGAGGCAGGATCAGAGTCGAGAAGCACCGGGGCATTGGTAAAGCGGGCAAGGAAATCGAGATCGATTTTGCCTGCTTTCAGCAGGAGGTGGACAAGTGACAGCACGAGAAGCCCGTCGCTGCCCGGAGTGATGGAGAACCAATCGTCCGCGATGGCGTTATAGCCCGTGCGAACAGGATTGACGCCGACGATGCGCGCGCCACGCTCTTTCAGCTTGCCAAGTCCCATCTTGATTGGGTTGGAGTCGTGGTCTTCGGCGACGCCGAAGAGGAGGAAGAGGCGGGCATGTTCCCAGTCGGGCGAGCCGAACTCCCAAAACGCGCCGCCCATGGTGTAAATGCCCGCAGCGGCCATGTTCACCGAGCAAAAACCGCCATGCGCTGCGAAATTCGGGGTGCCAAAGTTTTGCGCCCACCAGCCTGTAAAGCTTTGCGATTGATCGCGGCCTGTAAAGAAAGCCAGTTTTTCGGGTGCGGTTTCACGCAGGGGTTTGAGCCAAGACGTGGCGAGGCCAAGCGCCTCCTCCCATGAGATTTCCTTGAATTCGCCGGACCCGCGAGGCCCGACGCGCAAAAGCGGCGCGCGCAGGCGGGAGGGCGCATTGACCTGCATGATCCCTGCGGAGCCTTTGGCACAAAGCACGCCCTTGTTGATTGGGTGGTCTCGGTTGCCCTCGATATAGGCGACGCGCCCCTCTTTCATGTGCACGTTGATGCCGCAGCGGCAAGCGCACATGTAGCACGTGGTTTTCTTGATCTCATCGGAGACCTTGGGAGAGGTGTTCAGCTTTGGCTGGGTCATAACTCGGGTCCTCTGCCTTATCCTGCTGTATTTATGAGTGCGCGCACCAGCCCGAACGCCGCAAGAGCGATCAGAAGCGACAAGCTGAAGGGCCGATAGTGTTTTTCAAATTCGGGGCGGAAAAAGGCGCGCCCGACAAGCACGCCTGCGACCATGGGAATGGCCAGTGCCGCGGCGCGAAGCGCGCTTATGGAGGTCAGAATACCAAAGGCGGCTTGCCACAAAAACGTTAGCGCTCCGCCGATGAAAATCACCAAAATGAGGGAGGCCCGCACGGTGGCAGGGGGCATTTGGCGCGCGAGTGTATAGAGCGCGATGACCATGCCCCCGATCGATGCGATGCCTGTGACAAAGCCGGAAAGGACACCTGTTGCCACGGTGGCGGCAGGGTGAGGGGAGATGGGCAGACGCAGACGCAAGAGCTGGGCAAGAGCAAGGCAAAGGATCAGGCTCTGCACAAAAAGGCGCGACGTGTTGGGGTCAAGTATGGTGGTCAGGGCAAGGCCCAAAGGCGTGCCGACAAGAGCACCCGATTGTAATTGCAGGACCATGGCCCTGTCGGCTTGCGCGAAACCGCCGCGCACCAAAAGTGCGGAGGCGAGAAGTTCCAGCAGCACGCAGACAGGTAGCAATTCGATCGGCGGCAAAATCAGCGTCAGCGTCGCCATGATCAGAGCTGAGAGCGCAAAGCCAGTAAAGCCACGCACGGCGCCGGCCACAAATGTGGCTGTGATGGCGAAGGCAAGCTCGCCCGTGGTGAGATCGAGTGCCGTCATCGATTGGCAAGCGGTATGAACGGGCGCATCTCGGGGCCGTTGTAGAGGGTCAGTGGGCGCAGAAGGATGTTGGAGCGCTTTTGCTCGATGCACTGGATGGCCCAACCGGGCATGCGGCCAATGGCAAAGATCGGCACGTAGAGGTCCATCGGGATGCCGTGCAATTGGTAGATCACGCCAGAATAGAAATCGACGTTCACGTTGAGGCCATGACGCGCATATGGCTTCATCGCTTCGACCACCCCTTGCAGGATTTCATACCATTCGGGCGCGCCCATTTCTTCGCCAAGTTTGCGAACACCTTCGCGCATGTGGCGCGCGCGCGGGTCTTCGGCGCGGTAGACGCGGTGACCAAAGCCGGTGACGGGCTCTTTGGCCGCTCGTTTGGCTTTTACATAGGCGGCGGCATTGTCTGGACTGCCGATTTCAGTGACCATTTTCATGACATCCTCGGCTGCGCCGCCATGAGCGGGGCCTGCGAGGGTGGAGAGTGCTGTTACGATGGCGCCATGGAGATTGGCCTCGGTGCCGACGGTGACGCGGGCGGCAAAGGAGGAGGCGTTGGACCCATGTTCGGCGTGCAAAATAAAATCGACATCTGCGAGCCGGGCGGCATCATGGGAGGGCTTTTCCCCTTTGAGCATCCAAAGCCAATTGGCAGCATGGCTGAGGGTGAGATCAGGAGCGGTGGGCCTGCGGCCTTGGCGGAGTGCGTGATGGGCTGCAATGATCATCGGCACCTGTGCGGTGAGACGGATCGCATTCGTCATGAAGCCATCGAGGCTGGCATCTTGGGACTGTGGCTCAAGCGTGGCCAGGGCCGAAACAGCAGTGCGAAGCGCGTCCATCGGGTGGCCGTCTTTGCAAGCGGTTAGGATATCGAGGATCGCGGGCGGCAAGCTGCGTGCCGCTTTCAGGGCGGCATCGAATGTGGCGAGTTCAGAGGCGGAGGGCAGTTCGCCATTGAGCAGAAGGTAGCAGACTTCTTCAAAGGTGGACTGGGTGGCAAGATCGTGGATGGAATAGCCACGATAGCTCAATTCCCCTTTGGACCCGTCGATATGGCTGATGGCAGAACGGTCGAAGTATACTCCGATGAGTCCACGGTTGATCTTGACGTCGTCGCTCATGCCTGTCTCCTTTCGGGTAAGATGGAGGTACTCATGTCAGTTTTGGAACGTGCATATGCAGCTGCGAAAGCGCGGCGCGCGCGGGTGGTTTTCCCCGAAGCCGAGGAGGCGCGGGTGGCGGAGGCCATGGCGCGTTTGGCTGCGGAGGGATTGGCGGAACCTGTGCCCTTGGCCCAAGTGAGTGAGGCACATGTCGCGGCGCTTGTGGCGGCGCGCGGGCTTAAAGAGGGGATTGCCCGGCGGATGCTTGAGCGGCCACTTTTCCGGGCGGCGGCAATGGTGGCCGCGGGCGAGGCAGAGGCCATGGTTGCGGGTGCTGACAGCCCCACGAAGAAAGTGATTGAAGCGGCGTCCATCGGTATCGGTTTGGCCGAAGGAGTGGTGGTGCCCTCATCATTTTTCTTGATGCTGTTTCCAGATGGGCGCGAGATGATTTTTGCCGATTGTGCCGTGAATGTCGCCCCGGATGCCGCTGAATTGGCTGCGATTGCAACGGCTTCTGCGGCCTCGGCTTTGGCCCTTTTGGGGGCGTCGAGGGTGGCGATGTTGTCTTTCTCTACGGGCACCAGCGGTGCGGGTGACAGCGTAGAACGGGTGCGCGCTGCGGCGGAGGCTGCGGGGTTCACCGGGCCTGTGCAGGCGGATGCCGCGATTAATCCACGGATCGCCGCAAAGAAGGGCATGGGGGCAGGTGACGCAAATGTGCTGATTTTCCCGACGCTTGATGCGGGTAATATCGCGTATAAGCTGGCGCAGGAATTGGCGGGAGCACAGGCCGTGGGGCCGTTTTTGCAGGGCTTTCGACGGCCTGTGTGCGATTTGAGCCGCGGGGCCACAGTGGAGGATATTGTGGCCGCGACAGCGGTGACTGTCGCGATGGGGCGATAAGGCATCACGCAGCCTCCCCGAGGAGGGAGAGCGCGTCGGCTGCGATCATGCGTTCTTCTTCGGCGGGGACGACCCATACAGCGACTTTAGAAGTGGCGGCATGGAGGCGGGCGATACGGGCGTGGTTTGCGTCAGGGTTCATTCGCACGCCCAGCCATTCGAGACCGCGCAGGATACGGGCGCGCACGCCGATGGCGTTTTCGCCAATGCCACCAGTGAATGCGATGGCGTCAAGGCCTTCCATGGCTGCGATGAGTGAGCCCGCGTGGCGCAGGGTCCAGTAGCAAAAATGCTCGACCGCGAAGGCGCTGTCGGCAGAGGGGTCGAGCATGAGGTTTCGCATGTCTGACTTGCCGCCGGAGAGGCCCAAGAGGCCACTTTCGTGATTGAGGATGGCTTTGGTGCGATGCAGGCCGTTTTCTTCGACAAGGCGAAGCACGGCGTTGGCGTCGATGCCACCAGAGCGGGTGCCCATGGTCAGGCCGTCTAGGGGGGAATAGCCCATCGTGGTTGCGATCGAGGCGCCATTCAGGATGGCGCAGATCGATGCGCCATTGCCCAGATGGAAGGCGAGCAGACGCGAGGGGAGCGGAGCTTGGGAGACTTCGGGCAGGCGGCGCACCAGCGAGGCATAGCTCAGGCCGTGAAAGCCGTAGCGCCGGATGCCTTTGGTCTCTTCCATACGCGGGATTGCATAGCGCGTGGCGACATCAGGATTTGTCGCGTGAAAGGAGGTGTCAAAGCTGGCGAATTGCGGCAGCTCGGGAGCGAGGCCCGCCAGCGTGTCTATAGCGGCGAGGTTATGGGGATTGTGCAGGGGAGCAAGCGGCGAGCAGGCTGCGATTTCGGCCCGGACTTCGGGGGAAATTCGCACAGGCCGGGTGAGTTTGCGCCCGCCATGCACCACTCGGTGCCCGGCGGCGGTGAGGGTTTCCGGGCTTAGGCCAAGGTCGCGCAGCGCGGACAGAATCGCATTGAGCGCGGCGCGGTGATCGATGAACGGGCCTTGGCGAATCTCGGAGCCGACTTTGAGGCGCGAGGCTCCGCCGATACCTTCGGCCAGACCGGAAATCACCTCGGTCAATTCCTCGTCAAAGATCGCGAATTTGATCGAGGACGACCCGGCATTGAGCACGAGGAGGCGCTGTGTGCCGGGCCGTGTCACGTGATCAGACCTTCTGCTCGACCATATCGGCCGCGCTGATCCCTGCGACGGCGACGGGCTTTTTCATTGCGTCGCGGCGGAAGGGTTCGCCCAGTTCTTGGTTGATCAGGGCTTCGATCAGAGTGGTCTTGCCATGTTTCATCTGATCTTCGACCGCTTTGTGAAGCGCATCGCGCAACTCATCCATGGTCTTGGCTTGTACGCCTTGCAAACCGCAGGCGCGCGCGATGCCCGCGTAAGAGACGCTGGTATCCAGTTCGGTGCCGACGAAATTGTCATCGAACCACAGGGTGGAGTTGCGTTTTTCGGCGCCCCACTGGTAGTTGCGGAACACGACCATGGTGATCGCAGGCCATTCCGGGCGACCGATTGCGGTCAATTCTGTTACCGCGATACCGAAGGCGCCATCGCCTGCGAAGCCCACGACGGGCACGTCAGGGCAGCCGATCTTGGCCCCAATGATAGAGGGCAGGCCGTAGCCACAGGGGCCAAAGAGGCCCGGAGCAAGGTATTTGCGGCCATCTTCAAAGGTCGGGTAGGCATTACCGATGGCGCAGTTGTTACCGATGTCAGACGAGATAATCGCCTCTTTTGGCAAGGCCGACTGGATCGCGCGCCATGCCATGCGGGGGCTCATCCAATCAGGTTTGGCGGAACGGGCACGTTCGTTCCAAGAGGTGCCGGGATCGTCTTCTTCGTGATCCATGCCGGAAAGCTGCTGGGCCCAAGCAGATTTGGTTTGAGCAATCATCGCCTTGCGGCCTGCGCGATCTGCATCGCCTGCGGTGTCGGCGAGGCGCTCAAGGATGCCTTCTGCGACTTTCTTGGCGTCGCCGACGATGCCGACGGCAACTTTCTTGGTCAGGCCGATGCGGTCAGGGTTGATGTCGACCTGAATGATTTTCGCGTCTTTCGGCCAGTAGTCGATGCCATAGCCCGGCAGAGTGGAGAAGGGGTTGAGGCGGGTGCCAAGACAAAGAACGACGTCGGCCTTGGAGATTAGCTCCATGCCAGCTTTGGACCCGTTATAGCCCAAGGGCCCCGCAAAGAGCGGATGCGAACCGGGGAAGGCGTCGTTGTGCTGGTAGCCCACGCAGACGGGGGCATCGAGGCGCTCGGCCAGTTGCATAGACGCCGGGATGGCCCCACCGATGACCACGCCTGCGCCGTTCAGGATGACCGGGAATTTTGCAGAGGACAGCAGGTCGGCTGCGCGTTGCACGGCGTCATCACCGCCCGAGGGACGCTCGAATTCAACAATTGCGGGCATTTCGATGTCGATGATTTGGGTGAAGTAGTCGCGCGGGAAGTTGATCTGAGCCGGGGCCGACTGACGTTTGGCCTGCAAGATCACGCGGTTCAGCACTTCGGCGACGCGGGAGGGGTCGCGGACTTCTTCTTGGTAACAGACCATATCCTTGAAAAGGGCCATCTGCTCGACTTCTTGAAAGCCGCCCTGGCCGATGGTCTTGTTCGCGGCTTGGGGTGTGACGAGGAGGAGGGGCGTGTGGTTCCAATAGGCGGTTTTGACTGCGGTCACGAAATTGGTGATGCCGGGGCCATTTTGCGCGATCATCATCGACATCTTGCCGGAGGCGCGGGTGTAGCCATCGGCCATCATCCCGCCGGAGCCTTCATGGGCGCAGTCCCAGAAATTGATCCCTGCCCGAGGAAAGAGATCGGAGATCGGCATGAAGGCCGAACCAATAATGCCAAAAGCATGCTGGATGCCATGGCGCTGCAGAACTTTCACGAAGGCTTCTTCGGTGGTCATCTTCATGGCGGGTCTCCTCGTGAGAACGATCTGGGAAAAGTGCTAAGGCCCCGGAAGAGCCGGGGTGCATCGGGGTGGAGACTAGGCGGCGACGGGCCTAGGCGTTAGGGCCAGAGAGGGGGGGCGGATAAGGCCAGACGGTGCGGCCTTACGCCCGCGTCGCGATGGCGCGCGCGATGCGGGCAATCCCCTCGGGAATGCGCTCGGAGGGAATGGAGGAGTAAGCGAGGCGAAAGTGATCAGCGCCTTGGGTCGGGTCGGCAAAAAATGACTGGCCGGGTTCGATGAGCACGCCTTCTTCGCGCAGTCGCTGGGCTAGGTCGTGACTGTTTTGGCCGGGCGCATGCATCCAAAAGGAAGAACCACCGTGCGCCCCGCGTCCGGCAACCTGTAAGCAATGGGCGTGAATGGCTTTTTCCATGATTTTCCGCCGCTCGGCCAAGACGCGGCTCATTTTGCGAATCTGTGCGTCATAGTGACCGAGAGACAGGAAATAGGCGGCAGTGCGCTGGATCAGACCCGGCGGATGGCGGAGCACCGACGCGCGCAAGGCGCGTGCTTCGCGAATGAAAGCTTCATTGCCGACGATGTAGCCCAATCGCAATCCCGGGAAGAGCGATTTGGAAAACGAACCGACATAGACCACGCGTCCATCTTGATCGAGGCTTTTCAATGCGGGGGACGGGGCGCCGAGGAAAGACATTTCAAATTCGTAATCATCTTCGACAATCAGTGCATCCAGAGCGCGGGCACGCGCCAGCAAAGCTTGGCGGCGCGCCAGCGGCATGGTGGCAGTGGTCGGGCATTGATGCGACGGGGTCGTGAAAATGACGTTGGTATCGTCCGGGATCGCGTCAGGTGGCAGGCCATCGATGTCGACGGGAACTGGCGCAACATGGCAGCGTGACTGGTTTAGAATGTCGCGCAACGCATGATAGCACGGATCTTCAATCGCGGCGACGCGCCGTTGCGTGAGGAGAACCTGTGCGGTGAGCCAGAGTGCATTTTGTGCGCCAAGGGTCAGAAGAACCTCGGAGGGTCGGGCAAGGATACCACGGCGGGGCAGCGTTTGGCGCAGCAGAAATTCGATGAGAAGGGGGTCGTCCTCGTCGTAGTAATCCGAGGTGAGAGCAGAGAAGTCTTTTGCGCCAAGAGCTTGTAGGGCGCAAAGCCGCCAGTTGGCGTGATCGAACAAGCTGGGGTCTGCTTGGCCATAGACAAAGGAATATCGGTAGCGCGCCCAGTCCTGCGGCTTTTTGGGTGTCACACCTCCGGTGAAGCGTTGGCCAATTGCACGGGTCCAGTCGACGCCATCGGTGCGCGGCAGGGCTGTCGGTTGAGGCACGGGTTCAGGCGCGTTTTCGGAGACGTAATAGCCCGAGCGCCCTTTGGCGGAGAGGTAATCATTGGCCAAGAGTTCAGTATAGGCCAAGGTCACCGTGATACGGCTGACACCCAAGTGCTGTGCCAATGCACGGGTGGACGGCAATTTCTCACCTGACCGAAAGCGCCCCGCCAAAATGCCTTGCGCGATCATTTGCTGGATACGCGCCTGAAGCGTGCCCTGCGTGTTTGGGTCCAGAAAGAAGGTGTCGATTGCTATGGCCATGGCTTAGGCTATCTGGACTTAAGGCTGCTTTCAACTGGTCCGATCGGATGGGCTTGTGTCTGAGCGGTGGCTTGGCGATGGTTGGTATCAGCAAAGGGAGGCTTTGATGATCGCAGTGATTTTTGAGGTGGAGACGGAAGACGGAATGATGCAGCCCTATCTCGAGATGGCGGCGAAAATGCGGGCCTTGGTGGAAACAGTGCCGGGGTTTATTTCTGTGGAGCGGTTTGAGAGCCTGTCCAACCCGGGCAAGTTGCTGTCGTTGTCTTATTGGGAGGATGAGACCGCTCTGGAACACTGGCGACATATGTCTGAACATCGCGCAGCCCAGACAGCAGGTCGCAACAAAATGTTCCGGGGATATCGGCTCAAAGTGGTTTCAGTGATGCGCGATTACGGCAAGGATGATCGCAACGAGGCACCCTTGGATAGTCGCGCCTTGCATGGTTAGACGGAAATCGGAAAGCCTGTGTAACCGCGAAAACGTGCCAAGGGCAGGCGTTTGCGCGGGCCTGTCTGCTCCAGTTTAGGAAAGCGCTGCACAAATTTGCCAATCGCAATGCGGCCCTCTACCCGCGCCAGAGTTGCCCCGAGACAGACATGAATGCCTGTGATGAAGGCGATCTGGCGGTTTGGTTTGCGGGTGATATCGAAGCGATCCGGTTCAGGAAACTGATCGGGATCTCGGTTTGCCGCGCCAATCGATGTGTGAATATAGGTGCCTTTGGGCAAGACCACATCGCCCAGATCGATGTCCTCACCTGCCAGCCGATTGCCGATTTGCAAGGGGCTTTCAAATCGCAGGAACTCTTCGACAGCAGAGGTGATCAGACTGGGATCAGCCAAAAGCCTGCGATGTTCATCCGGGTGATCCAGTAACAGACCCACCGAATTCCCGACCATCGACGTCGTGGTTTCGTGCCCTGCATTCAATAGGAAGATGCAATTTTGGATCAGCTCTTCTTGGGTCAAACGCCGCCCGTCATGTTCACCAAAAATGAGAGACTCCAGCACCTCTCCTTGGGTGGCGCCATCCGGATTGGCGCGACGGTGGTTGATCAAGTCGTTGAGGATTTCTGAAAATTCAATGACAGCCTGATTGCCCGCATCGAGCCGCGCCTGCGGCACGACCGGGTCAAGCGCGCCAAGGATCGCAAGAGAATAATCCCGCAACCGGGCTCGATATGTTTCTGGGATGCCCAACATGAAGGAAATGATCTCGGTTGGCAAAACTTTGGCGAAATCATCGATCAAATCCAGTGTGCCCATCTCTTGGACGCGGTCCAGCAGACGATCGACGATTCCATCTATCAGAGGCTCAAACTCGGCCAGCTTGCGCGGAGTAAAGGCGCTCGAGATCAGTTTACGAACGACGGTATGATAGGGGGGGTCATTAAAGATCAGCGACGTCGTATGGTGCTGCTGAAGAGGGCATTGGCCAAATTTCTTGCCAAACTCCACTTTCTTGTCTGACAGCATGTCGCGACTGGCATAGACCTTCACCACATCTTTGTAGCGCGTCAGATAGGCGGACCCATCGCGGTTGAAATGCACAGGTGCTTGTGCGCGCAAAGCATGCAGCGTTGGATGTGGGTTCTCGATAAATTCCGGCCCAATTGTATTAAGATCAAAGCTTGAAACGTCTTGCATTCTCTTTGTCTCCCCATCCGCATGATGATAAGAATGCTCATCAATAGATGCAAGCGCAGAAGCTGCATGCCATCGCAGGCCTTCGCGTAAAAAGCATCTTGGGGGAGGTTCGACGCGTGCGACCGCCTTTTTCGCGGTGTTGCCGGTGATCAGACGAGGCGGGCGACCACGTAATCTGCAAGCCCGCTCAACATGTCGCGTATCGGATGAGGTGGCAAAGTGGCGATAGCGGTTTTTGCGGTTTCAGACCACATCAGGGCTTCGCGGCGGGTGGCGTTGAGCGTGTCATGTTTCGCAAAAAGGGCCAGCGCCTTGTCCAAGTCACCCTCAGATTGGGCGCGCTTTTCGATGACGCGGACCCAGAAAGCGCGCTCTTCAGGAGTGGCCAGGGCCACGGCTTTGATCACGGGGAGGGTCAATTTGCCTTCGCGGAAATCGTCGCCGATGTTCTTCCCGATGGTCTTGGCGTCACCTTCGTAGTCGAGCAGGTCGTCAACAATCTGGAAGGCAATGCCCAAGGCATCTCCATAGTCGAAGAGCGCGCGGACTTGGGCTTCGGGAGCACCTGCAATCACGCCTCCAACTTCGGTTGCGGCGGAAAATAGAGCCGCTGTTTTCCCGCGCACGACTTGCAAATAGATGTCTTCTGTCGTGGCAAGGTTTTGGGCGGCGGTGAGTTGGAGCACTTCGCCTTCGGCTATGGTGGCGGAAGCATTGGCGAGAATGTCGAGCACGCGCAGGTTTCCGGTTTCTACCATCAATTGAAAGCTGCGCGAGAAGAGGTAGTCACCCACCAAAACCGAAGATTTGTTATCCCAAAGCAGGTTTGCCGTTGGGCGACCACGACGTTGGTGGCTTTCATCGACCACGTCGTCATGCAGGAGCGTGGCGGTGTGGATGAGTTCAACCGTAGCGGCGAGTTTCACCGAATTTTCGCCAGAATAGCCGCAGAGTTCGGCTGTGGCGAGGGTAAGCAGGGGGCGCAAACGTTTGCCGCCTGCTTCGACAAGATGCGCGGTGACTTCTGGGATGCGGGGGGCGTGTTTGCTGGCCATCCGGGCGCGGATCAGCGTGTTTACGGCCTCCATGCCGGGGGCAAGGAGGGTGGCGAGAGCCTCGTGGGGTTTTGCATTGGGCATATCGAGGCTCATGTACTGTTTTCCAAAGGCTCGACAAGTGCCGAACCGGATGTCTATCTCATGGATATGAAACAACTCCTTCGCACCACCGACCCGACAGAGATCGCTTTCGCAGAGGCATTGCTTCGCGGCGAGGGTATAGACTGCTTCGCGCTGGACGTAAATATGAGCATCCTTGAAGGCGGTTTGGGCATCTTGCCGCGACGGTTGATGGTGCGAGATGAAGATTTTGCGCGCGCGTTCCGTTGCTTGCGCGATATCGGGCTGAGCCCTGAGGATGACGATGACTGAGCTGACGCAGGACGAGTTCTTGGGGGGGCGGCTCCGGTTGTGGCAGCCTAAGGCGGGCTATCGGGCCGGGGTTGACCCGGTGATCCTTGCAGCCTCTGTTCCTGCTGTGGCGGGGCAGTCGGTTTTGGATTTGGGCTGTGGAATTGGCACGGCGGGTTTGGCGCTGATGGCGCGTGTGCCGGATGTGCAGGTAACCGGGGTGGAGGTTCAGGCATTTTACGCAGACTTGGCGCGGCGCAACGCACAGGAAAATGCCATGGCGCTGGCGGTGATCGAGGCGGATTTAGCCGTGCTGCCGAAAGAATTGCGCGCGGTAACGTTTGATCACGTCATTGCCAATCCCCCCTATTTCGATCGGGGCGCGTCGGTGCCTGCGCCGCTTGGAATTCGAGAAAAGGCGATGGGGGAAGTGACACCATTGGCGTTATGGATTGATGTCGCCGCAAGGCGGGTCAAGCCGCGCGGTTATGTGACATTCATTCACCGCGCAGAGCGGGTACCTGAGGTTTTGGGGTTGATGGCGGCGCGCCTTGGATCACTGCAAGTCTTGCCGTTGACGCCGCGTGTGGGACGCGAAGCGCAACTGTGCTTGATCCGTGGGCGCAAAACTGGCCGGGCCGCGTTTCGGCTGCATGCGGGTGTGGTCATGCACGAGGGAGCGGGCCACCCCGGCGATCGAGAAAGTTATACGCCCCTCCTGCAATCTGTGCTCAAGCACGGGCATGCGTTGCCCTTTCCGACAGGGGTGAGCGAAATTTAGCCTTTCTTTACCAGATGCTGCGACTGCGGCGTGACATGAGAGAATTTTAATGCTCGAATTGTCACACGACTGTTTCATTCAGAGGAGGACCGCTATGAGCCTAGTATCGCATATCGAGGAACTGAAGAAGAAGCACAATGCCTTGTCGGAGCGTGTGGAAGCGCTGCAAAGGGCACCAGGTGCGCCGGATGCGGACATCGCCGAACTCAAGAAGCAAAAACTAAGAATCAAAGAAGAAATTTCGCGGCTTTCGACGCCCGCTTAAGACTTGTTCTGGCGGCAAGGGCTGCTCCCGCGGTAATGAGCGAGGCGGCTAGAGCCAGAGTCCAAGTCGGAGCTGCAAAGCCTGCAATTACGAGAACGAGCGTCGATAGAAGCGGCGCTGCATAGGAGGCGACACCCAAGAGTTGGATGTCGCCTTTTTTCACGCCGTGATCCCAGGTGTAAAAGGCGAGCCCAACTGGCCCTGCGCCGAGGCCCAAGATGCAGAGCCATCCTTCCAAGGAATTGGGCCATAGTGTTTCTTCGAGTGCGAGATGGGCTGGAACCGAAAGTAATGCAGTTGCGATGCAGTAGACCACGACAGTTTCGGTGGGGAAACTGCCCAAGCGGCGGGAGATGACTGAATAGCTGGACCATGTGAAGGCGCAGCAAAGGGCAAGGAGGTAGCCGGGTATATGGGCCGGATCTAGGCCTTCCGCTTTGCCACCGACGATTAGGGCTGCGCCCGCAAAACCGATGAATGCGCCGAGGATATGCCCGAGACGAAGTTTTTCGCCGGGCAGCAGGCCGGAGAGAATTACAATCAGCAGCGGCCAGAGATAGGCAATGAGGCTGGCTTCAGCGGCGGGCGCGAGGCGCAGGGCTGAGAAATAAAGCGCATGATAGCCGAAAAGACCAATTGTGCCAAAGGCGTAGACTGACAGGGGCACGCCTTTTAGCCGTTTCACCCCGCCTGTGCGAAGGAGCCAAACCACGCCGATGGCCCCGCCGATTGCGAAGGTCAGGGCGTTGAGTTGGAAGGGTGGCACGGGAGACGTGCCTACGGTGAAGAGCGCCAAGAGTGCCCAAAGCAGGATGGCAATGAAGCCCGTCAAAGTGGCGCGAGACATAAGGCGGGTTTCCTGTCAGGGGCATGGCTTGCGCGGCACCGAACGGGAAATCGACGGGCGGGTCAAGTGGGTGGTTAGCGCATGTGCGACGTGGAAAAGAAGGCGGCGAGCGCGTTGACTTCTGATTGATGGATTTCATGGCCGCCGTTGTGCCACTCCAGCGTGACTTCCGCATCTTGCGTGGTCAGCCAATCGGCGAGCGCCTGCGTTTGGCTGGCCGGGCAAATCGGATCACGACGGCCTGCCGTGATTAGAACCGAGCGGCCCTTTAGCCCGGGTTGTGGTGGTGGGGTGAAGGGAATCAATGGATGCAAGAGGGCGATCCGGTCCACGATATTTGGATGGGTGGCCGCAACGCTGGCCAAGATATTGGCACCGTTCGAATAGCCAAAGGCCCATGTCGCAGGCGGGGTAAGGCGGGTTTTTTGGGTGGTGAGAAATGCCGCCATCGCAGCAGTGCGCTGGGCGAGGTCATCCATATCGTAGACCCCCTCTGCGGTGCGGCGGAAATAGCGTAATGCGCCCATTTCCGAGACATCGCCCCGAGGCGAAACCACAGCGGATGTCGGGCTTAACTCACTGGCGAAGCCGTGAAACTGTTGTTCAGATCCGCCTGTTCCGTGGAAGGTAAAGACCAAGGGCGCGGATTTGGCACCCTTGGTTTCTGCGAAGGTGTAGTTAGTCATTGAGTGGCTCGAGGTAGCGGGTTTCGAGAGCCTCGCGCAGATGGGCGTGCTGCTTGGGCAATTTAAGTGCTTCGCCAAGGTGTGCGCTGTCCTCGTCGCGGTCGAAGCCCGGCTCATTGGTGGCAATTTCGAACAATACGCCGCCGGGTGTGCGGAAATAGATGGCCCAAAAGTAGTCGCGGTCGATGGGGGGGGTGACCTGCCAGCCTGTGTCGAGGAGCGCTTTGCGGACCTCCAATTGGGTGGCACGGTTTTCGACGGCAAAGGCGATGTGATGGACAGAGCCTGCGCCTTGCTCGGCAGCAGAGGCGAGAGGCAGCGTTTCGAGGTCGATCAGCCGTGCATCATTGCCTCCCTCGCGGAGAAAGCGTGTGATGTTGCCCTGTTTTTCGATCTCGCTATAGCCCATGAACTTGAGCAATTCGGCAGATGCGCCTTTGTCTTGCAGGCGCATATCTGCGGAATGGAAACCGCGGATTGCGACATCGGCGGAAACGCCATTGCCTGTCCAAGGTGTACGGCTGTCGTCTGCAGTCTCAGAGAGGGCGAAGGCATCTCCATCGGGGCCAAGAAAGCGCAGGCGTTTTTCGCCCATGCGGATTTCCGATTTCACGCCGGCGACGCCGAAGGTTGCGAAACGCTCGGACCACCAAGACAGTGCCCCCTCGGGCACTGAAAAAACAGTCGCGGAGACTTCTCCTGCGCCCGGACGACCACGGCGGGCATTGGGGAAGGGGAAGTAGGTCATCACGGTGCCGGGTGTGCCTAATTCATCGCCATAATAAAGGTGATAGACATTGGGGGCGTCAAAGTTGACGGTTTTTTTGACGCGGCGAAGGCCGAGCACCTTGGTGAAGAAGGCATTGTTCTCGGAGGCACTGGACGCCAGCGAAGTGACATGGTGCAGGCCTTTGATCTGGGTGAGCATGGTGGTTCTCCTTTGACCCCCAGATAATGCGCGCGCCCGGATCGACAAATGCCAATCCGGGCGCGGGTATTGTGCGTATTTGCACAGAGATAAGGGTCAGACGAAGAACTGAGCACCATTGGCGGAGATCGTCGAGCCATTGATGAAGCCTGCGTCGTCTGACGCCAAGAAGGCCACGCAGCGCGCGATTTCTTCTGGTTCGCCCAAACGACCAGCAGGGATCTGTGCGATGATGGATTCGCGGACCTTTTCCGGCACAGCCATAACCATGTCGGTTGCGATATAGCCGGGGCAGATGGCATTGGCGGTAATGCCGAAGCGAGCACCTTCTTGCGCCAACGATTTCACGATGCCAAGGTCGCCTGCTTTGGTGGCTGCGTAATTGACTTGGCCAAACTGGCCCTTTTGGCCGTTGATCGAGGAGATTACGACAATGCGACCGAACTTGCGCTCACGCATGCCTGTCCAGACAGGGTGGACAGTGTTGAACACGCCGGTGAGGTTTGTATCGATCACTTCCTGCCATTGACCGGGGGTCATTTTGTGGAATGGCGCATCGCGGGTGATACCTGCATTCGCCACGACAATATCGATCGGGCCGAGGTCGGCTTCGACTTGGGCGAGACCTGCTTTTGAGTCGTCATAATTGGCGACGTTCCATTTATAGGTCTTGATGCCGGTTTCCTTGGTGAAGGCTGCAGCGGCTTCGTCATTGCCAGCGTAAGTCGCGGCGACAGCGCATCCTGCGTTTTTCAATGCGAGCGAAATTGCTGCGCCGATACCGCGCGATCCACCAGTTACAAGTGCGACTCTAGCCATAATATCCTCCGTAATGGCGATGTGTGTTGGTAACTCTGTTACCTATTTGATGCAGCAGACGCAACATTATTACTCCGACATTCGCCGCGACGCAGAAAAAAAAGAGGCGCCCGAAAGGACGCCTCTTGTTTTGGAGCAGGTCAGTACCCGATTAGGGGCGTTCAATGCACATCGCGACACCCATACCGCCGCCGATGCACAGCGTCGCAAGGCCACGCTTTGCGCCGCGCCGCTGCATTTCGAAGATCAAGGTGTTGAGAATACGTGCGCCCGAGGCGCCGATGGGGTGGCCGATAGCGATGGCACCACCGTTTACATTGACGATTGCAGGATCCCAGCCCATGTCCTTGTTGACGGCGCAGGCCTGTGCGGCAAAGGCTTCGTTTGCTTCCACGAGGTCGAGGTCAGAGGCTTTCCAGCCTGCCTTTTCGAGGGCCTTGCGCGAGGCATAGATTGGGCCGACGCCCATGATTTTTGGATCAAGTCCGGCGGTTGCGTAGGAGACGATACGCGCGAGGGGTGTGATGCCACGCTTCTCGGCTTCTTTATCCGTCATAAGGAGCGCTGCTGCGGCACCGTCGTTGAGGCCTGATGCGTTGGCAGCAGTTACCGAGCCGTCCTTGGTGAAGGCGGGACGCAGTTTGGCCATTGCCTCCATGGTGGCGCCATGACGGATGTATTCATCGGCGTCGACGATCAGATCGCCTTTGCGGCCTTTGACCGTGAAGGGAATGATCTCATCCTTGAACTTGCCAGCCTTCTGAGCCGCTTCTGCCTTGTTTTGAGACGCAACAGCAAACTCGTCTTGCATGTCACGCGAGATTTGCCACTGGTTGGCAACGTTTTCTGCGGTTTGGCCCATGTGGTAGCCATTGAAGGCATCCCAAAGGCCATCGCGGATCATGGTGTCGATATACGAGACATCGCCCATTTTCACGCCTGCGCGCAGATGGGCGCAATGGGTGGAGAGAGACATGCTTTCCTGACCGCCAGCCGCAACAATTGCAGCATCACCCAACTGGATGTGTTGAGCGGCAAGTGCGACCGCGCGGAGGCCTGAACCGCAAACCTGATTGATACCCCAAGCGGCGGCATCCATGGAAAGCCCTGCGTGGATATGCGCCTGACGGGCGGGGTTTTGACCCTGACCCGCCGTCAGAACCTGGCCGAGGATCGTTTCGGAGACTTCGGATTTGTCGATTCCCGCGCGGGCAACGACGGCTTCGAGCACTGCGGCTCCAAGCTCATGGGCCGGGGTGTTCGCAAAAGAACCGCTGAACGAGCCGACAGCGGTACGTGCCGCCGAGGCGATCACAACATTGGTCATGGGTTTCCTCCACCAGTAGACGCGGCGGCCACGACCCAATGCCGGGGATCCGTCGCATTCGCGACTGATGTAGCCGAATTGCCGCGATGCGGCAACCTTGGGGTTTAACGCGACGTCAACAGACGCGGGAGTGATGCGAAATCAGCTTAAGCACTGTTTCGCAAGCGTTCTTCCTTCCACGGCGGTGACACTGTTGGCGCGCCGAAAAGATAGCCTTGCTGACAATCGACGCCTGCTTGCACAAGCCAATGTGAGTCGGCGGCATTTTCGACAGATTCGGCGACAGTGAACATGTCGAATTGCTGGGCAATGGCGACGAGCGCTTTGGTCAGCACTTGATTGTCGGCATCTGCATGCACGCCACGAATGAATTGACCGTCGATTTTCACGATATCGAAATAGAAATCGCGCAGGTAGCGGAAGGATGTGAAGCCCGCGCCAAAATCATCGAGGGCAAAAGTAACACCTTGGCGCTGGAGGTCATGCATGAAGGCGATGACGAGCTCGGGCACCAACATGGCGGATGCTTCGGTGATTTCCAAGATGAGCCGCTCGGCGACGGTTGGCTCGCGCTCAAGAATGCGGTTGAGCACTTGTTTCCAGCGCGGATAACCGATGGAGCGCGCAGACATATTAATGGAGAGCCGCAGCGTGGGGTGTCGGGCCAAAGCGCGCAGGCCCATCTCCAATGCGGCACAATCGATTTCGCGGCCCAGTTCGCTGGTTTCAACAGCACCAATGAAATCGCGCGCCGGGATCGTGCGACCTGTTTTATCCAGAATCCGGATCAAGCCTTCGTAAAAAGCGATTTTACCGATGGCGCCGCTTTGGACGACAGGTTGGAAGGCAAGACGAAGATTGCCGTGACGCACGGCTTCGGCCACCATGACGAGCGCATGCCTGTCGCGCTGATCGACGGCGACGGCAAGGGGGCTTCCCAGTTCCGGGGGTAAGTCAGCCCGAGAGGGCTTTCGCTTCTTAATCATGGCAGGCTCCGCAAGAAGATGCGGACAGCTGGCCTCAGAAGCCTTAAAGCTTATTGAAATTCGGCATTCGCTCTAAATCAGCGATAATTTGCACAAGGGATTTGAAATGCAGGGACGGTGCCCTTGGGCGGGAGAGGACCCGCTTTATCAGGCTTATCATGACACGGAGTGGGGACGCCCGCAGCGCGACGGGGCCGTCCTGTTTGAAATGCTGATTTTGGAAGGGTTCCAGTCCGGGCTGTCGTGGATCACCATTTTGCGAAAGCGAGAAGGATTTCGCCGGGTATTTCAAGGGTTTGACGCAGATGTCTTGGCGGGTTGGACAGAGGTCGACGTGGCTTTTGCGCTGCAAGATCCGGGTATTGTGCGCCATCGGGGAAAGGTTGAGGCATTGGTCAAGAATGCGCGGGCTTATTTGGCAATGGGGGGTGCCGAGGCCTTTGCCAGTTATGTTTGGGCGCAGGTGAATGGGGTGCCTTTGCAGCGCAATGCGTCTTCTATGGCGGAAGTTCCGGGGCAGACAGAAATTTCCCAACGATTTTCAAAAGATTTGAAGAGGGCGGGGTTTGGGTTCTGCGGCCCGACGACGGTGTATGCCTTCATGCAGGCTGCGGGATTGGTAAACGACCATTTGACCAGTTGCCCCTGCCATGCAGAGGTGATGCGATTGGGTTAGGCGTCGGCGTGTGCCGCAAGGCCTGCAAGGGAAAGAATTTCAGATACCACTTCCGGGATACCAGTGCCGTGGCGCGCTTGAATGAACAGGTGCGGCTTGCCCGAGCGCACGCGGCTGGCATCACGCTCAAGCACCGAAAGATCAACGCCAACATGCGGGGCAAGATCGGTTTTGTTGATCAGCAGAAGGTCGGATTTGGTGATCGCCGGGCCACCTTTGCGAGGGATGTCTTCGCCTGCCGCCGTGTCGATCACATAGAGTGTAATATCGGCAAGTTCTGGGCTGAAGGTGGCGGATAGATTGTCGCCGCCGCTCTCGATCAGAACAATTTGCAGATCGGGATGGCGCCGCTCCAGTTCCGCGACGGCGGCCAGATTGAGGGATGCATCTTCGCGGATTGCCGTATGAGGGCAGCCTCCGGTTTCGACCCCGATAAGGCGATCCTGAGGAAGGATTTGCAGTCGCATCAGGGCTTCTGCGTCTTCGCGTGTGTAGATGTCATTGGTGATCACACCAATTGAGAAATGCTGTGAGAGCAGGCGGGCGAGTTGCGCCGTCAATGTGGTCTTTCCCGCGCCAACAGGTCCGCCGATGCCGATACGAACCGGACCATTGAGCGCGGGATCATTGGCGGGGGTGCTGTGGGGCAAGCTCATGTTTTGAAAATCCTTGGTTCGAGTGTGGCGTGAGCCATGGAGGCGATATCGGAGAGGAAGGCCGCCGAGGAAAGTTCCTCATCCGGGGCGGATTGAGCGGATTTAGCAAGGGACAAGACAAAGGGCGCGAGGGCGCGCTGAACGCGTTGGCCATCTGTTTGGCCCAAAGGCACGAGCCGCAGGGCGACAGAGGTGAGGTTGGCTGCAAAGGCATGCAGATAAGCCGCTGTGACGCTTTCCAGGGCGAGACCTTCGAGATGGGCTGCGTGGCCTAGGGCAACAGGAAGAGTGTAGTCGGGGGTGGGCGCATGATGCCATGCATCCCGGAGGATGCGGCTGAAGGCGCGGCCTTGGTCGAGTGCTTCGATACGTCGTTCGTAGCTGGCGGCGAGGCTGCGTGCCCAGTCATCCAAGACGGCCGGGTCTTGGCCCTGAGCCGCGCGCGCAAGGAGGATTGCATCGGTTTTTGCGCTGCCATGGGAGAAAAGGTCGATGAGCCATGCCTCTAGGCTGGCCGCATCGGTGACGCGCTCTTCGGCAATGGCCCATTCGAGACCATGGGAATAGGCAAAGGCCCCAATTGGAAAACTGGGCGAAAGCCATTGAAGCGTGGTGAGAAAGGCATGCCCGGACCGGGCGGCGTCACTGTCCATGATGCGTGGAGTGGACATGTTCATGGGCATGTGTGCGGCCAAAGCCATAGGCCCCCCCTTCGGGTGTGAAAGGAGCGGTGACATGAAGAACCTGCCCGCCCAAATGCAAGACCATGTGTTCGATCACGTGGTCGCGCTGGATCAAGAGGCGGGTGGCTTCGATCTGACAAGGCGTGTGGCGATTGCCTATATGCCACGCAAGCCGAAGGAGATCGGGCCCAGTGACTTGGCTCAGTGCTTCGGACTTTGCGCGGATTTCTACAAACCGACTGTCAGAGAGCCGAAGGATCATACCCTGATCAAGGCTGATGGTTTTGTCAAAATCGACAAGGAACGCGTGCCCGCAATCCGTGGTCAGGCGTTTGCGGCGTATAAAGCGGCTGTCGTAGTCCAGCGAGCACCGTAGGGGCATAACCGGGCCGGGCAGGGGGGTGTCATGGATGGTTTGGGCGAGGGGGAGGGCAAGCATACTAAGCCTCAGAACAGGAAGTAGCGCTGCGCCATCGGCAGCACATCAGCGGGTTGGCAGGTGAGAAGCACGCCATCGGCACGCACTTCATAGGTTTCCGGATGCACCTCGATATGAGGTGTGGCGGTGTTGAGTTTCAGATCTGCTTTGCCGATCGTGCGGGTGTTGCGAACAGCCACGGTTTGCTTTGCCAGCCCCAGACGGGTGCGGATCCCGTCAGATTGCGCCGCTTCGGAGACGAAAGTGACCGAAGTGTGCTCGAGGGCCCGGCCAAATGCGCCGAACATGGCGCGGGAATAGACAGGTTGTGGCGTTGGAATAGAGGCATTGGGATCGCCCATCTGCGCCGCGACGATCATTCCTCCCATGAGCACCATTTCTGGTTTGACGCCAAAGAACGCTGGTGACCAGAGCACGAGGTCGGCGCGCTTGCCCGGCTCCACGGAGCCGATTTCATGAGAGATACCGTGGGCGATTGCGGGATTGATCGTGTATTTTGCCACGTAGCGTCGCGCGCGAAGATTGTCATTCTCGCCAGTTTCTTCGGCCAAACGCCCGCGCTGGCGCTTCATTTTGTCGGCGGTCTGCCATGTTCGCAAGATGACTTCGCCGACGCGACCCATGGCTTGGCTGTCAGATGCGATGATGGAGAATGCCCCCATATCGTGCAGGATATCTTCTGCGGCGATGGTCTCGCGGCGAATGCGGCTTTCCGCAAAGGCGATATCTTCGGGGATGGATTTGTCGAGGTGGTGACAGACCATCAGCATGTCGAGATGCTCTTCGACGGTGTTGCGGGTGAAGGGGCGCGTAGGGTTGGTCGAGGAGGGGAGCACGAAGCTCTCGCCACAAATGCGGATGATATCGGGCGCGTGTCCGCCGCCCGCGCCCTCGGTGTGAAAGGCGTGGATCGTCCGCCCCTTGAGGGCCTTGATCGTATGCTCGACAAAGCCGGACTCGTTGAGCGTGTCGGTGTGGATCATCACTTGCACATCGAGTGCATCTGCAACCGAGAGGCAGCAATCTATGGTGGCGGGGGTGGTCCCCCAATCTTCATGCAGTTTGAGCGCGCAGGCCCCGGCGCGCACTTGCTCCTCAAGCGCTGCAGGCAATGAGGCATTGCCTTTGCCGGAAAAGGCGAGGTTCATCGGCAAGCCATCGGCGGATTGCAACATGCGCGCGATGTGCCAAGGGCCGGGTGTGCAGGTGGTGGCAAGGGTGCCATGGGCAGGGCCTGTGCCGCCGCCGAGCATCGTGGTGATGCCGGAATGAAGCGCATCGTCGATTTGCTGTGGACAGATGTAGTGAATGTGACTGTCAAAGCCGCCCGCCGTGAGGATGCGCCCTTCGCCTGCGATGATCTCGGTGCCCGGACCAATGATGATATTCACGCCGGACTGTGTGTCGGGATTGCCCGCCTTGCCCAAGGCGTGAATGCGGCCATCTTTCAGGGCAACATCTGCCTTGAAAATGCCCGACCAGTCGAGCACCAGCGCATTGGTTATGACGGTATCAGCAGCCCCTTCTGCGCGGGTGCGCTGCGATTGACCCATGCCGTCACGGATCACTTTGCCACCGCCAAATTTTACTTCTTCACCGTAAACAAGGGCATTAGAGCCTTGGCCGCCCGTTGTTGCGGCACCGACAGCCGCCGCAGTCAGGTCAGCTTCAACTTCGATGAAGATCTCGGTGTCAGCAAGGCGAACGCGGTCGCCGACAGTGGGCCCATACATGGCCGCATAGTCTGGGCGGGAAATCCGGCTGGACATGTCAGAGCGCTCCCATCACGGTTTGGTTGAAGCCGTAAATCATGCGGTCACCTCCAAAGGGGATGAGTGTGACTTCGCGGGCCTGGCCCGGTTCAAACCGCACGGCGGTGCCTGCGGCGATGTTTAGCCGATGCCCCTGTGCGGCAGTCCGGTCAAAAGCGAGGGCTGGGTTGGTTTCTGCAAAATGATAATGCGAGCCGACCTGCACAGGTCGATCGCCTGTGTTGGAGACGAGGAGCGTCAGTTCGGGGCGGTTGGGGTTGAGGGTAATCTCACCCGGAGCACAAATGATTTCGCCCGGTATCATGACCGCACCTTGGCGGGGCGACGCAGCAACGCGGTTAGGGAGGCGAGGCAGATCAAGCCCAACCCCATCAGCACAGGCCCTGCCGAAAGGCTCGAGGTAGACGCATCCACATGATGATGGATGGCGCCTGTGGGATGCGCGAAGGCAGGAAGGGCAGCAAGCGAAAGTAGAATAGCGAGAGTGGATTTCATGGTAGCCTCTTATCGGATCGGATTGTGGACGGTGACCAGCTTGGTGCCATCGGGGAAGGTGGCCTCGACCTGCACTTCGGGGATCATCTCGGGGATGCCTTCCATGCAGTCTTCGCGGGTGAGGATCGTGGCCCCAAAGTGCATCATTTCAGCGACCGAGCGCCCATCGCGCGCGCCTTCAACGACTGCGTCGCAGATCAGCGCTATGGCTTCGGGGTGGTTCAGTTTCACCCCGCGTGCAAGGCGTTTGCGGGCCACTTCTGCCGCCATTGCGATGAGGAGTTTATCTTTTTCACGAGGGGTTAGGTTCATCAAAGTCTCCAGCATCGCGGCAGGTTGCCGCCGGATAAGGTGGATAGAATGGGGAACAGCATCCGACGTAGAGAGAGGCCATCAGGGGCAAGGATGCGGATGACGAGCAGGTCTTGGCCAAGGTAGCTGAGGCCGGATGTTTTGTTGAGCAGCGCAGGAAGCTGGCCCGCCATGGCCTCGGCTTCCGGGGCGCGGAAAAGGAGGAGCGCCGTGGCACGTGCACCTGCGGCGATTGCAGGGCGGTCGAGCAGTTCAGTGACCGCACCAGAGAGACGAGTGCGGTCTTGCCACACCAGATCATCATCAATCCGCAGGGTGATAGTATCGCTGTAATGACCATGGATGTGTGTCTCGCCCATGGCGAGGCGGCCAAAGAGCAGAGATTCTATGGCGAGCAAGCGCGCTTGACCGGAGAGCCGGATGTCGAGTTGGCGATTGAGCCGTCCACCATCGTAGAACAAAGTTTCTTGCGGCAGCCAGTGCAATTGGCTTTGGTCCGATGCGGTCAGTTGCGTGATGACTTGCGCCGGAACGCCATCTGATGCCCGGTAAATTCGCTCGCAAGCCTGCGTGGACAGCGTGAGCTTGGCAGTGTGGCTGAGGGTCACGGAAGTGTTGAGAATGTCACCGCCCGTGATGCCGCCTGATGTATTGATCAAGGTGGCTTCGAGGGCGCGATCCTGAAGCGGACTGCGCGGAAAAAGCGCCTTCAGGGCGCCTTGTTGATAGAAATCCTGCATGCGACTGGCGGCGCCGATACCAAGGCGTAGCGCTCCGATCGAGCGCGGCGGGGCATTGGAGAGGTCTATCGAGAGGTCTTTCATTGCGCCTTGGCCCTTTTGCGCGTCCAGCAAAGCAGGTTGGGCAGGCTTGGCGAGGTCAGGGCATTGAGGGGAACGCTGCTTTGCCTTGAAACCAGCATACGAGACTAATTTTTAGGCAATAAGGTGAAATTATAAGCGTCAAGTTAAGATGCGTTGGGGGCTGTACTGCGTTTCGCGCTGCCATACTTGGCAAATGGCAAGAATAACTTGTCTATTTTTCGACGAAGTTGATTTTACCTGCGTTGCCTCCGGGGCAGGATCAGTCAGAGTGACGACAATAGCGATCCGAATATGGGGCGCGTTTGTCATGGAAGGAATGATCATGCGGAACGGCGGACAAGTGCTGGTGGAAAGCCTCGTGGCTTTGGGGGCCAAGAAGGCCTTTGGGGTGCCGGGAGAGAGCTATTTGGCTGTCCTTGACGCGATGCATGACTCTCAAGGTGCTTTTGATTTTGTGCTGTGCCGAAATGAGGGAGGCGCATCATTCATGGCCGCAGCCTGGGGCAAATTGATGGGCGCGCCGGGGATTTGTCTGGTGACGCGCGGTCCGGGGATAACCAATGGTTCCATTGGTATTCATACAGCGATGCAGGATTCTTCGCCGATGCTGGTTTTCGTGGGGCAGGTCGGCACGGATATGAAAGGTCGTGAGGCATTCCAAGAGATCGACTATCGCGCCGTTTATGGCACGATGGCGAAATGGGTTGTGGAGATTGATCAGGTCGAACGGATGCCCGAAATTCTGGCGCGCGCTTGGACAACGGCAATGAGCGGGCGGCCGGGGCCGGTTGTTGTGGCGCTGCCCGAGGATATGCTTACCTCGATGACGGAAGTGGCACCGCTGACACGTGCAGGTGTGGTTGCAGAGCCCGCGCCAAATGCCGAGGCATTGGCACAAGCGCGCGCACTTTTGATGCGCGCAAAGCGACCCGCGATCATGATCGGGGGGTGTAATTGGAGTGTGGAAGGGCGGGCCAACCTGCAAGCCTTTGCGGAGGCTGCGGACATCCCTGTCATTGCGACGCTGCGCTATCAGGACATGTTTGACAATCACTCCCCCTGCTATGGTGGTGACTTGGGATTGGGCCTAGCCGCAGGGGTGCGGCGCACCTTGGCAGAAGCAGATGTGGTGTTGGCCATCAATACCCGCTTTGGTGAAATTTCAACCGAAGGCTACACGCTGTTTGAGGTTCCAGAGCCACGACAGAAGATCATTCATGTTCATGGCTCGGACCGTGAACTTGGCAAGATCTACATTCCAGAGATTGCCATTCATGCAGGGCCGAATGCGTTTGCCAAAGCATTGCGGGAGGGTGGCGCAGTCTCGGGAGATTGGGGCGCGTGGCGTGAGGAGGCGCGGTCGGCTTTTGAGGCGACCTTTGCATTGCCGCCGCAGCCCTCGCCTGTGGATATGGGGGTGGTGACGACGCATTTGCGCGAGGTTCTCCCCGACGACGTTATTTTGACCAATGGCGCAGGGAATTTCACGGTTTGGCCAAACAAGTTCTTCAAATTCGGACCTAATGCCCGACTGCTCGCGCCTCAATCAGGGGCGATGGGCTATGGCGTGCCAGCATCAATTGCCGCAAAAGTGGCTTATCCTGAGCGCACCGTGGTTTGTTTCGCGGGCGATGGTGATTTTCAGATGAATTGTCAGGAGTTGGCCTCGGCCAAGCAAGCGGGCGCGCAGCCCATCATCTTGATCCTCAACAATGGTATTTACGGCACAATTCGGGCACATCAGGAGCGCCACTATCCCGAGCGGGTATCGGGTACTTCAATGGTCAATCCGGACTTCGCAGCCCTTGCAATGGCTTATGGATTTCATGGCGAGCGGGTGAGCCGCACGGAAGATTTCCCGGCGGCATTCGCGCGTGCTTTGGCCTCAAAAACCGGAGCCGTGCTCGACCTTGATATCTCACCCGAAGCGCTGACTCCGCGGCAAACATTATCGCAAATGCGTGCTGCGGCCTTGGCTAAGAAAGGTCAGTGATGACATCTTCTCCCCGACTTCAGAACAGGCTTGGTGCCGATATCGGTGGCACGTTTACAGACATCGTTCTGGAGCGCGGGGCAGAGATTTATTCAACTAAAATTCTGACCAACTATGGCGCTCCGGAACAGGCCATTTTGGACGGCATGGCGATTGTGTTGGGGCAGGCGGGAATTGCCGCAACTGATCTTGATATTGTGATCCACGGGACAACCTTGGCGACCAATGCATTGATCGAGCGGCGTGGGGCGCGGACGGCGTTTGTGACGACTGAAGGCTTTCGCGATGTGATCGAGATGCGAACAGAGGGGCGGTTTGCACAATATGATCTGAACCTGAAGCTTCCAGAGCCATTGGTGCCACGCGAGGATCGTATGGTGGTGCGCGGTCGGATTGGGGCCGAGGGGCAGGAGCTGCTTGCGCTTTCGGAGGCGGATCTGGAGGAGGTGGCTGAGCAGATTGCTGCGGGTGGTTTTGGGGCTGTCGCCATCGGCTTTTTGCATTCCTACGCAAATCCGGCCCATGAAGAACGCGCTCGGTCGATCATTGCATCGAGAGTGGACTTACCGATTTCGATTTCATCGGAAGTATCGCCGCAAATGCGCGAGTTTGAGCGGTTCAATACAGTTTGCGCGAATGCCTATGTGCGCCCGCAAATGGCAACGTATTTGACGCGTTTTCAAGAGAGGCTCAAAGAGGCCGGTGCGGCATGCCCAGTGTTTCTGATCCATTCCGGTGGTGGATTGATTTCGGTGGAAACCGCAGCGGCGTTCCCTGTGCGGTTGGTCGAGAGTGGTCCCGCAGGTGGAGCGATTTTTGCCGCCGATGTGGCGCGGCGTTTTGGTCTGGATCGGGTTGTCAGCTATGACATGGGGGGGACGACCGCCAAAATTTGTTTGATCGAAGACTTTGCGCCCAAGACGGCGCGCAGCTTTGAAGTGGCGCGGACTTATCGTTTTGCCAAAGGCTCGGGGATGCCGATCTCGATTCCGGTGATTGAAATGATCGAGATAGGCGCAGGCGGCGGATCACTGGCGTGGGTTGACGCTATGGGTCGCATCCAGACCGGGCCCGAAAGTGCCGGATCAGAGCCCGGACCTGCATCCTATGGGCGTGGGGGCGACAAGCCGGCTATCACCGATGCTGATCTGGTGTTGGGCAAGCTTGATCCAGAGAATTTTGCGGGAGGTGCCATCAAGCTGTCCGCAGCAGCAGCCGAAGCTGCGATTTCTACACATGTTGGGGCTGAATTGGGTCTGGCAGCAGAGGCGGCGGCGTTTGGAATTGTGGAGGTTGTTGACGAGAATATGGCCAATGCGGCGCGTGTGCATGCGGTGGAGAATGGCAAGAACATCTCGGAAAACGTGATGATCGCTTTTGGTGGCGCAGCACCACTTCATGCCGCGCGGCTATGCGAAAAACTGGGCATCTCGCAGTGCTTGATTCCGATGGGGGCAGGAGTTGGTTCTGCGATCGGATTTTTGCGGGCACCGTTTGGCTATGAGGCAGTTGCCTCGAAGATTATCCGGCTGGGAGCTTGGAACGCGAAGACGGTTAATGGTTTGATTGCCGGGCTCAAGGCGCAAGCAGAAGGATTTGTTCAGGCTGGCACGCGCGCTGCGACGCGCTGCGAGATTGTGGCCTATATGCGCTATGTCGGTCAGGGGTGGGAGATTCCCGTCGCGCTGGCGGATCGGGATTTTGAGCAAGAGGATGTGAACCTGTTGCGTCAGGCGTTCCGCGAGAATTATGCGCGCTTCTTTGGGCGGGCGATTGATGGCGCGTCTGGTCTCGAAATTGAGGTGGTCACCTGGAGTGTGAAGGTGCAGGCAATACAGCCCTTGCCGCCCTCGATCAGATTGGGGCTCTCGGGCCGCGCGCGCGCTGTGCTTGTCTCGCGTGCGGTGTTCGATCCGGTCACAGGCGGGCGCTTGCACAATGCAGTCGTTGAACGGGGAGACTTGCAGGCTGGGGATCACATTGTTGGGCCAGCAGTGATTGTCGAGACCGAGACTGCGACAGTTGTTACCTCAAGCTTTGATGCGGTTGTGCAAGAGGATGGCAGTCTGATGCTCATCCGGAAAGGGACTGTGCAATGAGCGATCCCACATTTGAAATCCGCATGCAGGTTATGTGGAACCGTCTTGTTTCCGTGGTTGAAGAGCAGGCCATGACCTTGCTTCGCACGGCGTTTTCCACCTCGGTGCGTGAGGCGGGCGACCTGTCAGCCGGAGTGTTTGATCCCGCGGGGCGGATGCTGGCACAGGCCGTGACGGGCACACCGGGGCACGTCAACACAATGGCCGAAGCCGTGTTGAATTTCATAGCAGAGTTTCCACGCGCGGAAATGTTTCCCGGCGATACCTATGTCACGAATGACCCGTGGCTGGGCACCGGGCATTTGCACGACATTACTATGGTGTCGCCTTCATTTCTGGACGATCGGCTGGTGGGTTTTTTTGCCTGCACGGCACATGTGGTGGACGTGGGAGGGCGCGGCTTTGGAGCCGATGGAAAGTCGGTTTATGAAGAGGGCATCCAGATCCCCATCATGAAATTTGCCGAACGAGGCGTGGTGAACCGTGATTTGATCCGGTTAATTCGCGCCAATGTCCGCGAGCCAAATCAGGTGGTGGGGGATTTCTATTCTCTGGCTGCTTGCAACGATGTTGGTCATGCCCGCCTCGTAGAGATGATGCGCGAGATCAATTTAGAAACCCTCGATGCTTTGGGAGAGTTCATCTTTAGCCGCACCCATAGTGCCACACAGGAGCGCATTCGCGCGCTGCCCTTAGGACGTTGGGAAAATGAGTTGATGACAGATGGCTATGACGTTCCGGTCAAGCTGGTCGCCGTGGTGGAGACGGATGGGCAAAGCGTGAATGTGGATTTCAGCGGCACTGATCAGATGAGCCGCTGGGGCATCAATGTGCCGATCATTTATACCAAGGCTTATGCGTCTTACGCACTGAAATGCGTGGTGGCGCCAGATATTCCCAACAACTGGGCCTCCTTGGCCGCATTTACGATCTCTGCGCCGGAATGCATTTTGAACGCGCCGCGCCCTGCGCCAGTCTCGTTACGCCATGTGATTGGGCATATGGTGCCCGATTTGGTGCTGGGGGCTTTGGCAAAGGCTATGCCGGGAGAGATTTTGGCAGAAGGCGCGGCGGCACTTTGGAACATTCATATTTCGGCGCGGCCTGTCGCGGGCAAGTCGGGGCGGCGGGCAGAAATATTGATGTTCAACTCAGGTGGCATGGGCGCGCGACCAACGTTGGACGGGCTTTCCGCTACGGCCTTTCCATCGGGTGTGATGACCATGCCAATAGAGGCGACCGAACAGACTGGCCCAATCGTGGTTTGGCGCAAAGAGTTGAGGCCTGATTCCGGCGGCGAAGGGGCGTTTCGTGGCGGCTTGGGACAGGTGATCGAGATCGAAGCCTTGCCTGATCACATGTTTGATTTTTCTGCGATGTTTGATCGTGTGAACCACCCTGCCAAGGGGCGCGATGGCGGCGGTGACGGCGCGCCCGGTGTGGTGGCTTTAGACGATGGTACGGTGCTGAAACCGAAGGGCTGGCAACATGTTCCGGAAGGACGGCGGCTGATCCTCAAGGCTCCGGGTGGCGGTGGCTTTGGCCCTCCTGAAAAGCGCTGCGCGCCTGCGCGCGAAATCGACCTGAAACGCGGTTATGTGACGGAGACAGGCTCATGACGACCCAGATATTTGATACGATCCTTTTGACAGGAGCTTCTGGGCGGTTGGGCACTGTCTTGCGAAAAGGTCTTGCCCCACTTTGCCGTGTGTTGCGGGTGAGCGATGTCGTTGAAGTCAAAGACCTGCAACCCAATGAAGAGGCCGTTATTTGCGATTTGGGCGACATGGGTGCGGTGTTGAATGCGTGTTCGGGTGTGGACGCGATTGTGCATTTCGGTGGCGCACCCTTGGAACGGCCATGGGAAGAAATTCTCAATGCCAATATCCGGGGCAGCTACCATATTTATGAGGGGGCAAGGACGCATGGGGTGCGGCGCGTGGTTTATGCGTCATCGGTGCATGCGATCGGTTTTCATGCTTTGGAAACCCATATTGACGCAGAGAGCGCGCATCGGCCCGATAGCCTTTACGGGCTTTCAAAATGTTTTGTCGAAGACTTGGGGCGGCTTTACTGGGACAAGTTCGGGGTGGAGTCGGCGATGCTGCGGATTTTCTCGTCTTTTCCGGAGCCTGCAGACAGGCGAATGCTGTGGAGTTGGTTATCATTTGACGATTGCATCCGGTTGGTAACAGCCGCGTTGACCGCTCCGCGTGTGGCTTTCACGGTCTCTTTCGGCATCTCAGACAATACGCTAAAGCCTGTTGATAATCGGCTGGCGGGGCATTTGGGGTTTCATCCCAAAGATACCACAGAGCCGTATCGGCCCTCTGTAGAAGCACGGTTTCCAATCCCTGATCCGAAAGCGGGGGCGGTGACGCATCTTGGTGGGTGGTTTGTAGATTTGGGTCACCCTGATGACGAGGCGCAAAAATGAAAGACAGTTATGACGTTGTGATTGTGGGCGGGGGCGTTATTGGCTCTGGGGTCGCCTATTTTCTGGCGTCGAACCCAGATTTCAAGGGTTCTGTCTTGATCATTGAGCGCGACCCAAGCTTTTCCAAGGCCTCTACGGCGCTGTCGGCCTCGTCAATACGGGTGCAGTTCTCCAACCCGATCAATGTGCAGATCAGCCAATTTGGCGGTCAGTTCATTGCGGATTTTGCAGAGCGCATGCAGGTGGCGGGCGAGCCTAAACCAGACCTCAACTTTCACGCTTCGGGCTATCTCTTCCTCGCCAACACGGCAGAGCAAGTGCAAACTTTGAGCGAAAATCATGAAGTGCAGCGAAGCTTAGGCGCGGATGTGGTGTTATGGGACAAGGATGCTTTGTGTGACGCTTTCCCGCATCTGAACGCTGAGGATATTTTGCTCGCCTCCTATGGGCGAACGGGCGAAGGCTGGTTTAACAATACTGGCTTGATGAACGGGATGCGGGCCAAGGCGCGGGAGTTGGGCGCGGATTATCTCATTGATGAGGTGGTTGGAATTGGGCGCATTGGGGCACGTGTTCAATCGGTGACATTGAAGTCCGGGCGCAAGGTGGCGGCGGGAACCATTGTAAATGCGTCGGGCCCGCGTGCGGCATTGACGGCGAAAATGGCGGGAGTTGATGTGCCCGTTGAGCCGAGAAAGCGGACGCTTTTCGTGCTTGATTGCGCCAAGACGCCAGAAGGCTCGGCGCGGGTCTGTAACGGGCGGCTGCCTTTGATGATTGATCCCTCGGGGGTTTTCGTGCGGCCAGAGGGGCGGTATTTCCTAACAGGGTGCCCCCCTGTTGAAGACCCGGCCGCAGATTTTGATGACTTTGAGCCACGCCATGACGAGTTCGAGGACATCATTTGGCCCGCCCTTGCCGCGCGATCAGCGTCATTTGAGGCGGTGAAAGTAGTGAATGTCTGGGCTGGGCATTACGACTTCAACACGCTTGATCACAACCTGATCGTTGGCCGTCATCCTGAGGTGGAGAATTTCATCTATGCAAATGGGTTCTCCGGCCATGGCTTGCAGCAAGGTCCAGCGGCGGGACGTGCAGTGTCGGAGCTGATCATTTACGGCGGCTATCGCAGCTTGGATTTCTCGGAAGTGGGATATGAGCGGATTGTCGAGGGACGACCCTTCCTCGAAAAAGCTGTGATTTGAGGGAGATGGTGGCATGCAGGATCCCCCGTTCCGCTTGCCGCCGCTCAACGCGATCCGGGTCTTTCGTGCTGTCATGGCCCAACGGAGTTTTCGTCGTGCGTCGGATGAGTTGCGCGTTAGCCCGCAAGCGGTAAGCCAGCAGATCAAGACCTTGGAAAACTCGCTGGCGGTTTCCTTGTTTGACCGAAAGGGGCGCAGCATAGAGCCTACAGAAGCGGCAATCCTTTTCGCGCATTATGTGGACAGCGCTTTTGCCGAATTGGCTGAGGGCGTGCGCCGTGTCACAAAAACTGGTCCGCGACCGCGGGTGAATGTGAACGCCAGCCCGTATTTTGCGACACGCTATCTGCTTGATCGGTTGAGCCGCTTTCGAGAGCGGATGCCCGATGCAGATTTGCGCCTGACAACGATTGTGGAGTTGCCAGATTTTGTCGCCGATGATGTCGATGTGGCAGTGCAATGGGGATACGGCGGCTGGAAACCGTATGAACAGATCCTGTTGGTGCGTGATTACAAAGAGCTTTGCTGTACGCCTGAGTTGGCGGCGCGGATAAATAAGCCAGAGGATTTGCTGGGCTTGCCGCTTTTGCATCCGGTTCTTTCGAAGGGGTTGTGGCACGACGTTTTGCGGCATTTGGGTGTAGCCGGGATCGCATCCGGCAAAGACATGCAGCTTGAGGATGCCGCCACAATGCGGCGCGCGGCGATAGCAGGGCTGGGTGTCGGGCTTTTGTCGGAAGTGGATGCGCGCGAAGAAATCGCACTTGGGCGCTTGGTAGCCCCATTGGGGTTTGGAGTAATGCGTCAGATGTCGAAAGAAACAGTGCCGGGCTTTTTCCTCGTTTTCCCCAAAGCGCATCGGCGCGTGCCCGCAGTTGCGGCGTTTTGCGCTTGGGTAGAAAAAGAGGACTGGAGCGAATTGAAGTAGGCGATGGCATTGGCCGTGGCTCTAGCGAGCTTTCAAGAATACGACAGCGTGGTGCGATCATTTGTTATGGTGGAATGGGTCTTGATGGCGCAGGGTTGAAAAACACGTAACTTCCGGGCGAAAATATCATCGTTTCAGGTGGTTAAAACTACGTGTGAGGGATTTGCATGACTGATAATTCATCGCCGACAGCGTTGGGCGCGGTCTTGCGTCACTTGATGCCTCTCGCCGGTGTGCGCGTGTTGGATTTGGGGGCGGGGCATGGTGCGATGCGCGCGCCGTTACAGAATTTAGGCGCGCTGTGGCATGGGATTGATCCGTTCGGACCAGAGAATGTGGAAGATATTACGCGCGCCCCCGCCCAATCGATGCCTTTTAGGGCGGGCAGCTTTGAGAAGGCGCTGTCTGTGAATGCGTTGCATCATGTGCCAGTGCAAGCCATGGGTGCGGCGCTTTGCGAGGTGGCGCGGGTGTTGGGGCCTGATGGTTTGTTTTTGGTCATCGAGCCTGAAGTCTTGGGAGATTTATCGCAGGTGGTGGCAGTGATCGACGATGAGGCCGCGATCCGGGCTGCCGCTCAGGAAGCGATGGATGCAACGGTTGCAGACGGTCTTTTTTGTGAAGTGGCTCGAGAAAGCTATACGCGAACCGAACGCTATGCGGGGTTTGATGATTTTGCCGCGCGGATTGCACAGGTGAGTGCCGAGCGGGCCGATGCAATTTCAACCGAACGACCCGCACTTATGGCGATGTTTGAGCGACTGGCCGGGATAGAGGGCGCAAAGCGGACGCTGACCCAACCCATGTTGGCGCGTCTTTTGCGCGTGGCTTAGTCGGGAAATTTTCATCAAACGGGCTGGATGCCCTTGCGGGATGTCACATATGGTTACCGCGCGTTTAGCCGAGTAGCGCGTAGCGAAAATCGACAGATCAAGAAGCGAGACCAATATGCTAGACACTGATTATCAGGACATTCGCGATGCCGTACGTAGCCTTTGTGCGGAGTTTCCGGCGGAATATCATCGCAAGATTGATGAAGCTCGCGGATACCCCGAAGCCTTTGTCGATGCTTTGACCAAAGCAGGCTGGATGGCGGCTCTGATTCCGGAAGAATATGGCGGCTCTGGGCTTGGGCTGACGGAGGCGTCAGTCATCATGGAAGAGATCAATCGATCGGGCGGAAATTCTGGCGCCTGCCATGGTCAGATGTACAATATGAACACGCTTATCCGTCATGGTTCCGAAGAGCAGCGGCGGCGCTATTTGCCAAAGATTGCCAGCGGCGAGTTGCGCTTGCAGTCAATGGGGGTGACGGAACCGACGACTGGGACGGATACCACCAAGATCAAGACGACAGCCGTCAAACAAGGCGACCGCTATGTGATCAACGGACAGAAGGTGTGGATTAGCCGCGTTCAGCATTCTGATCTGATGATCTTGCTCGCACGCACGACGCCTTTGGCGGACGTCAAGAAAAAGTCAGAGGGTCTGTCGATTTTTCTGGTCGATGTGAAAGAAGCGATGTCGAAAGGCATGACCGTTCGCCCCATCCTGAATATGGTCAACCACGAAACCAATGAGTTGTTCTTCGACAATCTGGAAATTCCGGCGGAAAATCTGATTGGCGAAGAAGGGCAAGGTTTCAAATATATTCTGACGGGTCTGAATGCCGAGCGGGCCTTGATTGCGGCGGAATGTATCGGGGATGGCTATTGGTTCATCGACAAAGTGACCGATTATGTGCGTGAGCGGGTGGTTTTTGGTCGGCCGATTGGACAGAACCAAGGCGTTCAATTCCCCATTGCTGAAGCGCATATCGAGGTCGAGGCGGCAAACTTGATGCGTTACAAAGCCTGCGCCTTGTTCGACGCGGGCGCGCCCTGTGGGGCAGAAGCGAATATGGCGAAGTACCTTGCGGCGAAGGCCAGCTGGGAGGCGGCAAACGCCTGTATCCAGTTTCACGGCGGATTTGGTTTCGCTTGTGAATATGATGTGGAGCGCAAATTCCGCGAGACGCGACTTTATCAGGTTGCGCCGATTTCGACCAATCTTATCCTGTCGTATGTGGCAGAGCATGTCCTTGGTTTGCCGAGGTCTTTTTGATGGTTTTGCCACTCGAAGGATTGACGGTTGTCGCGGTTGAACAGGCTGTTGCTGCCCCTTTTGCCACGGCGCGGCTGGCTGATGCAGGGGCGCGTGTGATCAAGGTGGAGCGGCCCGAGGGAGATTTTGCGCGCGGCTACGATGATGTCGCTGCGGGGCAATCGAGCTACTTCGTGTGGCTCAATCGCGGGAAAGAAACCGTGACGCTGGATCTCACTCAGGCGGCGGATCGGGCGGAGTTGGAAGCGCTGATCGCAAAAGCCGATGTGTTGATGCAAAACCTCAAACCCGGTGCGCTGGAGAAGTTGGGCTTTGAGCGCGCCCGGCTGCGGAAAAGCTATCCGCGTCTCGTGACCTGCGCGATCAGCGGCTATGGAGAGACTGGGCCAATGGCGGATCGCAAGGCTTATGACTTGTTGATCCAAGCGGAAAGTGGATTGTGCTCGATTACTGGTGGGCCGTCTGAGCCGGCCCGTGTCGGTGTCTCGATTGTGGATGTTGCCACTGGCGCCACGGCCTATTCCGCGATCTTGGAGGCGTTGATCCGGCGCGGGGTTACCGGGCTGGGTGCAGATATCTCGGTGTCGATGTTTGATGTGATCGCGGAATGGCTCACGGTACCGTTGCTGAACCATGAAGGTGGCAAAACGCCAAAGCGGGTAGGATTGGCCCATCCCTCCATCGCGCCTTACGGGGTCTTCCATAGCCAAGATCAGGTGCCAATCTTGATCTCTATTCAGAGTGATCGGGAATGGCGCGACCTATGCCGAGTTTTCATCGGGCAAGATGAGATGGGCAGTGCGCCCGCATTTGCGACAAATGTGATGCGGGTCAGAAACCGGGCCGAGACGGATGCATTGGTCGCTGAGGCTTTCGCACAGCATGACGGGGAAGCGGCGATAGCGTTGCTTTTGAAGGCTGGTATTGCGGTGGCGCAGGTAAATGACATGGCCGGGCTTTCGGCGCATCCTCATTTGCGACGCATTCGTGTGGAGAGCCCGAATGGCACGGTGGAGTTTCCAGCTCCCGCTCCGATTTTTGCGGATGAGACTCGACAGTATGGGGCAGTGCCAGCTTTGCGACTCAAGACGTGATCTGGGAAGTCGGAGCATTTTTTCCAAAAGGCATGGCGATTTTTAGATGGAAAAAAGACATGTGAATCCGCGCCACTCGTATTGAGAGGAAGCCGTGGACATGTCTTGGACACATAGGCCGATGGTGGGATGTTTTGCGATGGCATTTCTTGATCCCCATGAAATAAAGGGATTTCGTGAGCCTTCCGCGTTATGGCGGAGTGATGATGCGGTGCCGATATTGCCTGTCATGGGGCGGATTGGGGCCGTTACCCCAGAAGGGCGTATCTTAAAATTGCCGCGACTTTGTCGACGAATGCCATTGATCGGTCAAAGGGGGGGCAAAGTTTTCCTGCAAGAGTGAACGTTGAGAGCGTCAAGGCATCCGTCTGTCTTGATAGCATCATCGTGACTTTTGAGGGAGCAAGATGCTCAGTTTTGGATCAGCTCAGCGGCCTCTGCATGGCGGTCGGAAAACCACCTTTTGGGGGCTGAGCCTAACATTGCTGACCTTCTCTACCGTTGTCTCGAATGCAAAGCGTGCCGCCCTTGCGGATGCGCTTGCTTTGCTGCGGCGCTCTGAGGTCTGAGATGGCAACTACATTCAAGCTTTTCTATCTCGGCACCGGCCCCACGATCGATACGCTCGAGGGGAATACGATTTCTGAAAACCATAACGCATTGAATGGGTTGTCATTTGGCGGTCCTGGAAGCCCGATTGCCAACAACTTCAGCACACTAACCCCGGATGGATTTTGGTCCTACACGGGGCGGGCGACCAATACCTCATATGACGCTGACAACTTCTTTTCCTCAGAGGGGTTTTCGATTGATGGGGGATCTGTTCGTTTCTTTGACACGAACATGACCTACAGCGCGACGACGATCACCTATACCGACGGCACATCGGTGCAGGTCGACGCGATCATCATGCAAGATAGCGCAGGGCGTTTATATCTGCTGCCGCCAACAAGCGCCGGGTCTTATGCTGATGCCTTGGAAGCTAAGCCGATCCAATCTGTGACCTTGGGGACCGCGGCACCATCGGGTGGAAATGGCACCTATGACATGATGGCCGATCGCTATGTGCTGACAGCGCATGACTATTTGGTTGAGGGTTCATCCGGCGATTACCTGATCAATGCCTCGTATAATGCCGACCCCGACAACGATAAAATTGATGCAACCGACAATTTGGCGGGCAACAATAACGACAGCGTTCTCGCGAGTGGTGGCAATGATACGGTCTATGCCGGGCTTGGTGACGACACGGTCTTGGGTGAGGCTGGCGATGATATCTTGCTGGGCCAAGACGGCAATGACACTCTTGATGGCGGCTTTGGGAATGACATCCTAGCTGGCGGTGTGGGAGCGGATTATCTTGTCGGCAGCACCGGGCTTGATATCGCCGATTACAGCGATAGTGACGCAGGCGTCTCGGTTGATATCTCTGGGAATTTCATAGCGACCGGTGGAGATGCCACAGGTGACACGGGCACTGCCATCGATGGTATCTTTGGCTCGGCTTTCAATGACACGTTAATCGGAAGCGATGACTCGGGCACAATACTTGGGGACATCTATACAACTGTCATCGATGGCGGTGCCGGCAACGATTCTATCGATGGTCGCGGCGGCGATGATAGTCTTTATGGCGGCATTGGTGCGGATACGATCCTTGGCGGAACTGGGGCGGATCTGATTTATGGCGATGGCATATCGTCAATGTTCACGCCGTCGGCGCATGCCAGTTCAAATGCTGGAGCGGCCAAAGTCTTCAGCTTTACCAACGGCACGACATCGACGCTCAAGATCTACTGGATCGATCCGGCGGGCCAACTGATAGACTTCGGTCTGGTTGCGGCAGGGGTAACCTACGCGCAACCTACTTTTGAGGGGCACAATTGGGTCGCCTACGACACTGCCACCAATCAGCCTGTGATGTATCTTGGCAGTCCGGCCGATGGTGCGTCGGTGACCTATGCCGATGGGGATGACTCGATCGAAGGTGGTCTGGGCAACGACACGATTTTTGCAGGCGGCGGCAATGACACAATCGTTGCAGGGGGCGACGATGACGTGGTCGATGGTGGGGTCGGGGACGACTACATCAATGGCGGGGCAGGAAATGACAGCCTGATCGGGGGGGCTGGCGCGGATACATTCTTCTCGATTGATGGCGGTCAAGATACGATGAGTGGCGGCGCGGATGCCGATCTCTTCGATATCCGCACCGTCGATACGATGACCATTGTGGGTGGCGAGACGGCGACCAGCGGCAGCGATCTGGATACGGTCTCTCTTGCCTTTAGCGGCACGCCTGTAACGCTGACATATGACACGGCAGAATCCGGGTCGATTACGGGCGCTTTAGGAACAATCAGCTTTTCGGAAATTGAGCAGATTTCCCTCTCTGACGCTGCCGACACAGTCAATTTTGGCACTCTTTCATCGGGAGTTATGCTCAATACCGGTGGTGGGGCCGACTATGTGGTTGGCACCACTTCGATCGCTCATAACCTGATCCAGAGCGCCGGAGGCAATGATACGGTTGTCGGTGGCGTAGGGAATGACACGATATCGGGTGGCGCCGATGATGACGTTTTGAATGGCGGGCTCGGCAATGACAGTCTCGCGGGTGATGGCGGCAACGATCTTGTAGATGGCGGCGACGGCAACGATTCCATCGACGGAGGAAGCGGCAATGACTGGCTTTCTGGCGGCGACGGGGAGGATACCATCTTGGGCGGCGACGGCGACGATACGCTGTCGGGCGGTGCTGGCAGCGATATACTGGTCGGCGGTGGGGATCAGGATGTATTTTTCATCACCTCCGGTTCAGGCAGCACTGTGGTGCAAGGCGGCGAGACAGGCACCGATTTTGACACGCTGATCGTCGAATATGGGTCGGTCGTAACCTATAGTGGGATCGACCCCGAAGCCGGCTCGATCGCGCTCGCCTCTCGCGGAACGGTAACTTTTACCGAGATCGAGCGTATCGCTTTTGCGGGAGTTGTAGAGGGCACCGCGTCAGGCGAGGTGATGAACCCGGGCTATTCGGATGCTCAGAGCGACCACGTAGACGGCTCGGACGGTGTAGACGATACGATCCTTGGTTACGGCGGTGACGATACGATTTCCGCAGGTGCGGGCGATGATTTGATTTTCGGCGGTGACGGTAACGATACGGTTAACGGCGGGATCGGCGCTGACATCATCTACGGCGAGGCTGGCAATGATAGCCTGCTCGGCGGCGACGATGCCGATATCTTGTATGGCGGCGCGGGCGACACCATAGATGGTGGGGAAGGCGGCGTTGATAGCGACACGCTGGACCTGACAGGTGCCGTGTTGCCGGGCGGATCGTTAACGGTTGATTACGACGGGTTGAACCCGGAGGATGGCACCGTCTATTTCCGCGATGCGAGCGGCTCGATTGTCGATACGCTGGCGTTCCAAAATATCGAAATCGTGGTGCCCTGTTTTACCGCAGAAACCCGCATCAAGACGCCGCGCGGCGAGGTGCCTGCGGCCGAGATTAAGGTGGGCGATCTGGTGCTCACGCGGGACAGTGGCATGCAGATGGTGCGCTGGGTTGGCAAGCGGCGGCTAACGACGAGCGAGTTGAGAGCGTTGCCGCATCTGGCGCCTGTGATCATTGAAAAAGGCGCGCTTGGCTGCGAATTGCCTGAGCGCGACATGATGCTGTCGCCGCAGCATAGGGTGTTGATGTCCTCTGCAAAAACCCAGCTTTACTTCGGTGAGGATGAGGTTTTTGTTGCGGCAGTCAACCTGCTGTGCATGCCTGGCGTCCGGCAAAGCTCGGCGGAAGATGTGGTCTATGTTCACATCATGTTTGACCGTCACGAAGTGATTTGTGGCGATGGGGCTTGGTCGGAGAGTTTCCAGCCCGGTGACTCGTCGGTGCGCGGCTTTGACGGCGCGCAGCGCGCGGAATTGGCGGAGCTTTTCCCGCAATTGAAGATGTTTGGCGGCAAGCGCGGTTATCCCGCAGCGCGGCCCACGCTGAAAGAGCATGAGGCCCAGCTGTTGGCTGGGTGACGCGCCGTTAACAAAGGCGCAACGATCTGTCGAAATCCGCGAATTCTCAACCTTTATGAAGAAATAATGACGCGTATGATTTGCGTATGGGTCACGTCTGGTTTGCGTCATGACGTTCGCGGCGAGGCATTCGCAACAAGATTAACGTCATAGTCATAAATGAGTCGCTGGTAAGCTCTGGGCGCGCGGATCATTTGAGCGCGTCGAAGCCCGGTGTGCCGCGATCTTCGGGATGGGTTTCGAGATGGCGGGCCTTGATGGCAGCGGAGGTTTCGCGACTGTTGTCATGGCTCCATCCCGGCGGGGCGAGCGCATAGAGTGCGCGCTGGCGCAACGTCAGGCCCGGTTGCGTCATGTCCTGCCAAATGCCCAGCCATTCATGAAAAGCCACCCGAAGCGGATTGAAGGTGCCGAGGTTATGCACGAGGCCATAGCGCGGGCGGTCGGTGTCTAATTCGGGCACATAGGTGCCGAAAAGCTTGTCCCAGATAATGAAGACACCTGCATAGTTGGCATCAAGGTATCGCGGATTGCGGCCATGGTGGACGCGGTGATGCGAGGGGGTGTTCATGATGGCCTCGAACCAGCGGGGCAGGCGGCCAATGGCTTCGGTGTGGATCCAGAATTGATAGATCAGGTTCAGTCCCCCAACGAACAACGCCAAGGCAGGATGAAAGCCCAACAAGACAAGGGGCGCGCGGACAACAATCATGAAAGTGAACGTATAGGTCCAAGTTTGGCGCAATGCAGTGGTCAGATTATAGTGCTGGGAGGAGTGGTGATTGACATGGCTGGCCCAAACCCAGCGGACCCGATGGCCAAAGCGGTGGACCCAGTAATAGCGCAGGTCATCAAGGACAAAGCACAGCAGAATAACAGGCCATGAGGCGCCGAGATCGAGCGGCGTGGCGTCCCAGATCAGCATGTAAAAGCCCCAAGCCACAAAGCCCAAGAGGATGCTTTCGGCGACATTGCCTGCGCCCATGGTCAGTGAGGTGAGCGCGTCGCGGGTCTCGTAGCGGCCGCCGCGCCCTTTCAGCATAATCCACGCCAGCTCTGCGAGGATCAGGGCGATAAAGAGCGGCACGGCGAGTTGGACCACATCGGGGAAGGCGATTTCGGTTTTCATGGCGCGGTGATCCTCTGGGCCCAAATCGGGCGAGTGTGATATGGAGGCGCGGGGCGGTGAAATCTGGCAGGCGCAGGGCGAGGCCGCGCTGGGTAGGCCGGAGGCGGGCATCGGCCAGAGGGCGCGTGGCGAGGTCGGCTCCCATGGCGAAGACAAGGCCGGGGCCGTGTTCTGTGTCGATCAGGGCCAGTTCGCCGGACGCAGAGAGGAGCGCTGAGCGCGCAGGCCTGTTTGGATTGTCGTCATTCCATGCGGCGATGGCTGCCTCGGGTGAGGCGATCTTGCCCCGGCGGGACAGGCCAAGGAGGTGCAACAGCAGTGCGATGGTGGCGATACCGCCGATCACAAGCGCAAGAAGGATGGGTAAGGGCATGACGGGCCTCCGCGTGCAGGATTTCAGAGGAGGGGGGGCGCTGTCAAAGGCGGCGTCGCGTCACTTGTGGAGCTTGACCGCAGGCGAGGGGGGCTCTTGGGAGAGCGCATTGGCGGTCAGGCCCAGCCAAGCAAGGGCCTCGGGAGGATGTGCGAAGACTTTGGTTCGGTCGCGCACTGAGGCGGGAAGGCTGCGCTGAAAGAGTTGACCGAAATAGGCGCCGGGTTTGGTGGTGTCTTCGGGGCCGATGACAGTCGCTCCGTGGGTGAAGGTGTGGAGGCGGCGCAGATATTGTGTGCCAAGGATATCGAAAAGGCGGCGCGTGTCGGCGCCATTGAGATTGGTGCTCACGATTTGGCTCAGATCGCAATATTCCAGCCGGGTGGTGAGGAGGCGGGGATCGGCAAAGAGGCCGTCATACATCGCAAGGACGTCGCGGCGGGTGACATGGCCGTAGAACCGCTCGATGAGCAGATCATGCTCGGGGATGAAGGTGGCGCTGCATGGCATGGATCGGCCTATGGCATCAGATTTTCCGCAAAGGCTTAAGTGATTGCCAAGGCTGGGTCATGTTCAATTTTGTGTCGTGTCGCGGGCGAGGGCGTCGACCAGTGCGAGCGCTTCGGGGGCATCCCATTTGGCGGGGCCTGTGAGGCGGGCGACTTCGCTGCCATCGGGGGCGATCAGCAAGACGACAGGCAGGCCGAGGATGCCAAGGCTGCGGGCGAGTTTCTGATTGGGGTCGGTGTGGCGTGGCAGGTTGGTGACGGCGATGCTGTCCATGAAACGGGCGACTTTCGCGGGGCTATCGCGGCCTGTGGCGATGGTGATGACTTCGAAAGTCTCGCCGCCATAGGTGGTTTGCAAAGCGGAAAGCATGGGCATTTCGGCGCGGCAGGGGGCGCACCATGTGGCCCAGAGATTGAGGAGCACCCATTTGCCTTGGTAGTCCGAGAGCAGGGCGCTGGTGCCATCGGCGGTTTGGAAGGGGACCTCGGGGAGTGGCTTGGGTGCGCTATGGGCTACAAGTTTGGCCATGTCGCCTGTCAAAAGGGGCGCGAGATCGAGCGCGGCTGCGGGGTTTGCGAAGGCGGCGAGGCCCGTGTAAAGGATCCAAGCAAGACGTTTCAGCATTTGTCCCTCCGAAAGGCATGCCATGACCAAGACTTCGAACCAGATGTGGGGCGGCCGTTTCGCCGCCGGACCCGATGCGATCATGGAGGCGATCAATGCCTCGATCGGGTTCGACAAGCGGATGGCACGCCAAGACATCGACGGCTCGCGTGCCCATGCTGCCATGTTGGCGGCACAGGGTATTGTGACGCATAACGATGCGGAGGCGATCCGGGAAGGGCTGCTCACGGTCTTGTCAGAAATCGAGGGCGGGGAATTCGTATTTTCGACGGCGCTGGAGGACATCCACATGAATGTGGAGGCCCGGCTGAAGGAAATCATTGGCGAGCCTGCTGGGCGGTTGCATACGGCGCGGTCGCGCAACGATCAGGTGGCTACTGATTTCCGGCTGTGGGTGCGCGACCAGATGGATTCGGCGATTGCCGGGATCGAAGGGCTGATGCGGGCGTTTCTGGGCCAAGCGGAGGCGGGGGCCGATTGGGTGATGCCGGGCTTCACGCATTTGCAGACAGCCCAGCCCGTGACATGGGGGCATCACATGATGGCCTATGTCGAGATGTTGGCGCGGGATTTGTCGCGGTTCAAGGATGCGCGGGCGCGGATGAATGAATGCCCCTTGGGCGCGGCGGCCTTGGCGGGGACATCTTTCCCGATTGATCGGCATGCAACGGCGGCGGCATTGGGGTTTGACCGTCCGACGGCCAATTCGCTGGATTCCGTGTCGGACCGCGATTTTGCCTTGGAATTCTTGGCCTGTTCGTCGATTTGCGCGATGCATCTGTCGCGTTTTGCGGAAGAGCTGGTGATCTGGTCCTCGGCGCAGTTCCGGTTTGTGCGGATGTCGGATCGCTGGTCCACCGGGTCGTCGATCATGCCGCAAAAGCGCAATCCCGATGCGGCGGAATTGATCCGCGCCAAGATTGGCCGGATTTTTGGGGCGAATGTGGCCTTGATGATGGTGATGAAGGGGCTGGCGCTGACCTATTCCAAGGACATGCAAGAGGACAAAGAGCAGGTGTTTGACGCCGCTGACAACCTGATGCTGGCCTTGGCTGCAATGACGGGAATGGTCAGCGATATGACCGCGCATCGTGAAACGATGGCGAAGGCCGCAGGGGCAGGGTTTTCCACAGCGACGGATTTGGCAGATTGGTTGGTGCGTGCGCTGGGCCTGCCATTCCGCGACGCGCATCATGTGACTGGCACGCTGGTGGCGAAGGCGGAGTCCAAGGGATGTGATCTGCCCGATCTCAGCTTGGCCGAGATGCAGGCGGTGCATGCAGGGATCACGCAAGAGGTGTTCGGCGTGCTGGGGGTTGAAAACTCGGTGCGCTCGCGCATGTCTTTTGGAGGAACGTCACCTGTGCGGGTGATGGAGCAAATCACCCTTTGGAAGAAGAGGCTGGCATGATCCGAGGAACAATAGCGCTTTTGGCTTTGGTGGTGGTTGCAGGCTGCGGTGCAGATGGTGCGCCGGAGCGGCCCGCGTCCGAGTTGCCCGGACTTGTGATCAGCGGAACGGCCAAGCTGGGTGTGAAATATTGCGGAGATAAGCCGTGCTGAGACTGCTGGGGCTGTGCGCGGTCATCGCCGTGGCGGGATGCGGTGGTGAGCCGCCGCCCCTGCGGCCAACGGGCGGAGCCACAGTGACGGTGACACCGCAGGGCGTGAAAACCGGGGTGTCGGCGGGGGTTGCTTTGGGTGTTCTACGCGTGGGAGTGGCGCTCTGATGTCGGTTTTGCGGATGATTTACCTAGGCTTGGCGCTTTGGGGTGCGGTGCATCCGATGATGTGGTTTCTGCGCTATATGCGCGAGACGGGCACGGGCCTCTCGGGGCTGATTGATGCGTGGTATGTCAATGCATCGACGACAGGGCTGACATGGGATCTGACGATTGCGGCGATTACGCTGACGGTGTGGATCTTGGCAGAGGTTTACGCGCGGCGGAACTGGAGCGCCTTGGTGGCGATCCCGGCGACGTTTTGTATCGGGGTGAGTTGTGGGCTGCCGCTCTATCTGTTTTTGCGGACCAGAGCGGCGTGATGGGGCGGGGCAACGTGCGGCCCCTTGTTTGCGCCTTTTCGCATGATATGAGCCTTACGACCTAGCGAAGGAGCCTGCGGGATGGATCATTTCCTCTACAAGAACGGTGTCTTGCACGCCGAGGACGTGGCGATCCCGGAGATTGCTGCCGCTGTCGGCACGCCATTTTATGTGTATTCGCGCGCGACTTTGGTGCGTCATTTCCGCCTTTTTGATGAGGCGTTGAAGGGCATGGACCATTTGGTTTGCTACGCGATGAAGGCGGCGAGCAATGTGGCGCTGCTGAAGGTTCTGGCGCAGGAAGGTGCCGGAATGGATGTGGTTTCGGGGGGCGAATACGCCCGCGCCAAGGCCGCAGGCGTGCCCGGCGAGCGGATCGTGTTTTCGGGAGTGGGCAAGACCCGCGAGGAGATGCGGATGGCGTTGACCGGAGGAATTCGGCAATTCAACGTCGAGAGCGAGCCAGAGATGGATGTGCTCAATGAGGTGGCGCTTTCGCTGGGTGTGGTGGCGCCGATCACGGTGCGGGTCAATCCCAATGTGGATGCCAAGACCCATGCGAAGATTGCCACAGGCAAAAGCGAAAACAAGTTCGGCATTCCGATTGCCAAGGCGCGGGACGTCTATGCGCGCGCGGCGGCGCTTCCGGGGCTGAAAGTGGTCGGTATTGATGTGCATATTGGCAGTCAACTGACCGATCTTGAGCCGTTTCGCATGGCCTATCGCAAAGTCGCTGAGTTGACCGAGCTGTTGCGCGCCGATGGGCATGAGATTTCGCGGCTCGATTTGGGCGGTGGTTTGGGGATTCCCTATACACGGTCGAATGAAGCCCCGCCCTTGCCGCTGGATTGGGGACAGGTGATCCGCGAGGAAGTCGGGCATTTGGGATGTCAGGTGGAGATTGAGCCGGGGCGGCTGATTGCTGGGAATGCAGGGCTGTTGGTGTCGCAGGTGATCTATGTGAAAGAGGGCGAGGGGCGACGTTTTCTCATTCTTGATGCGGCGATGAATGATCTGGTGCGCCCGGCAATGTATGACGCGCATCACGATATTGTGCCTGTGATGGAGCCTGCCCCCGGTGTGGAGGAAGCCCCGATGGATGTGGTGGGGCCTGTCTGCGAATCTGGTGATACCTTTGCCAAGGGGCGCGATTTGCCGCCTGTCGCGGCGGAGGATCTTGTGGCGTTCCGTTCGGCGGGGGCTTATGGCGCGGTTATGGCGTCTGAATACAACACCCGCCCCCTCATTCCCGAAGTTTTGGTGGATGGGGATCACTTCGCCGTCATCCGGGCGCGGCCAAGCTTTGACGAAATGATAAAGCGAGATACCATTCCTGAATGGTTGTAACGCGAGGGCCACTGTGCGGGCCCAAATCGCGTTGCCGCTTTGGGAGAATGCATGACGGGATCTGAGCGGGACGTTCTCAAACACCTGACGTGGCCTTTGCGGCTCACGCTTTGGGGGCTTTGGGCCGAGGCTTTGGTGCGCGCATTCTGGCCGCTGTGGACGGTGTTGATTGCGGCTTTGGCGCTGTTGATGCTTGGGGTGCAGGATTTTCTGGCAGTCGAAGTGGTATGGGGCGCGGCTGTGCTGTGGCTTGGTGGCGCGCTTTGGGCTTTGGGCGCGGGGGTGCGTCGGTTTGCGCGGCCAAGATATGCAGATGCAGTAGAGCGGCTTGATGCGACGATGCCGGGGCGGCCCTTGGCCGCGTTGAGTGATCGGCAGGCGGTGGGCGCGGGTGACGTGGCTTCGGAGGCTGTGTGGCGGGCGCATGTGGCGCGGATGGCGTCCCGGGCCGCAAGCGCGCGGGCGGTGGACCCGGATTTGCGCCTGTCGCGGCAAGACCCCTTTGCATTGCGGTATGTGGCATTGGCGGCCTTGGCGGTGGCGGTGGTATTTGGTTCGCTTGGGCGGATCAGTTCGGTGGCTGAGATGACGCCGGGCCGCGGCGATGCGGCCTTGATGGCGGGTCCGGCGTGGGAGGGGTGGATTAGCCCACCTGAGCACACCGGGTTGCCAGTGCTTTACATGGCGGATCTGGGGGAGAGCGTGGCCGTGCCTGAGGGCGCGTCGGTTATGCTGCGGCTTTATGGAGAGGTTGGGGCACTCACGCTGGCCGAGACGGTTTCGGAGCGGCGCGAGGTGCCCCCTGCAAGCGAGGCGGTGCAGGAATTCACCGTGGCTAAGGCGGGAACGATTGAAATAATGGGCAAGGGCGGGCGGCGCTGGGCGGTGACGGTGATGCCTGATGCGGTGCCAGATGTGCGCCCGGTTGGGGCAGCGGAAGCCAGCGCGGATGGGGTGTTGAGCCTGCCGTTTGAGGCGCGTGATGATTTCGGCGTGGTGGCAGGAGTGGCGCGGATCGAGTTGGATTTGGCTGCTGTCGATCGCCGTTTTGGCCTGTCTGTTACCCCCGAGGCGCGCCCGGCGATTGAAGTGGCGCTGCCATTGCCGATCGCGGGGTCTCGGGCGGATTTTTCGGAAAAGCTGGTTGAGGATTTCAGCGAGCATCCTTGGGCGAATTTGCCAGTGACAGTGACGTTGCGTGTGACAGATGCTGTTGGGCAAGAGGGGCAGGCGGCCCCGATTGAGATGCCGTTGCGGGCGCGGCGCTTTTTTGACCCGCTGGCGGGGTCGATCATAGAGATGCGGCGCGATCTGTTGTGGTCGCGCGAGAATGCGGCGCGGGTGACGCAGGTGCTTCGCGCGGTGTCAGCCCGGCCGAGTGAAGGGGTTTTCAAACGAGAGACGGATTTCCTGCGGCTGAGATCCATTGTGCGGCGGCTGGAAGGGTATGCCAGCTACGGGCTGAGCGTGGAGCAGCAAGACGAGATTGCCAAGGCGATGTGGGCCTTTGCCATCGAGTTGGAAGAGGGCGATATCGACACGGCGCTTACCCGGATGCGAGAGGCGCAACAGCGGCTCAATGAGGCGATGAAGAACGGTGCATCGGAGGAGGAAATCGCGCGGCTGATGCAGGAATTGCGCGCCGCGACGGATGATTATTTGCGCCAGTTGGCCCAACAAGCCCGGCGCGATGCGGAGAATAACCCCGATCAGGATATGGCCGAGAATAATCTGTCGGACCCAAATGCCATGCAGATGACGCAAAACGATCTGCAAAAGATGATGGATGAAATCCAGAAGCTGATGGAAGAAGGCCGGATGGCGGAAGCGCAGCAGGCCTTGGAAGAATTGCAGCGTTTGATGGAGAATATGCGCGTCACGCAGGGGCAGAATAGCGGCCAAGGCGGCAATTCACCGAGCGAACAGGCAATGGAGGGCTTGGCCGAGACCCTGCGCCAACAGCAAGGCCTGTCGGACCGCGCGTTTCGGGATTTGCAAGAACAGTTCAATCCCGGCGCCAATCGCGGCAATGCTCAAGGTAATGAAGGGCGCAATGGAGGCCAAGGCCGGGGGCAAAGCCACGAAGGGCAAGGCGGCGAAGGGCAGGCGCAGGGACAGGGCGAGCAACCCGGTGAAGGGTCTGGTGATCAGTCAGGCGCGCAATCTGGTGAAAGAGGGCACGCTGAGGGCGGTCAAGCGCAGGATGGGCAGGCTCAGGATGGGCAGGCACAAAATGGGCAGGCTGGTGATGCGCCGGGAGATTTGCAAGGCAGTTTGAGCGAACGCCAGCAAGCGTTGCGCAAAGAGTTGAACCGTCAGCGCGGCAATTTGCCGGGGGCGGGCACAGAGGCGGGGGATGCTGCGCGAGAAGCATTGGGCCGCGCGGATGGTGCGATGGAAGGCGCCGAAGAGGCCTTGCGGCAAAACGATTTGGCAGAGGCCATTGATCGGCAAGCCGAGGCGATGGAAGCCCTGCGGGAAGGTATCCGTGGCTTGGGTCGGGCTATGGCCGAAGATCAGCGGCAGAACCGGGGGCAGAACGGCCAAGCTGCGGGCAACCCGCAAGGCAATCAGCGCGATCCGCTGGGGCGGCGCTCGGGCGCACAGGGGCAGGTGACGGGGTCGGAAGAGAATATCTTGCAGGGCGAGGATGTGTATCGCCGGGCGCAGGACTTGCTGGATCAAATTCGCCGCCGCTCCGGCGAAACCGTGCGGCCGGAGGTGGAATTGGACTATCTCAAGCGTCTCTTGGAGCGGTATTGACCTGAACTAGCCCCGCCTAGATGGTTTTCTCGGCATTGATTGGCTCGATCAGCTGCCACCAGAGGCGAGGCTGTCGAGCCATGTCAGCAACTGTTGTGCCTGACCATCAAGCCAGAGGCGCGCAACGTCGATAGTTTGAGTGGCTTTGGCGACGAGCGGGCCAAGTGCGGGGACCAGTTCGGTGAGCTGCGGTGCGTAGATGTAGAGCAGCGCCACCGCAACCGCCAAGAGCAGCGAGACAAGAAAGCCCCGACGGAAGCCGCTTGTTGTGGCAGCGGCGTCTTGGGGGGGGCGTTTGGTCTCGCCGGGGGTTTCGTGATCGTCGGCTTGGGCTGGCCGCTTTTCCGTCGCGCCGCGCAGGGTGGAATTGATCTGGTCAATATCGGGCAAAAGCTCGCGTCGAGACGCGGGGTTGATCGGCGGAGCGGGGGGCGCTTCGGCCTGAACCGGCGGGCGCGGGATGTTGCGCGGCGGCGGTGCCTCGCCTTTCAGGTGAGACATCCGTTCGCGCGCTTCGCGCTGTTGGCGGCTTAGCTCGTCTTCGGGTTCGAGGCCGAAATCGGGCTGGGATTCGAGCGGATCGGCTTGTGCGAGATCTGCGGCGCGGGCGCGGGCTTCGCGCTCGGCTTCTTCGCGCAAGAGATCGGCAACGGCGGGGTCAAGTTGGCGACGCAGGGCGGCAGCGGGCTTGACGCTTGGGGCGGCGTCGTAATCTTCGTCGTAATTCTCATCCAGCGGCGGCAGGTCGGCGTTTGAGGCCGCATGGTTTTCACTCTCCGGGGTGGGGTCTGGCGCTTGTTCGGAAGAGGGGGCGGCGCTTTGTTCTGGAGTGGGGTTGGACCAATCGTCGCGCACAGGGTTTTCGCCGAGTTCCTCTGCGAGGTCTCGGTCTTGGCTTGGGTGGCGTTGAAACCAGGTGGTTCCGCAATTGGAACATTGCACGTCGCGACCCACTTCTGGGATCACGTCGGTTGGTACCTCGTATTGCGCCCCGCAATTTGGGCAAATAATCCGCATCTCGACACCCCTGGCCCCGTAACCCACCGGACGTTCCCCTAAACTCGCAACACCACTTACAGCATAGGGTTTAACGCTTTGGTGGAAAAGTGCAAAGCCGCCTGCGCCGCATGGCTATCGTTGCATGTCGTTTGCGAAGAGGGCAAGAAGGGGCAGACCTGCGGCAGGCGGGGGCAAGGGGGCTGCGTGATCGAGCTAGACCGGGTTGCAATGAGTTATGGCGGGGGGGAACTCTTTGGCGATATCTCGCTGAAGGTACAGCCTGGCTCGTTTCATTTTCTGACCGGGCCGTCAGGCGCGGGGAAAACCACGTTTCTCAAGCTGTGCTATGGTGCGTTGCGGCCAACGGCAGGGCAGGTGCGGCTGTTTGGGCAGGATGTGCGGGGGCTGGGGCGCGATGATGTGGCCTTGATGCGGCGGCGTATCGGGGTGGTGCATCAGGATGTGCAGTTTCTTGATCACTTGAGTGTGGCGGATAATGTGGCGCTGCCTTTGACCGTTTCGGGCCGTGACAGTGCAGATCAATTGGCCAATCTTGATGAACTTTTGGCTTGGGTTGGGTTGCGCGCGCGCGCGGATGCGCGGCCTGCCGAACTCTCGGGGGGTGAACGGCAACGGGCCGCTTTGGCGCGGGCGGTGATCATGCAGCCGGAAGTGGTTTTGGCGGATGAGCCTACGGGGAATATCGACTGGGAAATGTCGCAGCGTTTGTTGCAATTGTTGGTGGAATTGAACCGGATGGGCACGACGATCTTGGTGGCGACCCATGATCTAAACCTGATCCGCGCAGCCAAGAGCCAAGTGCAAACGCGGGTGTTGCGGATTTCCAATCGGCGGCTGCAACTGGCGGGGGCAGATCTATGACCCGGCTGCGCGCGATTTTGGCCGAGGGGGTGGCGTTGGTCATTGGCGATCCTCAAGCGGATCGATTGGTGCCGCCGACGGGATTTACCGCGCGGTTGACCACTTTTGCAGCTGGGGCGATGGCGTTTTTGGCGGTATTTGCCTTGGCGTTATCCTTGGCGTCGGGGCGGTTGGCGGCGCGCTGGTCGGAGGAGTTGGCGCGGTCGTCGACTATTCGGATCTCTGCTCCAGCGGAGGAGCGGGCGGCACAAACCGAGGCCGTGCTACGAATTTTGCAGGCCACGCCGGGCGTGGCACAAGCGCGGGCTATTCCCGCAGAGGAAGCGGCGGCGCTTTTGGAGCCATGGTTTGGTCCGAATTTGCCACTCGATACGCTGCCTGTGCCGCAGCTGATCGAAGTGGTGGAGGAGAGCACAGGGTTTGATCCGCAGGGGTTGCGATTGCGGCTGACTGCGGAAGTGCCCGGTGCGGTGTTGGATGATCACACGCGATGGCGCGCGCCTTTGGTGCAAGCGGCGAGCAGGCTGAGGATTTTGGGGCTTTTGTCGATCCTGCTGATCGGGGCAACAACGGCGGCGATGATCACTTTGGCGGCGCAGGCGGCTTTGGCGGCGAATGCTCAGGTGATTGCCGTTCTGCGCCTCGTGGGCGCACAGGATGGCTATATCGCGCAGGCCTTTGTGCGGCGGTTTACTCTGCGCGCTTTGAGTGGTGCGGGGATTGGCGTGGCATTTGGGCTTGTTGCGGTTTGGCTTTTGCCGTCGGCGCAGGAGGCGGGTGGATTTTTGACCGGACTTGGGTATCGCGGCTGGCATTGGGTGCTGCCGCTGGTGATCCCGGTTTTGGGCGCAGGGGTGGCCTTTGTCGCGACTTCGGCGGCGGCGCGGCGTGTTTTGCGGGAGTTGACCTGATGCGGTGGATACGTTCGATCCTGTTCGAGTTGCAAGTCTATCCCATGCTGGTGGTGATTGGCCTGCTTTACATGCCGCTGGCATTGTGGAGCCCGGAAGGGGCACGGCGGGGGTGCAAGGCCTATTGTCGCTGGGTGTTCTGGACGGCGCGTTGGATGGTGGGAATTCGTTGCGAGGTGCGGGGCACGCCACCGCAGGGGGCGGTGCTGATCGCGGCCAAGCATCAGAGCTTTCTCGATATTTTGATGATTTTCAACGCGATCCCTTCGGGCAAGTTCATCATGAAGCGCGAGATCTTGTGGACGCCGGTAATCGGTCTTTACGGGATGCGGATCGGCTGTGTGGCGGTGAACCGTGGCAAGCGGGGTCTGGCGATCAGCAAGATGCTCAAGGATGTGGCGGCGGGGCTGTCCAAGCCGGGGCAATTGATCATCTAT